>FZPS01000062.1_pt2048 | contig 31387 bp, 26 predicted proteins | sample 1817821 | NCBI WGS metagenome assembly FZPS01 (sample SAMEA104158645, study PRJEB21678) | metagenome | place: Germany | collected 2015-04-21
AAAAGTATTCAAAAAGTTATTTAATTATTTCCTTGAGGAGGGGGCTAAATGTCAGAAGTAACTTTAGAAAATAAAGAGAAGTTTGAGGAGCTTCAAAAAGAGATTGACCAATGGAAAGGTAAAGAAGGTCCGCTTATGCCGGTTCTTCATAAGGCCCAGGAGATATTTGGATGCTTATCATTGGATGTACAAAAATATATCTCCAAGGAATTGGATATTCCAGTTAGCGATATCTACGGGGTTGCAACTTTCTATTCCCAGTTTACCTTAAAGCCTAAAGGTAAGTATAAGATAGGTGTATGTATGGGTACAGCCTGCTATGTAAAGGGTTCCCAAGCCATCCTGAATGAACTGGCTAAGGAATTGGATATGAAGGTGGGAGATACCACTGATGATGGCCTGTTTACTTTAGAGGCAACCAGATGCCTAGGAGCATGTGGATTGGCACCTATCATTATGATTAATGATGATGTTTATGGAAGATTAAAGCCCGAGGATATAAAAGAAATAGTTGCCAAATATAAAGAAGGATAATAACTATGCAGGATCTATCTCTACACTTGCTAGACCTTGTACAAAATTCCATAGCAGCTGGTGCGACTCAAATCGTAATAAACGTTGAAGAAGATGAGGAGAAAGATTGGCTTTCTATAGCTATAGAGGATAATGGTAGAGGCATGGACAATGAAACTATAAAAAGAGCAACAGATCCCTTTTATACTACTCGAACAACCCGAAAGGTAGGACTAGGCTTGCCACTATTTAAAGCTACTACCGAAAGGTGTGGTGGACACTTAAATCTACAATCAACAGTTGGCAAAGGGACGAGAATTGAGGCTGAGTTTCAGCTAGGGCATATTGATCGTCCCCCTTTTGGAAGAATTGATGAGACCATGGTAACATTAATCCTCTGTAATGCTGAGATAGATTTTGTATATAGCCATAAAACTAAATACGGTCAATTTTTATTGGATACTAGGGAGATCCGAAAAATCATAGGAGAACTCCCTATAAATAATGTTGAGGTAATTACGTGGATTCAATCCTATATAAGAGAAGGGCTCAATGAAATTAATGGAGGTGTCCTATAATGAAAACCTTGAAAGAGTTAGAAGAGATTAGACAAAGAACCTTAGAGTCAGTTAACTTAAGGAAAGATAGAACAGGTACCAGAGTTGTGGTTGGAATGGGTACTTGTGGAATTTCTGCAGGTGCAAGACCAGTTCTTTTGGCCTTTGTAGAAGAAATTAGAAAAAGGAATTTACAACATGTAACCGTTACTCAAACCGGTTGTGTGGGTGTATGCCGATATGAGCCTTTGGTAGAGGTTTATACGCCTGATAACGAAAAGGTAACGTATGTAAATATGACGCCTGAAAAGGTGAAAAGGGTAGTAACAGAACATCTAGTAAACGGGCAAATAGTGAGAGATTTTACAATAGGGGTAGTAGAGAAGAAGGATTAATCAGTAAGGAGGTAAAACAATATGGAACTTTATCGTTCTCATGTATTGGTTTGCGGGGGAACAGGTTGTCATTCCTCAGGCTCAGCAGATATAATTGGACGTTTTAATAGTGAAATAAAAGCTCATGGTATAGAAAAAGAAGTACAGGTGGTACAGACTGGTTGTTTCGGGCTATGTGAAGTAGGTCCCGTTGTTATAGTTTATCCTGAAGGTGCATTTTATAGCAGAATAAAAGCAGACGATGTGCCTGAGATTGTTTCTGAGCATCTTGTAAAAGGTAGAGTTGTAAAGCATCTTTTGTATTCTCATAGCATCGAGGAAGATGAGAGCATTAAGGCTTTGGATGAAGTACCATTCTATCAAAAGCAAAAGAGAATTGCTTTAAGAAACTGTGGTGTTATAGATCCAGAGAACATAGATGAGTATATTGCCTTTGATGGATATAAAGCATTAGGTAAAGTATTGACAGAAATGACCCCTGAAGAGGTAATCGAAACTATAAAAGTTTCTGGACTTAGAGGTCGCGGTGGTGCTGGTTTCCCAACAGGATTAAAATGGGAGTTCACCTATAAGGCAAAGGGAGATAAAAAATATGTAGCATGTAATGCTGACGAAGGTGACCCAGGAGCATTTATGGACCGTAGTATTCTAGAAGGTGACCCCCATGCAGTAATAGAGGCTATGACCATTGCCGGTTATACTGTTGGAGCTGATCAAGGATATATCTATGTTCGTGCTGAATATCCCATTGCGGTTAAGCGTCTAACCATTGCTATTGCTCAGGCTCGTCAATATGGATTATTGGGTAAAAATATTTTAGGTACAGATTTTAGCTTTGATCTAGAACTAAGGCTAGGAGCAGGAGCTTTTGTTTGCGGTGAGGAAACTGCTCTGATGGCTTCCGTTGAAGGAGGTCGAGGTGAACCAAGACCCAGACCACCATTCCCTGCTGTAAAAGGTCTATTTGGTAAGCCTACCTTATTGAATAACGTTGAGACCTATGCCAATATACCGCAAATCATTTTAAATGGACCTGAATGGCTACAATCCATTGGTACTGAAAAGAGCAAAGGAACTAAAGTCTTTGCACTAGGTGGAAAGATTAATAATACTGGACTAGTTGAAGTTCCTATGGGAACCACTCTTAGAGAAATTATCTACGAGGTAGGTGGAGGAATCCCTGGTGGCAAGAAGTTTAAAGCTGCGCAAACCGGAGGACCTTCAGGAGGATGTATCCCTACAGAACACCTGGATACTCCTATTGATTATGATTCTCTAACTGCTATAGGTTCCATGATGGGTTCTGGCGGTCTTGTTGTAATGGATGAAGACAACTGTATGGTTGACATTGCTAGATTCTTCTTAGAGTTTACAGTTGAAGAATCCTGCGGGAAATGCCCTCCATGCCGTATAGGTACCAAGAGAATGTTGGATCTGCTAAACAAGATAGCTGAAGGTAAAGGTGAAGAAGGAGACATTGAAAAACTGGAGGAACTAGGTCAGGGAATTAAGATTGCGTCCCTATGTGGTTTAGGGCAATCTGCACCTAATCCAGTTCTAAGCACTATTAGATATTTCCGTGATGAATATGAAGAACATATTAGAGACAAAAAATGTAGAGCAGGAGTTTGTCAGGCACTTCTTCAATACTTTATTCTGGAAGACAAGTGCCGAAGCTGTGGACTTTGTGCCAAGGCTTGTCCTGTTAATTCAATTAGCGGTGAGAGAAAACAGCCCTATGTTATCAATCAGGAAACCTGCATAAAATGCGGTGCTTGTATGGAAAGATGTCCTTTCGATGCTATTATAAAAAGATAAGTTGGGACTGAAAAGGAGTGAAGAAGCATGGAAATGATTAAAGTTAGAATTGATGGCGTAGAAGTGGAAGTACCTGCTGGCAGTACTGCTCTAGAAGCTGCTAAAGCAGCTAATATAGATATTCCTACTCTATGTTATCTTAAGGATATAAATGAAATCGGTGCGTGTCGTATGTGTTTAGTGGAGGTAGAAGGCTCTCGTTCTCTCCAAGCCTCCTGTGTATTCCCTGTTCAGGACGGAATGGTTATAAGAACCAGTACACCAAAGGTTAGAGCAGCTAGAAGGCTGAGCCTGGAGTTAATCCTTTCCAACCATGACAGAAAGTGTTTGACCTGTGTAAGGAGCCAAAACTGTGAGTTACAAGATCTTGCAAAAAATCTTGGAATAGATGAAATACGCTTCGAAGGTGAGCGATATGACAGACCTGTGGATTCCTTTTCACCTTCAATTGTTAGGGATCCTAATAAGTGTATCCTTTGCAGACGCTGTGTGGCTGTTTGTAGGGATGTTCAGGGTATTGGTGTTATCGGAGCTACTGAAAGAGGCTTTGAGACCATGATTGAGCCAGTTTTTGATATGAGCATAAGTGAAGTACCCTGCGTTAATTGTGGACAGTGTATTGCAGCTTGCCCTACAGGTGCTCTAAGAGAGAAAGATGATACCGAAAAGGTATGGGATGCACTAAGCAATCCAGATCTTCATGTTGTAGTACAGACTGCTCCAGCAGTACGTGTTGCTTTAGGTGAAGAGTTTGGTATGGAAATGGGTACAAGAGTAACGGGTAAAATGGTTGCTGCCCTAAGAAGACTGGGTTTTGACAGAGTATTTGATACCGACTTTGCTGCTGACTTAACCATAATGGAAGAGGGAACAGAGCTGTTGGGCAGAATCAAAAATGGTGGTAAACTCCCTATGATCACCTCCTGTAGCCCTGGCTGGATCAAGTATTGTGAACACTACTATCCAGAGTTTTTAGATAATCTATCTTCATGTAAATCCCCTCATGAGATGATGGGAGCTGTGGTTAAGACCTATTATGCAGAGAAGAATAACTGGGATCCAGCTAATATTTTTGTAGTATCTATAATGCCTTGTACCGCTAAGAAATTTGAGGCTCAACGTCCAGAACTTAGTGCTTCAGGTTATCCTGATGTTGATGTAGTACTAACCACCAGAGAGCTGGCACGAATGATCAAAGAAGCAGGTATGGATCTTGCTAAACTTCCTGATGAAGAATTTGATCCCGCACTTGGAGAATCCACTGGTGCTGGTGTTATCTTTGGTGCTACTGGTGGTGTTATGGAGGCTGCTCTTCGTACTGTATATGAATTGGTTAATGGCAAACCAATGGAAAATGTCGAGGTTCACGCTGTTCGTGGAGTTGAAGGAGTAAAAGAGGCCGAGATTCAGCTTGGAGATATGACTGTTCGTGCAGCAGTAGCTCACGGAACAGCTAATGCGAAAAAACTGTTAGAAAAAGTAAAATCCGGTGAAAAAGATTACCATTTCATTGAGGTAATGGGATGCCCCGGCGGCTGTGTAACTGGTGGCGGACAGCCTATAGTAAAGGCAAAAACATATATGGAAGTAGATCCTAAAGTAGAAAGAGCTAAAGCTATTTATGAAGAAGATAGGGATCTACCCATTAGAAAATCTCATGAAAATCCAATGGTCAAGAAACTGTATGAAGAATATCTAGGTGAGCCCAATAGCGAGAAGGCTCATGATATCCTCCATACCCACTACACCCAACGAAAAATATATTAATTAAAAGTTGAAATTTTAAAGTATTTCTAAGGAAAAATGGTTTTGTGAAGGTTCTTTCCAAAACCATTTTCCTTTTAACTTTTTTATTAAAATGAATTAGATAAATAATATTATATCACCAAAAAGAACTCAAAAGAGGAGTTCTTTTTTTAATGTAGAAGGATTGATAAAGGCTATATAGTTGACTTTAGTATGTGATAAAATTATAATGTAAAAGAAAGACAAAAAGGAACATACGTTCACACAGCTGGGAGGTTTATTCATGACTAAGGCTTATGATGCTAATGATATAAAGGTTTTAAAAGGATTAGATGCAGTTAGGATGCGACCGGGAATGTATATAGGTACCACTGGACCTAGGGGTTTGCATCATTTGTTATGGGAAATAGTTGATAATGCTATTGATGAGGCAGCCAATGGATACGCTGACAAGATTGAAGTAACACTATTGGATGATGGCAGCGTAATGGTAGAGGACAATGGTAGAGGTATTCCAGTAGATATAAATGAAACATTGAAACTGTCAGGTGTAGAGGTAGTCTTTACACAGCTTCATGCTGGTGGCAAGTTCAATAGTGAAAACTATAGTTATTCTGGAGGCTTACATGGTGTAGGTGCTGCAGTAGTTAATGCATTATCAAGATGGTTGGAGGTAGAGAGTAAAAGAGATGGTAAAGTATACAGACAGCGTTTTGAAAGTTTTTATGACAAGAAGACAGATAAGGTTGTAGCCGGTATACCGGTAACAGGATTGGAAGAGGTAGGTACGACAGAGGCTACAGGAACAAAAATTCGCTTTTTACCCGATGACAGGATTTTTGATGATATTAGGTTTAATTATGATGCCATTGCTAAGCGCCTAAGGGAGTTGGCCTTCTTAAATAAGGGTATTGAGATAGTCTTAAATGATTTAAGGAAGGATAAAGAGGATACAAGAGAAAAAAATATTATAGATGATAAAACCAATATCAGGAAGGTATTTTTATATACTGGTGGATTGATTGACTTTGTAGGATACATAAATGAGGATAAAACTGTCATCCATCCCGAAATAATATTTTTGGAAGGAGAAAAAGACGGCATTTCTGCCCAAATTGCCATTCAATACACTGATTCCTACACCGAAAGCATCTTTTCGTATGTGAATAACATCCCTACCAGTGAAGGCGGCACCCATGAAACGGGCTTTAAAACCGCTATAACCAAGGTATTTAATGAATATGCAAGAAAGTTTAACTATCTGAAGGAAAGGGATAGCAATTTAAGCGGTGAGGATTTTCGGGAAGGGATGACGGCCATTATATCTGTAAAGATGAGAAATGTACAGTTCGAAGGTCAAACTAAAACCAAGCTGGGCAATTCAGAGGCTCGAACTGCACTAGAGTCCATTGTAACAGACCAGCTGATATATTTTATAGAGAACACCACCCACGATCACATTGTAAAGCTTATTATTGAAAAGGCTATTAAGGCAGCTAAGGTAAGGGAGGCAGCAAGAAAAGCCCGGGAGATAACCCGCAAAAAAAACAATCTTGAAAGCGCACCTTTAGTGGGCAAGCTGGCCAGTTGTACTGGAAGAGATGCTTCTGTAAACGAGCTTTTTATAGTGGAGGGAGATTCAGCAGGAGGCACAGCAAAACAAGGACGGGACAGGCGCTTTCAAGCAATTCTTCCCTTGAGGGGCAAGCCTTTAAACGTAGAAAAAAAGCGGTTAGATCAGGTTCTTGCCAACGAAGAGTTTTGCACTATAATATCTGCTTTGGGTACAGGTATTGGTGAGGATTTTAATATTAAAAATCTTAAGTATGACAAAATTATAATCTTGGCTGACGCTGATCAGGATGGTGCCCATATTCGCGCAATACTACTTACCTTCTTTTTCAGGTATATGAAGGAACTTATTACTGAAGGTCATGTTTATATTGGCCTGTCTCCTCTTTATAAGATATCCAAAGGCAAAACTGTAGAATACGCCTATAATGATGAACAGCTGAAAGATAAGATTAAAAAGATGGGCAAAGGATATGTGGTTCAGAGGTATAAGGGACTAGGTGAGATGAATCCAGAACAATTATGGGAAACAACCATGAATCCTAAAAACCGAAGCATCGTCCAGGTGAATATAGAAGATGCGGCTCAGGCGGACAAGCTGGTAACTATCCTAATGGGGGATAAGGTAGATCCCAGGAGGGAATATATTAACACCTATGCTAACTTTAACAAAACAGATGTTTTTCAAGAGATGGGGGTATAGTTGATGGCTAAAAAAATAGACGAGTTTACACAGAATAAGGATTTGATCATACAAAAACCTCTTGAAGAGGTAATGCATGAATCTATAATGCCCTATGCTGAGTACATTATATTAGAGAGGGCTCTACCCAGGGTGGAAGACGGATTAAAGCCGGTTCAGAGAAGAATTCTATATACCATGTATGAACTGGGAGTAACCCCTGATAAACCCCATAGAAAATCCGCTAGGATAGTGGGTGATTGTCTAGGTAAATATCATCCCCACGGAGATACATCGGTGTACGATGCCATGGTTAGGATGGCACAGGATTTTGTTATGAGAGCTCCTCTAGTGGATGGGCAAGGGAACTTTGGTTCCATGGATGGGGATTCTCCTGCAGCTATGCGTTATACTGAAGCAAGAATGACTCCCTTGGCTATGGAACTTCTTAGGGATATTAATAAGGACACGGTAGATTTTAGTTTAAACTTTGATGATACCTTAAAGGAGCCTAATGTATTACCTGGCCGTTTTCCCAATCTCTTGGTTAACGGAGCTTCTGGTATTGCAATAGGTGTTGCTACAAATATTCCTCCCCATAATTTAGGCGAGGTTATAGATGGAGTAATACTGCAAATGGAAAACCCAAATATCTCATTGGATGAGCTGCTTAAGGTTATAAAGGGGCCTGACTTTCCCACAGGAGGAATCATAATAGGACAGGATGAAATACACAAAGCCTACGAGACTGGTAGGGGCAGGATAATAGTCAGAGCTAAAGTGGATATTGAAAAGGCAGCGGGAGGCAAAAAGCTATTGGTAATTAAGGAGCTTCCTTACCAAGTAAATAAAGCTACTTTATTGGAGAAAATCCTGAAACTTAGTGAAGAGAAAAAAGGTATCTTAACGGGTATTGCTGACATTAGGGATGAATCGGATCGAACTGGAATCCGTGCTGTTATTGAGATCAAAAAGGATGGAGACCCTGAAAAAATACTAAACTTCCTATATAAATATTCTGATTTACAGGTAACCTTTGGTGCCAATATGGTAGCAATAGCCGATGGAAGACCTCAACAACTGGGGCTTAAGGAAATCTTAGCTTACTATATCCAGCACCAAAAGGATATAGTTACCCGAAGAGTCCAGTATGATTTAGATAAGGCAAAGGCCAGAGAGCATATTCTAGAAGGACTTATAATAGCTATTAATAATATAGACAGAGTTATTGACATAATACGAGGATCTAAAAACCCTAGTATTGCTCGTAAGAACCTGATGAAAGAGTTTAAGCTGACAGAAACCCAGGCTCAGGCCATTTTAGACATGCGCCTGCAAAGGCTGACTAATCTGGAGATTATTACTTTAGAACGGGAATACAAAGAAATTAAAAAGACTATAGAGAGATTGGAGGCCATTTTAGGTTCAGAAAAGCTTCTTATTAAGTTAATAAAGAAGGAACTATTAGAGATTAAAGAAAAGCACAGCAATCCAAGGAAAACAGAGATAATTAAAGATAGCACCGAAGCAGAGATAAAGACAGAAGATCTGATTCATGTAGAGGAGTGCATAATTGCTCTGACTCGAAACCAGGATATAAAAAGAGTGTCTCAAAAATCATTTAATCGATCCAGTAAGGATGTAGAAGCGGTAGATACTCGTGAGATGGACTATATAGAGTTCTTAGTAGAGTCAGAAACCGATCATAGGATACTTTTGCTAACAGATCAGGGTAATTGCTATAGCCTAGACTCTATAGAAATACCTGAAGCCAAATGGCGGGACAAGGGTGTACAGCTAGCCAGTCTTATAAGTGGCCTGGAAAGAAGTGAGAAGATTGTCGCCATTTTGTCCGTAAAAGACTTTTCTAAAGATTGCTTTATTCAATTTTATACTAGTCAGGGAATGATAAAGAAAACATCCTTGGCTGAGTATGAAACACGAAGAACTAAAATTCAGGCCTGTGGCTTGAAGGATGAGGATCGTGTAATAGGTGCGGAACTATTATCTGAAGACAAAGAAGTGATGATCGTTACTGCCCAGGGGATGAGTATTAGATTTAGTGGAGATCAAGTAAATCCCATGGGCAGGACAGCAAGAGGGGTAAAGGCTATCCAATTAAAAGATGAAGACAGAGTTATATTTGGAAGTCAAATTGAGGAAGATGGAGATCTAGTAGTGGTTACGGATCAGGGTATCGGCAAACGTACTTCTATAGCAGAATATCAGACCCAGGGGAGGGGAGGAATCGGTTTTAAAACTATTACTTTCTACAAGAACCGAGCAAATGGAAGATATGTAATTGGCGCCTTTTATGTTCAAACTCCCTATGAGATTATAATGCAACAAAAAGATGGTACCATAACCAGGATTAACACCAATGATCTACCTGTAGCATCTAGAGATGGCAGAGGAAGTTCCGTAGTAAAGGTAGATATGGATAATGTGGTGGAGCATGTTTATAGGAATTATAATGAATAACATGATTAAAAAATCCCTACTTAATGTAGGGATTTTTTATTGTATTTATTAATATCAGTCATAAGTAAGCTTATGGATAAATAAATTATTAGAGAGGATGATATTTACCTGGAATCAGGGATGGAGGGTATTATATAGTGCGGGTTATTTATATTAGGCCAAAAAAAATAGGAAAGGTATTATTGATATTTTGTCTAGTAGTAATCTCTGTAATTTATTCAGTCAATTTTCGAGATAGTTCTATTGTAGTATTTTTAAATACCCAAAGGGAATTACCCATTTACTGTGTTGAGCGGGATGATAAAAAGATATCCATATCTTTCGATGCGGCATGGGGCAGTGAGTACACAGCTGAAATACTTCAAATTCTTGAAGAAAGAAATATAAAATGTACCTTTTTTCTGGTAGGTTTTTGGGTAGACAATCATCCGGATAAAGTTAAACTAATCGCTGAAAAAGGCCATGAAATTGGAAATCATTCAACTAATCATCCACATATGAGCAAGATAAGCAAAGAGCAGATAATAAAAGAAATTCAAACCACTCAAAAGAAGATCGAGGAATTGGCAGGAGATAAGGCAGTAAAGCTATTTAGGCCCCCATATGGTGACTATAATAATCTATTAATTAATACCTGCAGAGAAATGGGATTTTATCCAATACAATGGGATGTAGACTCACTGGATTGGAAGGAGCTGGGCGTAGATCATATGTATAAGCAGGTTACTGATAAAGTTAAACCAGGCTCCATAGTCCTATTTCATAACAATGCCAAGTATATAACCCAGGCCTTACCCTCTATATTAGATAAGCTACTAAGTGAGGGCTATGAAATTGTTCCTATTTCTGATCTCATATACAAAAACAGCTATCAAATAGATCATACCGGAATGCAAAAGAAACCGTCCAATGATGTCATATTAGACTAATGGCTTGAATAAGTATAGAAATAATCTTGTGCTTTTAGTGAGATCATGGATAGATACAGGGGAGAAAGAAGGGAGAGACTGGATGATGGAGCATGTAATGGATAACAATAAGGTTATAGTAGCGGGCACAGTAAATACACCAATGGTATATAGCCATGAGATGTTTGGGGAAAATTTTTATCATTTTGAATTAGCGGTACCACGTCTTAGCGATTATATTGATTTACTACCCATTACAATATCCGAACGTTTGATGGGGGAAATAGAATTGAATCCAGGGTCAGAGGTCGTGATCGAGGGACAGTTTAGATCCTACAATAAGTTTATAGATGGAAGTAACAGACTGATTCTAACTGTCTTTACCAGAGATATATATCCCAAAAAAGAAAACATAAAAAACCCAAATCAGATCTATCTAAACGGATTCATATGTAAAGAGCCAGTCTATAGAACTACACCATTTAATAGGGAAATAACAGATATTTTATTAGCTGTTAACAGGGCTTACGGAAAGTCGGATTATATTCCTACAATAGCATGGGGAAGAAACGCAAGATGCTCCCAGCATTTAAAAGTAGGTGATAACATAAGGATATGGGGACGGATTCAAAGCAGAGTTTATCAAAAAAAACAAACTGACGGGGAAGTAGTGGAAAAGACTGCTTATGAGGTATCTATATCTAAGATGGAAATTGTGGAAAAGAAAAATAATTCATAACTAACAGCTAAAAACCTGAGGTAACTCAGGTTTTTATATTGTAGGTTTTAATTTACTGTGTTAAAATGATAATACCATGAATTATGCTGAAATAGAGGACTTTCCTGTTGCCATATATTTACAATAAAGGACTTGTAATTTTAGGACTGATTATGGGAGGGATATAATGGAATATAAATCTAAACTACAAAGCAAACAGGTAGATGGTTTATTTGAAGCTATACTTAAGCTAGAAACCATAGAGGAGTGTTATCGGTTTTTTGAAGATATTTGTACCATAAACGAAGTAAAATCCCTGGCACAGAGATTAGAGGTTGCCAAAATGCTTAGAGCCAAAAAGACCTACCAGGACATTGCTGATAAAACCGGGGCTAGCACTGCTACCATAAGTCGTGTCAATAGGTCATTGACTTATGGTGCTGATGGGTATAATATCATATTGGACAGGTTATTAGAAGAATAAGGGACACCCTAAGGGGTGTCTTTTAAATAAGATTTGGAGGTTTTTTATGGTACTTACAGAGCATTTAAATCCACAGCAAAAGGAAGCAGTACTTCATACCGAGGGTCCACTTTTGGTTTTAGCAGGAGCAGGTTCAGGCAAAACCCGGGTTTTAACCTATAGAGTGGCTCATTTAATTGAAAATTTAAAGGTTAGACCTGATAATATTTTAGCTATTACCTTTACCAATAAAGCAGCTAAAGAGATGAAGGAGCGAATATATGACCTGGTAGGCAGTAAGGCGGAAAACACCTGGATAAGCACCTTTCACTCCACCTGCGTTAGGATTTTGAGACGTGAAATCGAAAAGATAGGTTTTACACGAAATTTTGTTATATATGACACTGATGATCAATTGACCCTTGTAAAGGATTGTATAAAGGAACTCGATTTAAGCGAAAAATATTTTAATCCCAAGGATATACGCTATAGAATCGGGGAGCTTAAGGATCAAATACTAAGTCCAGAGGACTATAGAAAAGAGATACAGGGGCAATATCGTGAGGAAAAAATTGCTGATATATACAAGTTGTATCAGGACAAGCTATCCAAGAATAATGCCCTAGATTTTGACGATCTAATAAATAGAACTTTAGAACTATTTTACCTAAGACCAGATGTGCTAGACTATTATAGTAGCAAGTTTCAGTATATACTGGTAGATGAGTATCAGGATACCAACTATGCTCAATACATGTTGGTTAAGCTTTTGTCTATGAAACATCAAAACCTATGTGTTGTAGGAGATGATGATCAATCCATATATGGGTGGCGAGGTGCCGATATTAGAAATATTTTAGAATTTGAAAAAGATTTCCCCAACACTAAAATAATTAAGCTAGAAGAAAATTATAGATCCACTCAGATAATTCTAGATGCAGCCAACGAAGTTATTAAAAACAATACAGGTCGTAAGGAAAAAAGATTATGGACTGAGAAGGGTCAGGGAGAAAAGATATTTGTTTATAAGGTATCCGATGAACGGCAGGAGGCTGATATTATATGTCAGCATATTCACAAGCATATTGTAAGTGACAATAAAGATCCTGGTGACTTTGCCATATTATATAGAACTAATGCTCAATCCCGAGCAATTGAAGATGCTCTTATGCGATATGGAATTCCTTATCGTATGTATGGAGGCCTAAGATTTTATGATCGAAAAGAGATAAAGGATATCATAGCTTATCTTAGAGTAATTGCAAATCCGGCTGATGATGTAAGCTTAAGAAGGATAATAAATGTTCCCAGGCGGGGTATAGGTAATGCGACTTTGACTACTTTGGAAGAGGTAGCCATTAGAGAAAATGAAAGTATCTTCAGCATAATATTGGATCTGGCCCAATATGATGATTTTACATCCAGAACCAGTAAAAAGATTAAGGAATTTGGAGAAATGATCTCATATCTTATAGCCATGAAGGAAGTTATGCCTATAACAGAGTTTATAAAGACTTTGTTAGAACATACAGGCTATGAAAAGGCTTTGAAAGAAGAAAAAAGTGTAGATTCCGAGAGCCGATTGGAAAATATCAGAGAGTTTTTATCAGCAGCCCAGGAATTTGAACAGGAAAACGAAAATGCTGACTTAGTGGATTTTCTTGAAAACATTGCCTTGGTTTCAGATCTTGATACTCTAGGAGAAGAACAGTCAGCAGTAAATATGATGACCATGCATTCAGCTAAGGGGTTGGAATTTCCTGTGGTATTTATTGCTGGTATGGAGGAATATCTCTTTCCCCATGCCCGGGCCATGGAATCAGAACAGGAAATGGAAGAGGAAAGAAGACTGTGTTATGTTGGCATAACCAGAGCACAGGAACAACTATATTTAATCTATGCAGAACGACGAAATATATTTGGCAACTATACTAGTAATATGCCTTCCCGTTTCCTGGATGAGATTCCTGAGAGCCTGGTGGAGCACTTTGATCAGACTCCAGGAAATATATGGAGTAGCAGAAGTGTTTATAGTACAGGATATAGTGCAAATACCTATCAACATAAAAGCTCATCGCAACAGGATAATGAGTTTAAGATGAAATCGCAGAATGATAGGGGCTTTACTTTGGGGCAGAAGGTAGTCCATAAGAAGTTTGGCAAAGGAACCATTGTGGCCTTAAGCGGTGAGGGAGAAGAACAGGAATTGAAAATTGCCTTTGATCAAGGTGGCATTAGAAGCTTTATAGCCGCATATGCTCCTTTAAAAAAGATAGATTAAACTGTTAATTAGTCTGTCCCATAGCTTAGCTATTAATTTATATAGGGACTATATATACCTGCTAATTGAGTAGAAAAATAGATTAGATTTATTCTTTGCATTAGTTTATTAGTGTATTATACGGAGGATAATGTGTATGGATAATAAGGATAAAGAAAGGATTGGGCAACAAATTGAAGATTTAAGAGATAAAATACGTCATCACGATTATCTCTATTATGTGTTGGATCAGCCTGAGATTTCCGATCGGGAATATGATCTCCTTGTACGTCAGTTAATTGAATTGGAGAATAAATATCCTGAGTTTTATTCTCCTGATTCACCAACCCAGAGAGTAGGAGGAACACCTTTTGAGGGATTTGGTACGGTGGAACACTCCTATCCTATGCTAAGTCTGGCTAATGCCTTTAGTCATCAGGAATTATTGGATTTCGACCGCAGGGTAAGAAATGTAGTTGGGGATGAGGCAGAATACGTGGTAGAGTTTAAAATAGATGGTTTGTCTGTATCTTTGGAGTATGAAAATGGAAGATTTGTTAGAGGCTCTACACGCGGGGACGGACAGATAGGTGAGAATGTAACGGAAAATTTAAAGACTATCAGGTCTATCCCTCTAAAACTTAATAAGCCCTATTCTATGATAGTTCGAGGAGAAGTATTCATGCCCAAAGGTCATTTTGCAGAGCTAAACAAACAAAGGGAATCAGAAGGTCTGCCTACTTTCGCAAACCCCCGTAATGCAGCAGCCGGCTCTCTCAGGCAGCTGAATCCTCGGGTTACTGCAACAAGGCATTTAGATATATATCTGTTTAATTTAGAATACGTTTCTGAGCATACTATTGATAGCCATATGCAGACCATGGATATTATGAAGGAAGCGGGTCTTAAGATCAGCCCCTTCTTGTTTAAAACTGCATCCATGGAGGAAATTATTGAACTGTGTGAGAAATGGACGGATAAAAGGCATGATCTTGCCTTTGATATTGATGGGCTGGTTATAAAGGTAAATTCTATGGCGCATAGGCAGCTTCTAGGGAGTACTTCCAAAACTCCCAGATGGGCTATTGCCTATAAATTTCCAGCACAACAAGAGGAAACCCATATTAGGGATATAGAAATTCAGGTGGGCAGGACAGGAGTACTGACTCCCACTGCTGTGTTAGATCCTGTTAAAGTGGCTGGCTCTGTGGTATCTAGGGCAAGTTTACATAATGAGGATTATATAAGGGACAAGGATATACGTATAGGTGATCACGTCATCATACAAAAAGCTGGAGATATTATACCTGAGGTAGTAAGAGTGCTAAAGGATAAGCGTACCGGAGAAGAAAAAGAGTTCATTATGCCAAAATTTTGTCCTGTTTGCGGCGCTCATGCTATTAGGCTGGAGGGAGAGGCAGCCGTAAGATGTACTGGAAATGCATGTCCAGCACAACAGAGGCGACTGATCATACATTTTGCATCAAGAGAAGCCATGGATATAACCGGTCTAGGACCTGCCATAATAGATCAGCTACTGGCAAATAATTTAATTAGTGATGCAGCTGATTTATATTATTTAAAATTTGATCAGCTGGTAGAACTGGAGCGCATGGGTAATAAGTCTGCAAACAATCTTTTAACAGCTATAGAGGAGAGTAAGACAAGGGAACTGGAAAGATTACTCTTTGGCCTTGGAATAAGGATGGTGGGGGTAAGAGCAGCTCATCTAATTGCAGAAAAATTTGGTCATATAGATAGGATAATAGGGGCTAAGGAAGAAGAATTTTTAGCTATAGATGAAATAGGTGAAAAGATTGCTCAAAGTATTACCGCCTTCTTCAAAGAAGGTCAGAATCTAAAGCTTATTGATAAACTACGAAAGGCAGGAGTTAATTTACAGCAAAGGTCAGTTTTATTAAATCAGGAAGAACAGAGACTTGAGCATCCATGGAAAGGAAAATCTTTTGTGCTAACAGGTACTTTAAGTGACTATACCAGGAGTCAAGCAAAAGCTCTCATCGAAGAGCGTGGAGGAAGGGTTACCAGCAGTGTTAGCAAGAAAACTGATTATGTTCTGGTCGGGGAAAACCCAGGCAGCAAGTTAGACAAGGCCAGAGAACTGGGAATAAATATTATTGATCAACAGCAGTTTAAATCTATGTTATAATTTTTTGTAAACCAAAAACTTTTTTGTAATAATCCTGATATATATACTAGATAGCAAATAAGGCGTAAATATTTATCAGCATTTGGTTTGCTTGGTTTTTACAGCTAGGTGTTATATGTAATTGATGTATTATGTTTACAAATTTGACTTGATTTTACGTAAACAATATGGTTAAATAATATTATGTAACTTTGCAGCCTTAATCAAGGCTGTAATGATATAAAATTGCATAAAGGGGGTGCACAAAGAAAGGTGTCCAGAAGAATAACATCAGGAATACTTGTGCTTGTGTTGGTCTTGTTAATGTTTTCCAGTCCAGCCTTTGCCTCTTCAGGTCTATTAAGGGTTGGAAGTAGAGGCAGCGCAGTCGTTGATCTGCAGAAAAAACTCAATGCTTTAGGTTATAATGTAGGTAAGGCTGACGGAATCTTTGGAAGCAAAACAAGGTCTGCGGTAATGGCCTTCCAAAAAGCCAATGGCCTATCAGCAGATGGTATAGTTGGACCAGCTACTAAGGCTAAGCTAAATGGAGCTTCTACATCCTCTAAGCCAAAGACTACAAAGCCAACTGATGCAAAGGAAGAGACTTCATCAAGAAGCAAGTCTACTATAACCCAGACCCTACGACAGGGTAGCAGGGGAAGTCAGGTTAAGGCTTTGCAGCAACTACTAAATTCCTTAGGCTATAATGCAGGTAAGGCCGATGGAATCTTTGGCAGCAAGACAAGGTCTGCGGTAATAGCCTTTCAGAAGGCAAACAAGCTGGCGGCAGATGGTATAGTTGGACCGGCCACCAGATCAAAGCTTAATTCAGCAGCATCAAAGTCTGAGGATTCAAAGTCAAAGGAATCCAAATCTAAGGACACTAAGTCCAACGAATCAAAAGATGATTCAAAGAAAAATACATCTACTACAAATAAGCCACCAATTACCCAGACATTGCGACAAGGCAGCCGAGGTAGTCAGGTCAAGATCCTTCAGGAGCGTCTGAATTCCTTAGGATACAATGCAGGTAAAGCCGATGGAATCTTTGGCAGCAAGACAAGGTCTGCAGTAATGGCATTCCAGAAGGCAAACAAGTTAACAGTGGATGGTATTGTAGGACCAGCTACAATAGCAAAACTGTATCCACCTAAATCACAGCCCAAGGCAGAGGATTCAAAACCCAAAGAGACAAAACCTAAGGAAGAGCCAAAGAATAACGACAACAAAAAGAAAGAAGACAGCAAAAAGAAAGAAGACAGCAAAAAGACAGAAGATAATAAAAAGAAAGAGGATAGCAAGTCCGAGGATAAAAAAGAGCAGGATAAAAAACAAGATTCCAAGACTACTGAAGTTAAAAAGTATGTTCCCAAGAAAAATGAGTTAGCAGGTAAAACCATTATTTTAGATCCTGGTCATGGAGGCTATGACCCTGGAGCAACATGGGTGGATAAAGATGGCGTTGTATCTAAGAATGAAAAAGGGAAGAAGTATTTAGAAAAAGAATTCAACTTAGATATGGCCTTAAGATTAGAGAGAATGCTAAAGCAAGCTGGTGCAAATGTAATTATGACAAGAAGAGATGATACTTATTCCTATCTCTATTACAGGAGTGCCTTTGTAAATAACTACATAATGACTCAGGAACATAAAAAGCAGTCAGAACAGCTTAAATCTTTACAAAAGAAAAAGAAAACTGAAGATACAAACTTAAAATCTAAGCAAGATGCAAAATCTAAAGAAGAGGACAAACTTAGAGGTTATATTGAAAAACTTGAGAGTAAAAAAGCTGAACTGAATAAACTTAATAATGAGTCAGAAAACCTACTAGCTCTATATGAGGAACTAGACGCACTACAAAATCAGTTAGATCAACTACAGAAAAATTATAATAAGCAATTTTCCGGAATAGAAGACCAAATAACAGCACTAAATGAAGAAATCAAGGCTATCAGTGATCAAATAAAAGAAGAAGAAGACGATGCAAAAAAAGAAGAACTTGAAGATCAACTAGAGAAATTAAAAAGTGATTTAGATGGAATTCAAAAGCCTTTGGATGATTTAACTAAAAAAATAGAAGAGTTAAATCAACAAATTTCTGATAAAGAAGATGAGATCTCTAAACATGATCAAAAAGATATCCAGAGCAAAATAAATACTTTAGAAGATGAAATAAAAAAATTGAACAAAAGTATTGGAACAGCTCAGGAGAAAATAAATAAATTAACCAATGAGATTTCATCATTGAAAGACACGATAAATGCTTTAGGTGAAGAAATTGAGTTAAAAGAGGCATTAGTAAAGGAACTAAAGGATTTATTAGGTAAGCTTGAATATCACCTAAAGAGGCCAGCTAATAAAGACAGAGAAGGACTATATATTCCATCTAAATGGAGTGGCAACAGAAAAACTGTAGGACATGACCAAAAGAAGATACTCGATTTGACTAGGGAAGGCGGCTATGACGAGCATATGATATTTGTTGCAGTACACTGCAACGCAAGTGGAACTGGAAATGGTAGTGCATCAGGGGTTCAGGTATACTATATGCCCAATGGACCTAATACCAAATATGGCTCCAACTATGATTATTACAGGGGTTACAATGATGCAAAACGTAAAAAGCTTGCTGAAAGCATGCTGAAAAATGTACGGGAGAATACCAACTTCAAAAAACAGTGGTCAAGCCCCTTTATAGGCGACTATCACGTATTAAGGGAACAAAACTTGCCATCTGTACTTATGGAGATTGGTTTTGTAGACAATCCCGATGACGTAAAGCTGCTAGTCCAGCCTCAAACCCGCGAAAATGCTGCTAAGGGTATGTACCTGGGAATAGTTGAGTACTTCAAGAGCAAGTAGTATTGCAACAGTCTTTAAATAAAACGGTTAAGGTGCTATAACCTTAGCCGTTTTTTATGTCCTAAACATATACGGTCTTTGACAAATCTTATGGATAAAGGATATAATCAAGCAGAAGTCATATATTAAAAACTGTGTATTGATTAGATACAATTAGAAAGGATGTTTTATATGAAACTATCCCTTAAAGACATAGAAAATATGGGTCTATGGTCAAAACTGAAACTTGATCATCAGGAAAAAGAAGTTTTTTTGGATAGAATAAATAAAACCCTTCAAAAGCTTGAAATTATTAAAGAACTGGCTACAGATCATTTGGAGTTGTCTTTGGATAAACCAATACATAGCAAAGCATTAAGAGATGACCAGGTTCAACCTTCTATGAGTAGGGATCAGGCACTGAAAAATGCACAAGAAACCTGGGATGGTATGTTTAGTGTGCCAAGTATATTAGATTAGAAAATAAAAGGAGGCAAGAGCAGGATGGAATCATATAAGCTGACGGTGCATGAGATTTGGAACCTGGTAAATAAGAGAGAGATATCCATAAAAGAATTAGTGCGGGATGTTATAGAGAGGATAGATAGCACCGAAAGACAAATTGGTTCTTTTATAACTTTTAATTGGGATGAAGCATTGTATCAGGCTGAAACTCTAGATACGTTAATATCAGAAGAATCTGATTCATCTAAACTTGCGGGAATACCTTTAGGTGTTGAGGATAATATCTGTACTTTAGATATAAGAACTACCAGTGCTTCCAGGATGTTAGAGAATTTTACACCCCCTTACGATGCTTCCGTTGTAGAAAAATTAAAACAGTGCCATTCCATTATTTTAGGCAAACTAAATATGGATGAGTTTGGTATGGGTTCCTCCACTCAAAATTCTGCCTTTAAGGTTACAAAAAATCCATGGAATTTACATAAGGTAGCAGGAGGTGCAGCAGGGGGAGGAGCAGCTGCTGTAGCAGCGGATCAGGTTTTCTGTGCTATAGGTTCCGATTCATCGGGATGCTTAAGGCAGCCAGCTGCTTTTTGTGGGGTAGTAGGTTTCAAACCAACTTATGGTTTGGTGTCAAGGTTTGGCTTAGTAACTTCTGCACCATCTTTAGAACAGGTCGGTTGCATTACCAAGGATGTAACCGATTGTGCCTATGTGCTTGAAGAGATAGCCTTTTATGACAGCAAAGACTCGACCTCTATTAAAGATGATAGTTGCGGATATTTAGGATATCTAGTGGATGGTATCAGAGGACTTAAAATTGGTATTCCTAGGGAAATTTTTGATGAGAGTTGGGATCCAGACATAAGAGCTTGCATAGATAGATCCATAGAAATTCTTAAAAATCTAGGGGCTGAGATTATAGATATAACTTTACCTCATTTTAAATATGCTACTGCTTCCCAGTTTATTATTATGTGCTGTGAAAGCAGCAGTAATTTGGCAAGATATGACGGGATTAAATATGGTAAACGTGCAAGGGATGTAAATGATTTAGAAGAACTTTACTGCAAAACCAGATCACAGGGCTTTGGACAAGAGGTCAAGGAAAGAATTATGCTAGGTAATCTGTTTTTAAGCAGACAATATTATGATTCCCATTATAAAAAGGCTTTAAAGATTAGAGAGCTTTTAAGGAATGATTTTAGGAAGGCTTATGAAAAATGCCACCTTATACTTACTCCTACTAGTCCCATCTTAGCCTATGATTTAAGCAATGAAACTAACCTATCCGTAACTACGAACTATTCTAAACGCTATACATTATTAGCAAATTTGACTGGTATTCCCGCCATATCTATACCTTGTGGCTTTAGTGAAGAAGGTCTGCCTGTGGGAATCCAATTTATGGCGGATACATTTAAGGAAGGGACCCTTCTAAAGGTGGCATATACCTTTGAGCGTAACACCGACTATCATATGAAAAGGGCTATGAAATTGGAGGTGACTGAATGAAATATCAAACCGTAGTTGGTCTAGAAATTCATGTTGAATTAAAAACACAGTCCAAGATGTTTTGCAGCTGTTCAACTGCTTTTGGTGGTCAACCCAATAGCCAATGTTGTCCTGTATGCCTTGGCATGCCTGGTGCACTTCCTGTTATTAATAGAAGGGCTGTAGAGTTGGCTATCAAAACCGGGTTGGCTTTAAACTGTAAAATTTCAGAGTATAACACTATGGATAGAAAAAATTATTTTTATCCCGACCTACCCAAAGCTTACCAAACAACCCAACAATACCATCCCATATGCAAAGATGGTTATTTGGATATAGAGATAGATGGCAAGAAAAAGCGAATCGGAATTACTAGGATCCATCTGGAGGAGGATGCTGGCAAACTAATACATGATACCGATAACTCACGATCTCTTATAGACTATAACCGGGCGGGTGTTCCTTTGATCGAAATTGTTACAGAGCCTCATATAGGTTCTTCAGATGAGGCGGTAGCTTTCCTTGATGAATTGCGTAAGATTCTATTATATTTAGAAGTGTCGGACTGTAAGATGCAGGAGGGTTCTTTAAGATGTGACGTAAACCTATCTATAAAACCACAAGGACAGACTAAGCTAGGGACAAGAACAGAGATGAAAAATCTTAATTCCTTTAGGGCTGTGCAAAGGGCAATTAAAAATGAGGCTCAAAGGCAGAAAACTGTTTTAGAGGCTGGTGGGGAGGTTTTGCAAGAGACCCGGAGGTGGGACGATCTAAAGGACGAGAGTATAGCCATGAGGGAGAAACATGAAGCTGACGATTATAGATATTTTCAGGATCCTGATTTAATGCCTTTTTTAATAGATAGTAATATGATAGAAGATATAAAGAATAATATGCCAGAGCTTCCAGCGCAAAAAAGGGAGAGATTTGTGTCTGAATATGGGCTTCCCGAGTATGATGCAGGAATTTTAACCTCTTCACGAGAGATGGCTGACTTTTTTGAGCTTAGTGTAAAGTTATATGATGAGAAAAAAGGAGCTAAAGCAGCAAAAACAGTAAGCAATTGGCTAATGGGGGAGCTAATGAGGCTTACAAAGGAATTGGGAGTTGAGCTGCAAGACTTAAAACTTTCTCCATCCCTTTTAGTTGGATTGTTAAAACTGATAGATCAGGGAGTTATTAGTGGTTCTATGGCCAAGGATGTATTCGATGAAATGTGTCAAAGTGGAAAGGAGCCTGATAAAATTGTAGACGAAAAAGGATTTAGGCAAATTTCCGATATAGACCAATTAAGAGATATTGTGCGAGAAGTTATACAGGAAAATCCCAAATCTATAAGTGATTATAAAGCTGGTAAAAAGAAGGCCTTTGGTTATTTGGTAGGACAAACCATGAAAAAGACAAAGGGGAAGGCCAACCCTCAACTGGTAAATAAGATACTTCAGGATGAGATTAACAAATAGTAAAGAATAAAACAAGTGTTTGAAAAAGAAAGCATATATGCTATAATACAAGAAAAGCCTCGTAAAATGGATATAATAGGTGAAACGGCCTAATGGTGGAGAGGAAGGAAAATATGGCAACAAGTATGACCGGATTTGGGAGAGCCAAGGTTGAACAACAGGACATGGAATTTACCGTGGAGGTAAAAACCCTAAATCACAGATACCTGGATATTAACATGAGGCTCCCAAAGATAATTAGTTTTTTAGAGGAGGATATAAGAAATCTAGTACAGGAAAGATTAAACAGGGGAAGGGTAGAAATCTATATTTCCACATCTGTTAGAACTAAAGATAGCGTGGAAGTACAGCTAAACCAGCCATTGATAGAATCTTATATAGCCTGCTTTAATCAACTGTCTGAAAAATATGGGATTGAGCCCGATATTTCCTTGTCTACCCTTATAAACATACAAGATTTGTTTCAAGTTGTAGAAAAGGAACAGGATGAGGAAATAATAAGAGTACTAGTTTTGAAAGCTTTAGGAGAGGCGCTGGACAAGGTAGAGGATATGCGCACAAAAGAAGGGGAAAAATTAAAAGAGGATATTATAATGCGCTGTGGCTTGATCAGGGATATGCTGCAGGATATAGAATCCAGAGCACCCATGGTAGTAGAGGAGTATAGGTTAAAGCTTAAAAATAGGATTGAAGAATTAATTAAAACAACTGAACTTGATGAAAATCGGTTCAATACTGAAGTAGCCTTTTTTGCTGACAGATCCAATATTACTGAAGAAATAGTCAGGTTAAAAAGCCACTTAAATCAAATGGAGGAAATACTAAAAAAAGAAGGCGCTATTGGCAGAAAGTTAGATTTTTTGGTTCAGGAGATGAACCGAGAGACCAATACAATAGGTTCAAAAGCCAACGATATTTGTATAGTTAATCTAGTAGTAGACATGAAAAGTGAAATTGAAAAAATCAGAGAACAGGTTCAGAATATTGAATGAAAGGCGGGAATAATATGAGTATTAAACTTATAAATATAGGTTTTGGAAACATAGTATCAGCTAACAGGTTAATAGCTATCGTAAGTCCCGAATCTGCTCCCATCAAGAGGATTATTCAGGATGCTAGAGATAGGGGTATGTTAATTGATGCAACATACGGAAGGAGAACCCGCGCGGTTATAATTACTGACAGTGATCATGTAATCTTGTCTGCAGTTCAACCAGAAACTGTAGCACATAGATTGAATGCAAAAGACAATCAAACACTAACTGTAGATGAAGACTAATGGGGGAAAACACATGAAAAGAAAAGGTCTTTTAATAGTAGTATCAGGACCTTCGGGGGCGGGTAAAGGTACTGTTTGTAGGGAATTTCTTAGAAACAATCCTGAAACTGTTTTGTCCATCTCAATGACAACCAGACAACCACGAAGAGGCGAGGTTGATGGAGAAAACTATTTTTTTACAGATGTTGCTACCTTTGAAAACATGATTGAAGAAGGCGGTTTTTTGGAGTACGCAAAAGTTTATGGTAACTACTATGGTACTCCAAAGAGTTTCGTGAAAGAAAACCTGATGGCAGGACGAGATGTTATTTTAGAGATAGATATACAGGGTGCCCTGAAGGTAAAAGAAAAGTTTGACGAAGGAGTTTTCATATTTATTGTGCCACCAACCATGGAGGAATTGAAAAGAAGGATTCAGGGACGAGGTACTGAAACATCTGAAGAGCTCTTAAGACGCTTTAATAGTGCCTACCAGGAAATAAACTTTATAACACGCTATAACTACATAGTGATAAATGACTCAGTAAAAGAAGCTGCTAAAAAAATAGAGGCTATTATAACAGCAGAGAAATGCAGAGTGGATCGTAATAAGGATTTTTATACAAGTTTGCAAGGAGGTATAGATAATGCTTTATCCTTCAATAGATGAAATATCAAAAAAAGTAGACAGCCGTTATACTCTGGTGGTTCAGGTAGCCAAGAGAGCCAGACAACTTGTAGATGGACAAAAGCCCTTGATATCTGTTGATTCTCATAAACCTGTTACCGTTGCTATTCATGAGGTAAATCATGGAAAAGTTCGTTATAGAAAAACAAAAGAAGGTATAAAGTAAATGAGTAAGGTTTTTAAAGATAAAAACATTTTAATAGGTATATCAGGATGTATTGCAGCCTATAAAAGTGCTGATCTAACCAGCCGTTTAATTAAATTAGGTGCAAACGTTAAGATTATTATGACAGCCAATGCCACTAAATTGGTCCAGCCATTGACCTTTCAAAGCCTTTCTGCTAATCCTGTATACTTTGATACATTTCAAAGCACTGAGCGTTGGGATATAGAACATATTGCATTGGCAAAATGGGCTGATATATTTGTAATAGCGCCAGCTACTGCTAATGTTATTGGCAAGGCTGCTAGTGGTATCGCAGATGATCTGCTAACCACTACTATTTTAGCAACCGAGGCTAAAACCTTATTTGCACCGGCTATGAACACGGTTATGTACCAGAAAAAGGTAGTACAGGATAATATAGCCAAACTAAAAAGACTTGGTTATGATTTTATTCCCCCCGGCAAAGGCAGACTGGCTTGTGGGGACTGGGGAGAAGGAAAACTAGCCGATATAGAGGTTATTATTCAACATATAGAGAAGCATCTTAATTCTTCAACGAAAAGGGATATGGAAGGGTTAAGAGTTCTGGTAACTGCCGGTCCTACTTGCGAGCCCATAGATCCAGTAAGATTCATTACCAATCACTCCTCAGGCAAGATGGGATATGCGATTGCAGAAGCTTGTATTCAAAGAGGAGCCGCTGTGGATTTAGTTACAGGACCAACTAACTTACAAACTCCTGCCGGTGCCAATGTTTTTCCTGTAGAGTCAGCAAAGGATATGTATCAAGCTGTTTTAAAACTCTATGAAATGGCTGATATTGTATTTAAGTCAGCTGCAGTAGCTGATTACCATGTCAAAGAAGTAGCATCCAGTAAGATAAAGAAAGGTCAAGATTCTATAAAATTAGAGCTGGTACGCAATCCAGATATTTTAATGGAACTGGGTAAAAGAAAAACAAAGCAGGTACTAGTAGGTTTTGCCGCCGAGACTGAGGATCTGGAGAAAAACGCCCTAGAAAAGCTAAAAAGAAAAAACCTGGACTTTATTCTGGCAAATGATGTATCTTCCAGTGAGTCAGGTTTTCAAAGTGATGAAAATAAAGGCATCCTGTTTTCCAAAGACGGCAGTATTACTCCCATACCTCTAATGGCTAAGAAGGAATTTGCTCATAGAATAATTGATGAGGTAATAAAAAAGGTTAAATCTGATTAAGTTAGTTGTGAGGAGGTTGGGTAGCCGTGTCGGATAAGATGTTTGCAGGAGTAATTATAGACCAGGCGCATCCAGCCTTGGATAAAATATTTCATTATATTGTACCTGATAATCTAAGAGATAAGATTCAGTTAGGAATGAGGGTACTTGTCCCTTTTGGCATAGGGAATAAGACTATAGAAGGATATATTATGAGCCTGGACAAGGAAACCCAGGTACCCTATAACAAACTGAAATCCATTAAAAAGCTTATGGATCCCTTTCCTTTAATTTTACCTGAGTTAATTCCTCTTGTCTGGTGGATGAAGAAGGAATATCATTGTCTAACAATAGAAGCCATTAGATGTTTTATCCCTCCTGGACTGCGAAGGAATATTACAGAGAAGCAGGAAAAGGTGGTTTTTTTAAAAGCTGAAAATAACATCTTAGGGAAAGCAGCTCTGGTGGAGCCTAGATCTAAGTATATGGCAGAGATTCTCAGAATACTTGATGAGCGAGATGGGATTCCTCTGGCTGAACTGGCGGATATAGCCGGAGGTGCGCCCCTTTCCAGTTTTAAAAGTCTTGAAAAAAAAGGCTGGATTTCCATAGAAGATCAGGAAGTTTACCGAAACCCATGGGATCATTTCATACCTAATTCTGATTTAGTAGAAGTTGAGCTAACTCAGGAGCAAAAAAATGCTATAGATATTATTAGGAAAGGCATGTCCAAGTCCCAAGGTGTTTTTCTCCTTCATGGTGTAACGGGTAGTGGAAAGACCGAAGTGTATATCCATCTGGTAGAGAAAGCTCTTAAGGATAATAAAAGAGCTATTATTCTGGTGCCCGAAATATCATTAACTCCTCAAACTGTTGGACATTTTAAGGATAGATTTGGAGAGGAGGTTGCAATTCTCCATAGCGCTCTTTCTCCAGGCGAAAGGTTTGATGAGTGGAGACGGATTTATAATTGTCAGGTCAATATTGTAGTGGGTGCCAGATCGGCTATTTTTGCACCAGTGCGTGATCTTGGTATAATTATAATAGATGAGGCTCACGAAGACAGCTACAAATCTGAGGCCAGTCCTCGTTATCATACGACAGAATTGGCTAAGCAAAGGAGTAAGGAACAAGGAGCAGTTTTGGTTCTAGGTACTGCTACGCCTTCACTGGAAGATTTCTACAATAGTGAACAGAATCACTACTACAGAATACCTATGGATCATAGGATAGACGATAAGCCACTGCCCCAGGTGGAAGTGGTGGATATGCGGATGGAAATTAAAAAAGGGAATCGCAGTATATTTAGCCAGAAATTATATGATGAGCTTAGAGGGATCCTATTAAGAAGGGAGCAGGCCATAATCCTTCTTAATAGGAGGGGATACGCACAATTTGTATCCTGCAGAGCTTGTGGCTATGTAGTAAAATGTGATAACTGCGATATATCCTTGACCTATCATTCGAAAAACAATATATTAAAATGTCATTATTGTGGAGATACTAAGCCTTATCCCAATATATGTCCAGAATGCAAAAGTCCCTATATAAAACACTTTGGTGTTGGAACCCAGCGGGTGGAACAGGAAATAAAAAAGATTTTGCCACCGGCCAGAATAGTCCGGATGGATATGGACACTACCTCAACCAAGGGTGCACATCAAAGGATTTTAGATGCCTTTAGGCAAAAAGAATATGATATTTTGCTTGGCACACAAATGGTAGCAAAAGGGCTAGACTTTCCAGATGTGACTTTAGTCGGGGTAATAGCCGCAGATACTGCTCTAAATTTACCTGACTATCGGAGCAGTGAAAAAACTTTTCAGCTTATAACCCAAGTAGCAGGACGGGCGGGAAGGGGGCAAAGAAAGGGAAAGGTTATAGTGCAGACCTATCAACCGGAACACTATTCCATCCAATATGCTTCCCGGCACGATTATAAAGGATTTTATGATGAAGAGATTACTATAAGAAAGCAGTTTAATTATCCTCCTTTTTCACATATTATAAGAATCCTTATAAGCGGTGAGGATGAAAAATCTGTCATAAATACTGCTATAGGAATCGAAAAGTGGATGAAACATAATATCACTAAAGATACAATAATAAAAACTGGATTGTTAGAAATAGGAGCCTACCCGGCACCTTTGGAGAGGATAAAGAATAAGTACAGATGGCATGTTTTGATACGTATTAGAAAGGATAGGATCTTTTTGGAGAGATATCATGAAGTTGTGGATCAGTGTCAAAAAGAATTTCTTAATAATTCTAACACCATAGTGGTTGATTTTTATCCAACAAGTTTATTATAGATATGTAACATATTTAAAAAAAGAAGGGATGGTTTTTGTGGCATTAAGGGATATAAGGCATTATGAAAGAGATGATGTATTAAGAAAAAAAGCTCGTCCAGTTGATAAAATAGATGATAGAGTTTTAACCTTGCTTGATGATATGGCAGAAACAATGTATAAGGCAGAAGGAGTGGGCCTTGCAGCACCACAGGTAGGCATATTAAGACGTGTTGTTGTTATTGATATTGGCGAAGGTATTATAGAGCTAATAAACCCTGAGATAATTGAGCAGGATGGTGAACAGATAGGCATGGAAGGCTGCTTGAGTGTGCCGGGTCTAAGCGGAGAGGTTAAACGTCCTGCAAGGGTGGTTGTGGAAGCTCTTAACAGGCATGGTGAAAAAATAAAAGTAGATGGAAATGAACTATTGGCCCGAGCATTATGCCATGAAATTGACCACTTAGACGGTATCTTATATATAGATAAGGTTGAACCAGGGACTTTGGAAAGAGTGGAATAGTCTTAAATAATATAGAAAACAAGAAGGTGAACAAGAATTGAGAATTGTTTTTATGGGCACACCGGAATTTGCCATACCTTCCTTAGAGGCTATAGTTTCGGAAAGACATGAGCTTATAGGTGTAGTGACTCAGCCAGACAGGCCTAGGGGCAGGGGTAAACACATGGCCCCTCCTCCTGTAAAGGAATGGGCTGAGAAGAGGGGATTGAAGGTATATCAACCCCAAAAAGTTAGAGATGAGGGTTTTATTGCTGAACTGGAAAGTTTGGCTCCTGATCTTATAGTTACAGCCGCCTATGGGCAGATTCTTCCAAAGAGAATATTGGATATTCCTCCTTTAGGATGTATTAATGTTCACGCCTCCCTATTACCAAAGTATAGGGGTGCTTCTCCCATTCAGCAGGCTATTATGGATGGTGAAATAAAAACTGGAATAACAATAATGTATATGGATATAGGTATGGATACAGGGGATATTATATTACAAAAGGAAACACTCATACATCCGGAAGAAAACTGTGGAAGCCTGCATGATCGCCTAGCTCAGCTGGGAGGGGAGGCACTTAAAGAGAGCCTAAGATTATTTGTTAATGGAAAGCCTCAGGGTACTCCCCAGAATGATGAGGAGGCTACCTACTGTCAAAAGATTGATAAATCTATGGGCCGAATAGACTGGAATATGGATGTAGATAGAATAAAGAATCATGTGAGAGCATTGACACCATGGCCTGGAAGTTATACCTATATTAACGATATGCGCTTAAAGATATGGGAAATAGGCAGCAAGGAATACCTGCAGGAAGGTGAAGTTGTTCCAGGAAAAGTAGTATATGCAAATGAAAAACAGGGACTTGTAGTGGCAGCATCAAATGGCAGGGTAAGGTTGTCCAAGGTACAGGCTCCAGGCAAACGGGTAATGGAGGATGTAGAGTTTCTAAGGGGTAATAAGGTAGAGGTTAATACAATTTTAGAATAAAAATTAAAGGAAAGGTGGTTGATAAGATGCCATTTCTTTTCTATGATGTACCTAGTTTAATTATATTACTACCCGCACTTATTCTATCTCTTTATGCTCAGTATAAGGTCCAAAGTACTTTCAATCAATTTATTCGAGTAGCCAACTATGGAGGCTATACAGGCGGGGAAGTAGCTAGAAGGATCTTAGATTCCCAGGGCTTAAGCGATGTATCCGTGGATATGGTAAGAGGATATCTAACTGACCATTATGATCCAAGAAGAAAAGTGCTTAGACTTTCGGAACAGGTATATAGAGGTAGTTCCATAGCAGCTATAGGCGTTGCTGCACACGAGGCAGGGCATGCTATACAGCATGCCAGAGGCTATATACCTCTTAGCATTAGAAATGCAATAGTCCCTATAGCAAGCTTTGCTTCTCAGGCAGCTTTCCTCTTTATATTTTTAGGCCTTTTTATGGGAGGCTATGCTGTATTAATAGATATTGGTATATATCTTTTCCTGGCTGTTGTAGCCTTTCAGCTGATTACTTTGCCGGTTGAGTATAATGCCAGCAATAGAGCCGTGGAGCTTCTGCGGGGTCACGGTTTTGTAGCAGCTAACGAGGAGAGAAAGGTAAGACAGGTGCTCAATGCAGCTGCTCTCACCTATGTAGCAGCGGCCGCTTCAGCGGTAGCCCAGTTATTAAGGCTGTTAATGCTACGAGATCGCAGAAGAAACTGATAGGAAAAGGGCTTCTTAGCCCTTTTTTTGGATGGAGGAAACTATGGATAAAGCACGAAGAATAGCTTTGATTGTTTTGAAAGAGGTTAATGAAGATCAAAAATATGCAAATATAAGTTTAAAGGAACATATAAACCGAGCTAAATTAGATGAGCGGGACGCCGCTTTTGCCACCCAGCTAGTATATGGAACCTTGGAGAACCAGGGAGTTATAGATAGGGTATTAAGACAGTTTGCTAAAATGAGCAGGGTTAACCCTTGGGTTAAAAACATTCTTAGAATGGGATGTTATCAAATCCTATACTTAGACAGAGTGCCTGATTCTGCAGCCTGTAATGAATCGGTAAAACTGTGCCAAATGTTTGGTTTCGCCCCTTTAAAAGGATTTATAAACGGTGTTCTTAGAAATATTTCCCGAAAGAAAGACAGCTTGCGTATTTTAAAGGAAACTCCTACCGACTTAAAGTCTTTATCCTCCCTGTATGGATTTCCCCTATGGTTGGTAGAAATGTGGGCTAAAGAGTATGGAATAGAGGCTACTAGAAAAATAGTAAAAAGCTCTGTAGGTTCTAGTTGGACTACTATAAGAATAAATAGAAGAAAAACAAGCAGAGATGAGATTATAGAAAGATTAAAGAAACAGGGAGCAGAAGTCAAAAAGGGCCTCTATTTTGATAATGCCTTGAGGGTGAAGGGGATTGGTAATATTCAAAGTAATCCCCTATACCAACAAGGCTTATTTACCGTTCAAAGTGAAAGCTCTATGCTTGCCTGTCATATATTAAACCCAAAACCAGGTGAGTATATTTTAGATGCTTGTAGTGCACCAGGAGGGAAGGCTATTTACTTGGCAGAACTTATGAATATGGAAGGAAAGATATATGCATTCGATAATCATGACCACAGAGTAGGGCTAATAAATAAGAATAGAGAAAGAATGAATGCTGCTATAGTTCATTCTAGGGTACAGGATGGGACCAAATTTAATCCAGAATTTGAAGAAAATATGGATAGAGTTTTGCTGGACGTACCCTGTTC
>FZPS01000155.1_pt61 | contig 31387 bp, 27 predicted proteins | sample 1817821 | NCBI WGS metagenome assembly FZPS01 (sample SAMEA104158645, study PRJEB21678) | metagenome | place: Germany | collected 2015-04-21
ATAAAATCTAGTTAACATATTCTTGTATAATAAAATATCTATTATAAAGGAGAAAATAATGAAAACATTAACAGCTATTAAGCAAAGAAGTAGTTGTAGGAATTTTTCTACAAAACAAATTACCGAACAAGAATTAGAACAATTGATCAATGCAGCTTTGGCTGCCCCTACTGCAAGAAATTTGCAAGATCTGAAAATAAACGTGATTCAGGATAATCAATTAATCCAGGATATTTCTGATGAAAGTTTTAGACTAATGGATGAAGAGATCCTTGAGAGAATGAAGTCACGAAATGCTCAATCTCTTTTTTATGGTGCACCAACAGTTTTTATTTTGAGTTCTCCTTACACCAGCTTTTCTAATCAAAATGCCGGTCTAGCTACACAAAACATAGCTCTTGCAGCTGAAGCTATCGGATTATCATCATGCATAATTGGATTAGTTGCACCTGCATTTGCAGAGGATAATCCTCAGAATTTAAAAAATCGTCTTAGTATGACTGATGATGAAAGATTTTGTCTTGCAATAGCAGTCGGTTATGCCAACTCCGAAAAAGAACCACATCAACTTAATCAAAATCAAATTCGGATTTTTGATTGAAAAATAAAAACAAAGCAATACTAAATTTATGATGGTATTGCTTTGTTTAAAATAATATTTAATTTCTGATTAAATTCATATTTTTCTAGATCTAAATTTGATCAGATAGTATCTCTATTAATCTGCTTAGCTCCTCATTATTATTATATGGAATAATTATTTGACCTTTTCCTGCACGATCTTTTAACTTTACCTTGGTCCCTAAACTTTTTGACAAATTTGTTTCTACATTTTTTATGCTTAACTCGTATTGCTGATCAATTTTTTCTCTTTTCTTGGTTTTTACAGGAGGGTCATTCAGTTTAGCCACGTGTTTTTCAGTCTGCCTAACACTTAAATCCTGATTAATAATACTCTCACAGAGATTAATTTGATCATCTATATTGCCTAGAGCTAATAGGCTTCTAGCATGTCCTGCCGTAATAGAACCTATTGCTAATTCTTTCAAAATTTCCTCCGGTAAGTTATTGAGACGTAATGTATTGGCAACAGCAGGTCTACTTTTTCCTAAATTATTTGCCAACTCTTCTTGAGTCATATTGTATTGGTCCATTAACTCACGATATGCTTGTGCTTCTTCAACCGGATTTAGATTTTCTCTTTGAATGTTTTCAATAATAGAATGTTGTAAGATAAGGTGATCGTCTAACTCTCTAACTATTACAGGTATAGTTTTCAACTTGGCCAATTTAGCCGCACGCCAACGTCTTTCACCAGCAATGATACTATAATGATCCGTATTTTCTTTTTGCGTCACTATTATTGGTTGCAAGACGCCATGTTGCTTAATAGACTGAGCCAACTCTTCTAACTTAAGCTGATCGAAATCTTGTCTAGGTTGATTTCTATTAGGACTTATCTGTTCTAGATCAATTTCCAAAATTTTTTCTGTTGTCTGAGAATTTTGCTGAAATTGTTTTTCAGTTTGACCTAACAATGCACCCAGTCCACGTCCCAAACCTGTTTGTTTCTTGTTCTTAGCAGTCATTTTTAACCTCTCTATGTTATTTAAACCTTGTGAACCAATTATTCAAAGAGTTTTTTAGGTTCCCAGTCTAACCTTTTAATCACTTCTCTAGCTAAAGCTTTATAACTTCTAGCTCCTTTAGACCATTTATCATGTTCCTGAATTGGTATTCCAAAACTTGGCGCTTCGCTTAATCTTACATTTCGCGGAATAATCGTATCAAAGACAAGATCTCCAAAGAAATTTTGTATTTCATCCGATACTTGATGTGCTAATTGAGTTCTTGTGTCGAACATTGTAACTAAAACGCCCATAATATATAAGTCCGGATTCAATTCTTCATTGATCATTCCAACAGTCCCAAGTAATTGGCTAAGACCTTCCAAAGCATAGTACTCTGCTTGTATTGGAATAATAATAGAATTTGACGATGTTAAAGCATTAATGGTTAATAAACCGAGAGAAGGAGGGCAATCAATCAATATAATTTGATAGTTATCTTTTATTGATTCTAAAACATTTTTTAAGATTGTTTCACGTGAAACAATTGACACTAATTCAACTTCAGAACCTGCCAAGTCAATATTCGACGGTATTAAGTCTAAATTCTTTCTTGCCTCTTCAATAATGATATCTTCAACCGGTAAATTATTAATTAAAGTATCGTAAATTGTATGTTCTGGCTCATTTTTATCAATTCCAAAACTCGATGTTGTATTGCCTTGTGGATCTAAGTCAATTAACAAGGTTTTTTGCTTTCTTCTTGCTAGTTGATCAGCTAAATTCACTGCAGTAGTAGTTTTACCGACACCGCCTTTTTGGTTAACGATTGAAATGATCATAAAAGAAACCCCTATTATTCATTAAAATTTTTTCAACAATTCTAATTCTATCAGAAATATTATCTATTATCTTGTTATTATTAATAAAAAATAATAAAAATCAGAATTATTAAGATGTTTCACGTGAAACAAAAAGGTTGCCTCTTAATTGAGGCAACCTTTTTGAGATAATTAAGACTAAATAAGTGGAATATTAGACAATTATTGATCTAAATTCGCATATTTAGCATTTTCTTGGATAAATTCTCTACGTGGTTCTACTTGATCTCCCATTAATAAAGAAAATGTCTTATCAGCTTCTTTTGCTTCACCAACGGTCACTTGTATCAAATGACGCTTTTCGGGATTCATTGTAGTTTCCCAGAGTTGTTCCGGTTGCATCTCTCCTAACCCTTTAAATCTTTGAATTCTAGGATTATCCCAACCGCGCTCTTCTTTGATTATATCAACTGACTCTTCATCATATGCATATTCTTCTTCTTGACCATGAAAGACTCGATATAGTGGAGCACTTGCTAAATAGACATGTCCTCCCTCGACCAAAGGTTTCATGAAACGATAGAAAAAGGTAAGTAGCAAGGTTCTGATATGAGATCCGTCGACATCAGCATCAGCCATAATAATAATTTTATTATATCTTATTTTTTCAACATCGAAATCTGCACCAATCCCTGCACCAATAGCTAAAACAACAGGTAAAAGCTTTTCATTATCATATACACGATCTACAGTCGCTTTCTCTACATTAAGCATTTTACCCCAAAGAGCTAAGATTGCTTGATATTTTCTTTCACGACCTTGCTTTGCTGAACCTCCCGCTGAATCTCCTTCAACTATGAACAATTCACAGAAAGTTGGATCTTTTTCCTGACAATCAGCAAGCTTTCCAGGCAAGGCGTTAGATTCTAATACAGTTTTTCTTCTCGTCAAATCTCTTGCTCTACGAGCAGCTTCTCTGGCTCTTGAAGCAGCAAGGCATTTATCAATAATAATTTTTGCAACAGCAGGATTCTCTTCCAAAAATATTGAAAGTTGTTCATTAACGGTACTTTCAACAATTGTTCTAATCTCTGCATTACCTAATTTCGTTTTAGTTTGTCCTTCAAATTGGGGTTCAGGCATTTTTATTGAGATAATAGCACTGATTCCTTCACGGGTATCATCTCCGGTTAGATTATCATCAGTTTCCTTGAGATAATTGTATTTACGTGCGTAATCATTAATTGTTTTTGTTAATGCAGAACGAAAACCGGTAAGGTGAGTACCACCTTCAATAGTGGCAATATTATTACAATAAGAGTAGACATTCTCAACGTATGTATCATTATATTGAATAACAACTTCAACAAAAGTATTGTCGCTTTCAGCTGAAAAATAAACTGGTTCATCAATCAAGGTCGTTTTATGCTGATTCAAATAATCAACAAAAGAAATAATTCCACCCTCATAATGAAAAACAAATTCTCGCGCCGGAGTTTCACGCTCGTCTCGAAGAACAAATTTAACCTTATCATTCAGAAATGCCATTTCTCTATAACGGTTAACCATCAAATTAAAGTCAATTTTATCCTCGGCAAAAATTTCAGGATCCGGCTTAAAATGAGTTATTGTACCATGTTTGTCTGTATCACCTGTAATCGATAATTCAGAGACAGTTTCACCTTTTTCAAAACGTATTTCGTGAATCTTACCATCACGATGTACAGCTACTTCCATCCAGGAAGAAAGTGCATTAACAACTGCTGCACCAACACCATGTAAGCCGCCTGATACATTATAAGCTCCACCACCGAACTTACCACCTGCATGAAGTATCGTATGAACAACTTCAACTGTGGGTATGCCTGTTTGTGGTTGTATTCCTACCGGAATACCTATTCCATTATCTTCAATTTTGACTGATTCATCAGGGTAAACCGTAATATCAATCTGATCACAACGACCGGCCAGAGCCTCATCAACAGAGTTGGCAACAATCTCATAAATCAGATGGTGTAAGCCACGAGGAGTTGTATCTCCGATATACATGCTGGGACGTTTACGTACAGCTATTAATCCCTCTAGTACTTGGATATCATCATCACCATATGCAGAATCATTTTCAGTATTAAAACTATTTAGTTTATCCGATTTTACTTCATCTTCTTGATAATCTTCTAAAAGAGCTTTCGGATTATCTGCTAGATTCAATAACTCTTCAGAATCTTCTGCATCTGAAGCAGCTCGATCAAGCATTTCAGAAAGAGCACGATCAGGCTTAATTTTGCCATCGGATTCATCTGTAGAAAAATATATTTTCCGATTTATCATTTATTTACAAAACCTTTCTTATCATCTATTACAATTATTGGCTGTCATTAACATTGTCCATCAAGAACATATGTTTGTTATATCTTGAAATTAATGTTTTTACATTAATTGGGGAGAGATAAACTCTATCCAGTGCCACAACAATAGATCTTGGAAGTTCAGGGGAAACAATATCCAGCTTGCCCAACTTTTCGTGTATACTTAAGAACTCCATTGTATCTGATCCATAGGTTGTAGTTTGATCTATATCAAAAATTCCTATAATCCATTTATCAGACAGCGTGTACTCACCACCTATATGAATATACAACCGGACCTCCATAGATGACTTATTATTTAAATATTAAATAAATTATTTCTGTATCTATTATAGCAAAAATTGCTGTTTTACGGAACCCTGTTCAACTCTGAAGAAGTTGATATATGAGCGGTTTAGCTCATTTTTATCAGTCTTTATTTTATCTTTTATTTCTTGATCTGAAAGCTGACCTTTATATTCAGGATATATTTGTGCCAAATCAGTACAGGTAATAAAAACCTGATTTTCTTCAAAAGCGGAAAGCAAATGTTTTCTGCGATTTTCATCTAATTCTGACATTACATCATCTAATAATAATACAGGTTTTTCATTTGTTTCTTCTTCAATAATTTCCAGTTCTGCTAATTTTAAAGCTAAGACAGCTGATCTCTGCTGTCCTTGTGATCCACGGTCTTTTAACAAATTACCATCTACTATCAGCTCTAAATCATCTCTATGTGATCCGCTTTCAGTATTACCGCGTTGGATATCATCTTCTTGTTGACGCTCATATCTTTTGATTAAATTCTGAAATATTTGCTTGTTATCATGATTAGGATTTATTCCCGGAACAGTTTTATAATTAATTATTAGTTTTTCTTTGCCCTCAGAAATTTTGGCCAATGCTTCAGAGGCTATTTGACCAATTTTTAAAACATATTGATTTCTGGTACTGATGATATAAGCAGCCATTTCTGCAAGCTGTTCAGTCCAAATTGTTAATTGTAATAGATTAAACTCATAAATATCAGGATCAAATAAAACACTATTTGTTTTTTTCTCAAAATGCATATCTCTTAAGGTCTTAAGTAGATTATTTCTTTGCTTAAGATACTGTTGATACAATTGTAAACTCTTAAAGTAAACAGGTTTTATTTGAGAAATTAAGAGATCAATAAATCTTCTTCTTCCTGCAGGACCTTCTTTTATTAACATTACATCTTCCGGAGCGAAGATTACTGCATGGAATAAGCCTATTAAGTCACTAATCCTATCTTGTTTAAAACCACAATAATATATGTTTCTTTCAACTTGGGGTTTAGTTTTATACTCTATTTTTATAGTTTCAGACAAGTCTTTATCTGATTCAAAATTAATTTCGACTTGATAATTATCTGAACCATCTCGTATTAAATCACTGTCACGTCCAGTACGGTGTGATCGGGCACAAGTACACAGATAAATTGCTTCTAGGATATTTGTTTTTCCTTGGGCATTCTTACCTACAAAAACATTTGTCCCTGAAGCAATTTCAATTGTTTCTTCCTCATAATTGCGGAAGTTTTTTAATTTTAACTTTTTTACTTTCATTAATAATAATGATCTAGCGACGCAAGGGAAGTACTAGATATAAAAACTGATCTCCCTCTATTGGCTTAATCAAACACGGCCCAAACGTTCCGGAAAATTCCAAATAAATTTCATCTATAGGTATATTACGTAAAGCATCCATGAAATATTTTGGATTATAATCGGCATCTATATTTTCACCTTCAAGATTAATTTGAATTTCTTCATGAACTTCGCCTAAATCAGTCTGAGAAGATATCATTAAAGTATTTTTATCAGGATTTTCTAAAGTTACTGGGAATCTTCTTTGTTCAACATTGATCACTAAAGAAGCACGATCAATTGCATCCAACATATCTCTGGTGTTTAATCTAATCTGGCTCATTACTTCACTTGGAACAACTTTATGGTAATCCATATATTCACCTTGCAATAAGCGGGAAACTAATTTCACCGAACCTGTATCAAATAAAATATGATTATGTGAAGGGTAGATCTTAACCGGGTTATCTGTAGGAGTTAATATTCCAGCGACTTCCTGCATTGCTTTAGCAGGTACAATAAACGACATCGAAGGAAGTTCTTCAGCAAAAACTTCTCGTCTGATTGCCAATCTGAAACCGTCAATTGCTATTAACTCTAAATTGTTATCGTCAGCTAGAACTTTTATCCCATTGAGAATCGGGCGATTTTCATCTGAACTTGCTGCAAAAATAGTTTGACCTATCATTTCTTTTAAAATGCGTTGTGATATTTGTAATTGTTCAGCCTCTTCAACAATTGGAATTTTAGGGTAATCTTCTGCTTCTATACCTTTTATTTTAAATTGAGCTTTTCCACTGGTTATCTTAATTAGAAAATTCGATTCAACTTCAATATTTACTAGATCTTCAGGTAACTTCCTAACAATATCTCCGATCATTCTTGCATTAAGAACAACTTTTCCCGGAATGATAACATCTGTATCAACTTTACATTCGATTCCTGTTTCAAGATCATAACCTGTAATAGTTAAAGTATCACTTTCTGCTTCGAATAATAAACCATCAAGAATTGGGAGGGTAGAGCGTGTAGCTATGGCTTTCTGTGCCATAGAAATTGCTTCATTCAATAAATTTTTTGAGCAGATAAGTTTCATATACTTTTCCTTTCCAATAAACAATCATTAAATTATTTACTTTGAAAATTAACTATTTTCGTTTTGCTTAACAATATTATTATACTATCAACTTAAATAGTATTCATCTCTCTTATTATATACTGTTAACTCTGTTAACAAGTTGGCCTAAGCACTGATCTAATCAGTGAAATTGATGTGGAAATCGTTGTTAACTATCTGATGATAACATTTTTGTTTTCAACACAATCAACATTTGATTTTTTATTAACAATTTTCAATATGCTATACACATTAGCTTATTCACAAATGATAACAATTTTGTGAATAAATATTTTCCTAAATAGGAGATAAACGTAAGTTTATTTCTTTGATTGAATTCTCTAATTCAATATTGGAATCTAATTCTTCTTTGATTCTGTCACAGGCATGCATTACTGTTGCATGATTCTTTTTACCAAAATCCATACCTATATCTTTATATGTCATGTTGAGTAAATTACGACAAAGATACATTGAAACTTGACGTGGTTGTACTATGTCTTGACTTCGTTTTCTGGATTTTAAATCATCAACTGTAACATTATAATAATTAGCTGTAACATTCATGATCAGTTCGCAACTTAAACTTTTCACTGAATGTGGATCAATTTGGTCTTTAAGCGCATCTCTGGTTGTTTCAAGATTAATGCCTCCACCTAGCATTGAATAAGCATAAATCGTTTTAAAAGCACCTTCTAATTCACGAATATTTGATGAAATATGAGTTGCAATGTAATCAAAAACCTCATCCGGCCATTCTACACGATGATTTTGGGCCAACTGAAAAAGAATAGCTTTTCTCGTTTCATAATCCGGGGGATTAATATCAATTGTAATACCACTTGAGAATCTGGTTTTTAATCGTTCTTCCAGCGTAACTAAAGATTGAGGAGGTTTATCGCAAGTCATTACTATATTTTTTCCGGCTTCATACAAAGCATTAAAAGTATGAAAGAACTCTTCTTGCATTCTTTCTTTATGTTCCAAAAATTGAATATCATCAATTAGTAAAAGATCCGTCATGCGATATTTATTTCTGAACGGCTCAAATTCTTTGAGTCTGATTGCTTCAATGAATTCATTAATGAAATTTTCAGAATTAACATAAATTACATTCTTAGCCGGATATTCCTTTTGAACATAATTACCGATCGCATGCATCAGATGTGTTTTTCCCAATCCGGATCCCCCATACAGGAATAAAGGATTATAGTTTTTACTATTTTGCATAGAGGCTACCGCAACACATGCAGCATGGGCAAAACGGTTACCTGATCCAACGACAAATGTATCAAAAGTGTAGGCAGGATTAAGAACATCGTTATTAATATAAGAAGCTTCTTCTTCCTCTTTATTTAAAATATTTTGTTTAAGAGATTGTAATTTTTCTTGAGCATTGACTTCAACCATAACGTTAAAATCTTTTTGCGTAGACAGCTTTAAAGCTGTTTTTACCATTTCTTTATATTGAACTACAAAATCAAGAGAAATTTCATTAGGTACAGATAGTACAAAAGTGTCATCATTATATAGCATCGGTTCAATTGGCTTGAGCCAAGTAACATATGTAAGTTCCGGAACCTCTTTCTCCAAATATTTTTCACAAATATTTTGCCAAATGACATGAGCACTCTGATCTTGCATTTATCTCCCTCTTTTCTTAGATCGTTAGACTATACTAGCAGAAAAAAACAGCTGATTAAAGTTGTAAAAATGCAATAATAATGTAATAAAAAACAGTTCTTTTCACATTTCAGGTTATGCTTAGAAATGTTAATAATGTTAATAACTTGATAATAAATCGCAGATTCAAGCAAAACAAGCTAAAATAATGTTAATAACTATGAAAAATAATGTTAACAACTCCTTGTTTAACATGCATATAGTTTTTATAAATATTATAGTTTAACTATATTTACAAAAACAATAAAGTAAAAATGTTGATTTTTTTGTTACTATTTTGTTGAAAAATTATGCTAACAATCACATCAGTTGATTTATTCTGATTCTTTTTTCTTGATCTCTGCTAATAATTTATTGAATTTATTAATCTGTTTTTTGAACTCTGTTAAATCAAAAGTTTTCTCAATATCTACTAATAATTTTTCGGCTTTACTTATTTCTGTTTCCAAGATTAATTTGTCAGCTTGTTTTAATTTATTACTCTGATCAATCAGTCGTTTGAGTTCATTAATTCTTTTACGTAAATTAATCACATGAGAAATAACAGTTCTATCTTTGATTAACTCTTCTATTAATTGGCCAAAGGTAAAATCATAATTGTGTTCAGTTGCTGCTGCCTTTAAAGGAAATCTGGGATATTTTTCATCTCGGATTGTCTCTAAAAAATCTTCTACCTGTTCGCGTGTAAACCCTGAAAAGAAAAGTATATTGTTATCCACTAGTTTTCCATTTTTTATCTTAGTATTTCGTTGGTTTATTTCCGGTTGAATAGTAATATCTTTGACTAAGTTAGAAATAGTGCGAGAGAAATCTTGAGGATCAAGAATAAAGTAAGGAATATTATTTTTGTTTATTAAATTGAAAAAAGATTTTTTCTGATTGTCTGTTGCTTCGTTCGAATAATAAATTAGTAAACCATAAGTCGTTTCAAATATTTTTTCTTTTGCTTGGGCCATTTATATTCCTTTTCATTATAAGAGAGTAGAGAAGATACGCATAAATGTTTCGATAGCTTTTCTACTTAAAGCTCGTTGTTTCCATTCTTCCAAAATCAAGAGTTCAGAAATAGTAAATGTTTCCATAAAATCATTGTAGATCTCATCAATTACCGGATCGCCACAAATATAAACGGAGTTTTCAAAATGCAAGTGAAAACTGCGATAATCAAAATTTACACAACCTGTGATCGCATGGTAATCATCAGAGATGACAGTTTTTGCATGGATGAAGCCGGGAGCATATTGAAAGACTTTTACACCCGCTTCCATTAACTTTTCATAATTGGATTGAGTTACAACATAAGCATACCATTTGTCCGGTATACCCGGTGTCATTATTCTTACATCAACTCCTGATTTAGCTACCCGACAAATATCAAGAATCATTGATTCTTCGACAATGAAATAAGGTGTGCAAATATAAAGATAGTCTTTGGCATTATTGATAATAGAACGATAAATGTCTTCCGCCGGATTAAGCGGATTATTTAAAGGACCATCCCAGTATGGTATAAAATATCCAGGTTGAGCATTGTGAGCAACAAAATTTTGATTAAAGTCAGGCATAAATTTTGTGTAATCTTGTTCCTGAATTCCGCTTTCAAATTCCCACATAGTCAAGAACATAGAAGTTAGGCTCCATACAGCATCACCTTCTAAACGAATAGCTGTATCTTTCCAATGACCAAAACGTTCATACAGATTAGCATATTCATCAGCGATATTTGTCCCGCCGGTATATGCAATATTACCGTCGATAATACAAGCTTTTTGGTGATTGCGAAAATTAATATAAAGCTTTGAAATGTAGCGAGCAACAGGATTAAAGTTATAAACTTTTACGCAATTTGAGCGCAGTTTGCGAATCAAATCATTCGGCGCTTTAATAATACTGCCAAAATCATCAAATAACAGTCTGACATCAACGCCATCACGAGCCTTTTGAATTAAAATATCTTCTACTTCTTGCCAGAGTATACCATCTGCTAATATGAAGTATTCCATAAAAATAAATTTTTTAGCGGCATGCAAATCTGAAAACATACTCACAAACTTTTCTTCACCTAAAGGAAAATATTCACAATTAGTATTTTGATATACCGGAAAACCGGAATTGTAGAGGAAATTAGCTTGTACTTTAGCTAAAGGATATTCTTCAATCAATTTTTCTATAAGTTCGGGGTCACGATATGTATATTGGTCAAATTTTTTTTGGATTCGATTGATTTTTATTTTGTCTTTCTTAAACCTGGAACGTCTACCCCAAAGCAAATACAAACTCAGTCCGGCAACAGGTATTGCCAGAATCAGAATGCTCCAAGCTAGGACATATGATGCATTGCGATCTCGGTGGATCACAAATAACACAAAAATTAAACCTATGATTTCTAAAGTGGAATAAATCCAAAAAGCATATTGATTTAAATACCTGGCTATAGCTATGTTAAGTGGGATGATTGCTAAGATAACTAATAAGGCAAAGGCCAGCCGAATTAACCCCGGGATCTTAATGGCGTAAGCTCTGGTGTCAATTCGAGGCATAAGCATTTTTTGAAAATCAAGAGAATTATTCTTTATTTTCTTTTTATTACTATTTTTTCTGGGATCGGAAATTCTGTTCAATCAAAAAACCTCCTCAGACTCAAAATACACTCTTTAAAATACTGCAAACTGATTAATTATTTTCTAAACTATAAGCTGAAATAAACTCAACCTTATACCAATGTTATATATGATACGGTAAATTTCCAGTATTTAACATAGTGTATAATAACAGTAACAAGATAGATGAAGACTAAATCATGATTGTGTAAAAATGTAGGTACAATCAATAACTATTAACAAAAGCTGAAAGGGGATTATTATGGATTTTGATTTTAAAATGGTACATATGAATATTAATACGATGGATTTGGAAAAAGCAGATAAATTCTATCGCGAGAATCTTGGTTTAAAAGAAGCGCGCAGAAAAGAAGCTGAAGATGGCAGTTATATAATTGTTTATTATACAGATTCAAATAATGATTTTGAAATGGAAATAACTTGGTTACGCGATCGTAAAGAGCCGTATGATCTTGAAGATAATGAGATCCACCTTTGCTTTAGAACTGAAAAATATGATGAGGCTTTAGCATTTCATAGAGAACAAGGAGTAGTTGTTCTTGAAAATGAAAATATGGGTGTCTATTTTATTGAAGATCACGATGGTTATTGGATTGAAATTGCCCCTTACCGTGACTAGCTCTCAAAAAGATTAGTTTTTCAGTAAAAATGCTTATTTTTGGCAGTTAGGACAAAAATGGGTACTGCGTCCGGCAACTTTGATTTTTTCAATTGTCGTGTCGCAAACAGGGCAGAGATCGCCATCTTTTTGATAAACTGCCAATTTTAATTGGAAAAAACCTTTGTTGCCCAATCCATCAACATAATCACGAAATGAAGTTCCGCGATGACCGATTGCTTCTGCAATCACTTCGCGGATTTTTTGATGCAAAACGGTTAATAGCTCCTCTGAAATTTCACCCGCTTTTTGATCAGGTTTTATTCCTGCTCGAAATAAACTTTCATCAGCATAGATATTGCCTATCCCAGCAATTGCTTGTTGATTTAATAACACACCCTTGATCGTACTACGCTTAAAACGTTGACAAATTTTTATCAGATAATCGGCTGTAAAATCATCACCTAACGGTTCCGGACCCAGAGTGGCATAACCTCGATCGCTGAATTCATTGCCGGCTGAAAATAAAGTTACCCTGCCGAAACGTCTCACATCATTAAAATCAAGCGAGCCGCCATTATTTAAAATAAAACGTACATGGGTGTGCTTAGCCGGTTCGACAATAGTATCTTCCAGTAAGAGTTTGCCTGTCATACGTAAATGAATCATTGCAACAATTGAATTATTCTCTGTAGTCGATTGTTCTGCTTTAGTTAAATCAAATAACAAATACTTACCGCGTCTTCTAATATCTTGGATTAACCAATCATTTAATGATAAATTTTCTTGATTAATCAATACATCCGGATGATAACAAATAATTTCTTTGATCGTTTGATTTTGAATTTTTTCAAGTAAAGTTCTGCGTATCGTTTCAACTTCCGGTAATTCGGGCATAATTTAATTTCCTTCTAAAGATTCTAAATCCTCTATCCATAATCTTACAACAGCATCACTCGGCATCGAAAAACCTTGGCGTGGCGACAAGGTAATTTTACTGATTATTGGTCCGTCAGGAGCTGCCGAACGTTTAAATTGATTAGCAAAGAAACGTTTATAGAATAGTTTAAGCCATTTGATAATAGTAATTCGGTCATATTTGGTACCAAATGTTTGCTCAGCAATAAAGAGGATTTTACGCGGGGCGAAGTTATAGCGAACAAAATAGTAGAGAAATAAATCATGCAATTCATAAGGTCCAATTATATGTTCAGTTTGTTGAGCAATCTTGCCTTGATCAGGCGGCAGAAGTTCCGGGCTGACCGGAGTTGCTAAAATATCAAATAAAATTTTCGCAAGATCTTTTTGCGATTCAGTTCTCAGATTATTGGCCATGTAATTTTTAGCTTCAAATTCAATTAGATGACGAATTAAGGTTTTGGGGATTCCTGCATTGAGATGATACATAGATAAATGATCTCCGCCATAGGTCACAAAACCAAGTGCGGACTCGGACAGATCTCCTGTTCCTAAAACAATACCGCCTCTTTGATTTGCTAAATCCATTAAGATTTGAGTTCTCTCTCTGGCTTGGGCATTTTCATAAGTCACATCGTGCAAATCGGGGTCGTGATTGATATCTTTAAAATGTTGTAACACTGCATCTGAGATAGAAATTTCAAGATAATTTGTAGCACAGGCTTCTGCCAGATCTCTAGTGTTATTATAAGTTCTTTTTGTGGTGCCAAAACCGGGCATGCTGACACAAAGAATGTTTTTATTATTTTTATTGAGAAATTTTTGGGTGCGAACAGCTATCAACAGAGCTAGCGTACTATCCAGCCCACCGGATAAACCCAAAATAACTTGGGGATTGTTTATATGCTCTAACCTTTTACGTAAACCTTGTGCTGCCATATCTAATACAGCATCAAAATAAGCTTGATGTTGTGTGACATCTAGAGGTAGAAAAGGGTTTTCCGGGAATTGACGATACAGTTCCTGATCTTTTTGCGGATCAGCAGTTGAACCATACCGTAAAGAATTTTCTGCCGGATTGTGAGGGGATCTTAATTTTATTTCGATAACTGAATTAGACTTTGCTTTTTCGAATGAGTCATTGTTGGAACGGCTTCTAATATAGTTTGACTGATCGGTATTCTTGATAATTTGTAAATCTAAATCTGCAATCATTAAATCAGGCTCATAGAGAGTTGTAGCAGCAAGCCTTGCACCTTGTTCAAAAATATAACTTCTACCTGAGTAAACATAATCAGTGGTAGATTCCCCATAAACCGGACTCAAATAAATAACCCCTGTTTGCCACAATTGGGTAAAAGAACTCAGATTTTTTTCTGTTTCTGCCTGATTTTCAATCAACTCAGGAGAAGATGTCAGTACAACATTTATATTAGGTGAAAAACTCTTATACGAATGATTTTTATATAAATCAGTCAGCCCTTGATAAACGGCTAAACTGAATTTTGTCTTAGTGTGTGTATCATCTATTAGAAGAATGCTATCGGGATTGAGTATAGGCAGATTATTAAGATTAATGCCGGATAATTCTGTGCCTGTAGCGAAATATTTACTCAAAGCGGAACTTGGCTCAGCAGGTAATAAGTATTTAGCATGCTGATATCTGCTCAGGAAATATAAAACTTTTACCAATCTGCCATTTATTTTTTCCGGGATAGTTAAGATAAGATTCAAATTTGTTTTCTTGAGTAGAGATTTGATTTGATCAAGTGCAGCTTTAGTTTTTTCAATTAGAATATCTTGCTTGAACAGATCCTGACAACTTGCTCCGGTTAATGAAAAATCTGGAAAGACCAGGAGTTCAATTTGTTCCTGTTCTGCAAGTCTGATTAATTGAAGATGTTGTTTCAAATTGAAATCGACTGCTGCGACTTTGATTTCAGGCGTAGCACCTGCAACTCTCAAATAACCTAATTCTTTCAAATTTGGTAAATTATCTATTTTCATAGTGAACTCCTTTTATGATCAATAAAATAACCGATTATATATAATTTATACTAATTTTCAAATGAAATATAGCATTTTGCATGAATTTAAGGCAAGAGACTTGTTAGGCGCACCTAATTAATGTTTAATACATTTTAGTTAGCCTAAACTAACAAATTAGAACAATACAATATGAATGGAGAAATAAAATGAAGAAGAATGTATTACTAGCATTATTGATTGTATGTGCAATATTTGCTTCTGCTTGTACAAAACTTGATGCTCAGAATGAAGCGGAAGTGCCAGAAACAGAAAAAGCAACTATTGCCGAAGCTGAAAAATTAATCATAAATGAAATTGAGGAAACAGATGGTGCTGAAGCTGAAGAACCGACAATTGAAGCTGTAGAGGGAATACCAACGGTGACCGGAACTACGACTTTTGTTGTAGATATTGTAAACCGTTTAGCGGAAGATTTTGTAATAACTGAGTTAATTGTTCCTGCCGGAGATGATCCACATTTATATGAACCGAAACCACAAGACTTGGAAAAGTTGACCAATTCAGATTTAGTCATATATCATGGCTTGCATTTTGAAGGACGGATGGTTGATGTTTTAGAAACAATGGGGCATCAATTGGCAAAAGATTTTCCTGCCGACGAAGTGGGTGTAATGGATGATCAAGGGGTTATGATTGTTGATCCTCATTTCTGGTTTAATATTGATCTGTATAAAAAAGCTGTGGAAAATGTCGCTGATTATTTATCTCAGATGTTGCCGGATAAAGCTGCTGATATAAATACCAATGCTGAAACTTATAAGTCTGACTTAGATCAAATGTTTGCATCCTGCCAAGAAAAGATGGATACCATTCCTAAACAATCTAGAATCTTGATTACGCCACATGATGCTTTTAATTATTTTTCACGTTCATTTGATATTCCGGTAATGGCACCTCAGGGTGTTAGTACGGATTCGGAAGTAGCGAACAAAGATATTCAAAACACAGTTGACTTTATTGTCCAGAATAAAGTCAAAGCGGTTTTTGCTGAAACCACAACCGATCCTGCCAGAATGGAAAAGCTCAAAGAAGCTGCTCAAGTTCAAGGATTTGAGGTCAAAGTAGTAAGTGGAGAAGGTAATGAACTTTTCTCAGATTCTTTGGCGCCAGCAGGTGAAGTAGGTGACAATTATATCGATATGTTCACGCATAATGTTGATTTGATTGTTGAAAATTTAAAATAAAAATTTATCCTTTTAAAAACTAATAATTATTTAACTGTTAGCCGGTATGGATTGAATGATCCATGCCGGTTAAACAAAAAGAAACTCTTGATCTCAATGATCAACTGAAATACTTAAGGAAGTAATACAAATGTCGCAAAATATTATTGTAAAAGTAGAAGATCTAACGATGGCTTATAATGAAAAGCCGGTTCTTTGGGATAATGATGTTGATATTGTTGAAAATTCACGTACTGCGATTATTGGACCTAATGGCGCAGGTAAATCCACGTTGGTTAAGGGAATACTCGGTCTACAAAAAACTCTCTCCGGTTATGTTGAAGTTATGGGTCAGCCGGTTAAGCAAGTCCAAAAGAAAATAGCATATATTCCTCAATCCAATAGTGTGAATTGGGATTTTCCAACAACGGCTCTAGATGTTGTTTTAATGGGACGTTATGTTCATTTGGGCTGGATCAAAAGACCCCGCAAGAAAGATCTGGAAAAAGCTGAACAAGCCTTGCAAAAAATAGGAATGCAAGATTATAAGAATCGTCAAATTTCTCAACTTTCGGGTGGTCAAAGACAAAGAGTTTTTATTGCTCGGGCAATAGCTCAAGATGCAGAAATTTATTTTATGGATGAACCCTTGGCCGGTGTAGATAAAAATACAGAAAAAGTAATAATTGATTTTTTGAAAAAATCACAAAGTCAGGGCAAGACCTCCATTGTGATTCATCATGATTTAAATACTTTAGCTGAATATTTTGACCATTTAGTAATTCTCAATAAAAAGATAATTGATCAAGGTCCGATGCAAACAACCCTAACGAAAGAGAATCTGGCTCAAGCAAATTTAGGTGGATGGTTAAGATAAAATTATGGATTTAAGCATATTAACAAGTTATACATTTTTAGTAGTTTGTTTCGGTACTATGATTTTAGCTTCTGTTGCCGGTATGATCGGCGCTGTAACAGTTCTGAAAGGGCAATCTTTGATTGGTGATGCGATAGGTCATTCCTCATATCCCGGAGTTATTATTGCCTTCATGATAGGTATGGCTTTGGATCCGGTATTGCTTTTGATAGGTGCAACGTTATCCGGAACATTAGCTTTTGTTTTAGTTCAGTTTATTGATGTGAATTCAAAACTCAATTTAGACGCAATTTTAGCTACAGTTTTATCGGCTTTTTTCGGCTTGGGTATGGTCTTAAAAAGTTATATTCAGGGACATCCAATTTATGTAAAAGTGCCCCAAGGCGGTTTGCAAAATTATATTTTTGGCCAAGCTGCCTTCATTAGATTGGTCGATGTTCAATTAATTTTTGTCGTGGCAATACCGTCAATTTTCTTGTTAATTCTCTTTTATAAAGAATTTAAACTTTTTGTCTTTGATGAGATTTATGCTAAATCGATCGGTCTCAGTCCGTCAATGATGTATATAATTATGGTCTTAATGATTATGGGTGTTATTGCAACCGGGCTGAAATTTGTTGGTGCTATCTTAATTTCTTCATTTTTGATCGTTCCGGCAATTACAGCAATGCAATGGAGCAATCGTTTTAATCGAGTTTTATTAATCGCAGCCGGAGTAGGTAGCTTTTCGTCTTTTATCGGAACTTATTTATCCAGCGTCTATGCCGGGATGTCTACCGGACCATCAATCATTTTAGCAATGTCATGTATTGCATTTCTATCTATGATCATTGGGCCACATGGTTTAATTGCTTCAAAAATACGTCGAAGAGAATTTTTGGCAGATAATTGATAGGTATAAATTATAAATATATGGGAGAAAATTAATAATGTTTAGTCAAATCTTGTTATTCAAAATTTCAGATATCTTAGACTACAATCAACAAATGTTAATCACTCTATTAATTACTGGAATTGCTTGTGCGATTCTGGGTTGTTTTTTAGTCTTGAGAAAACTCTCTATGATTACGGATGCACTGGCTCATTCAATTCTATTAGGTATAGTCTTGGCTTTTCTTATAACCAAAGATTTGAATTCACCGATCCTTTTTATCGGAGCAGGTTTATTTGGAATATTTACTGTTTTTTCGATCGAGCTATTGTCGAGCACCCGTTTGGTAAAAAGTGATGATGCTGTAGGAATCATCTTTCCTTTATTTTTCTCATTAGCAGTAATTTTGATCAGCACTTTTGCCCGTAATGTTCATCTGGATATAGATATTGTCTTGATGGGGCAAGTCATAATGATACCGTTGAATAACATTGAGATTTTAGGCATAATTATCCCAAAAGCCATGTTCTATATGTTATTAATGCTCGTGGCAAATACTTTATTGATCAGTATTTTCTTTAAAGAATTAAAAATCAGTACCTTTGATCCGGAATTTGCAACAATTGCCGGTTTCTCATCAAGTCTTTTGTTCTATGCCTTAATGACCTTAAGTTCATTTACAGCTGTTTCAGCCTTTGATGCGGTCGGTGCAATTCTGGTAATAGCTTTATTCATCGGTCCTGCTGCATCGGCCTATCTTCTAACTAAAGACTTAAAAATGATGCTCTTAGTTTCAATTTTATTTTCTGTTGCCAATACCTTTATCGGATTCTTCTTAGCTATGAAAATAAATGTTTCTATTTCAGGTATGATTGCGGCAATTACCGGAGCAACCCTGTTATTAACAGTTTTATTCAATAAAGACGGCATAATTACAGCAATTTACTTGCGCCACAAAAACAAAAAGGAATTTCGCCATGACTTATTGATCATGCATCTTGGTAATCATCAAACAGAACCTGATGCTGAATTGGAACTGGGTTTTGATACAATCAAAGACCACTTGCACTGGGATCAGGATGCAATAGAGCGCAGAACAACTCGTTTAATCGATCAAGGGCTCGTCTTCCGTGATCAAACCAGAAAAATCTATAGACTTACTGAAAAAGGTCAATTACGTTATAATATGATAAAAATTGATTATGGAATGTAATTTAGATAATTTTAACTTAGAAATAGCTTTAAATTAGATTTTGATTATTTATAGTTGAGGATCAATATAGAAAACCTTAGATAGACTAGAGTTATTAAAATAGCAACGAGATTGATAATGCAGATAAGCATTAGATAAAATTTGTAAAGAGAAGGCAATGAATTCCAGCAGAGAAGACTACATCATAGCAATTTATCGTTTAACTAAAAAGGCGGATTTCGTGAACAGCGTTACTATCGCTAATACACTGGGTGTTTCACGTGCTTCAGTCAGCGAGATGGTCAAAAAACTCTTAGCAGATGGATTGATTAATTTCGAACAGAATAAAATCAGCCTGACCGATGCAGGGTTAGACAAAGCCCGCAATGTGATTTCCCGGCATCGTCTTTGGGAATATTTTTTATCTGAAATTCTCAACTTGCCTTTGGACCAAGCCCATGCACAAGCGGATCTTTTAGAACATGTGACAAGCGATGCTCTTAAAGACGCTCTCAATGAGTATTTAGACTATCCAGCGGTCAGCCCTCGAGGCAACGTGATCTGGGATAATGTTGAGCAAGAAGTAGACTCAGACAGAGATTCAGAGAAAGTTGATTCCGGTTAGGATTACTAAAGATCAAATTGATCTTTTACAAGTTGGTTATAAACAAATTATTCTGTATATTAAAGTTGAAAAATAAATAGCTTTGCAAAGGGATTTTACGATGAAGGATTTACCTCAATACTATGAAATAGATATTAACGGTCTAAAGAGACAGTTACATTTAGTAAAAGTTTCCGACCAATTGGCTATTGCAGCTTTTATTATTTTAGGTGACGTTGAAGCAGTGAGTCATTGTTCTAAATTGTTGGCAGAGCGTTTGCCGGAAGTTGATGTTTTGATAACCGCAGAGACGAAGGGAATTCCTTTGGTGCACGAAATTTCACGCATTTTGGAAATTCCGCGCTATGTTGTTGCCAGGAAAAGCGTCAAAACCTACATGGAGGAACCTTTATCGGTTGGTGTTGATTCGATTACTACTTTGGAACATCAAAAACTATATTTGCCACGAGAAGATTTGCATTTAATTCAAGGCAAGAAAGTCGGCATAATTGATGATGTTATTTCAACCGGTGAATCTTTGAAGTCGCTGGAAGAGTTAATAGAACAAGCTGGTGGCATTACTACGGTCAAAGCATCTATTCTTGCGGAGGGAGATGCAATTGGTCGTAAAGATATTATCTATCTTCAGGAATTGCCCCTATTTCCATTATAAATTCTAAATAATTCTCACTTATTAAGCTAATCGAAATTTATTAACTAAATTTTTGTGTACAAAAAATAAATATTTTTCAAATGAATTTTTAGCAGAATTATTCATTTTGTGTGTCAAAATTTAATATTAAATTATCTGTTGATTATTGATTGTGATAATTCACAGTGCTAACATAATATTATATCTAGAGCAATTTGTTCTTTAATTATTAGGAATAGAGAGAAGGGAAGAAGAGCAACTCAAAATTAATTTTTTATATGTTTCTGAAATGTCACATCTGGGAGGATCCCCAAAAATGAAAACTATTAGAAAGGGAATAAGAAAATTCAGTTGGTTATTGATTTTATGTCTTTCACTTGTTTTTTTGATTTCCCCTAGTAACGCCGGAGCATCAGACTTAGCCAATGAGGATGTAGTAATACAAGATCAATCTGAAACAACAGTAGAACATGAAACCGAGTATTTAGAATCTGAAAAGAAGAATGACAATTCAGAGTTAGAAGAGCTGAAAAATGAGAATTTAGAGCCTGAAAACCCGGTAATCGAAACTTTAGAGTCTGAAAGTGAAGATGTCATATTAGAAAATCAGCCGGAGACAAAAAATGAAGTTTTAGCTGGTCCAAAGATTGAGATTTCAGAACCGTTAACTGTTTTGCGCAGCCAGGTTATGAACGGAGAGTTTATGCCTTTTGGCGGAATGAATCTCAATACAGTTTGGAGTACACCTTATGCCTATCAGCAATGGAAAGATGCGGAAATCGTGTCTATGCTTTCTAAAATTACCGTTAATGACCAGTCAATTACGCCCTAGGATGGAGATAACTTTGCATATGATCGCATCCATGATGCAATGGGTGGAGGAACAACATCTCTCATCCAAAAACTGAATCGAGTTGCAGTACTTTCACAAAAAGTGAAAAAGATACCGGCAAACATGCCGCTGAGTGTTTATGGCCAGCTTATTTCAGAGAACACTTTTGAGGCACCCTACACCTTTAAAACGGAATATGCAGTTGATTATTCAAGTTATTCTCCATTGTTCAAAAATGATTTTATTTTAATTGATGATTATCGTCAGGTGACATTTGTGATTGAAGCTGAAGATGGCGGAGATCACGGGAGGTTTACAGGTCCTATTGATAAAATCACTCTAGATTCTTATGAAGATACCGAAGTTCCCAATAATGTTGTCGGATTAAGGATGGGACAAAGTATGAACGATGCAGGACTTGTGATACCTGCTTATGAGGTAGACTGGAATGACGGCTGGAAAGTTAAAGAAATTCAAGATGAATATGGTAACCCTATCACTAAGTCTGAATTGTTGGCTGCTAAGGTCAATGAAAATCAAACTTACACGATTGTACTATATCAGAATTACAAGGATGTTGTGGTACCGGCAATCTGGTATCCGGTGGATAAGAATACTAATGAAATAATTCCGGGACTTAATGTTAAACCAACATATCCCGATATGTTTCCGAGACCTGAAGTGGCACGAGTAAATGATGAAGGTATTTATGAAATAGATCTGATGGGCGTACCTAAACCAACCTCTGAAGGCACCTGGACCGGTAACAACTTTATGTATACCGGAGGATTATGGTTTACCAATCGTTTCCACCGTATCGTTGCTCGGGGATATAATACGTATGAATTGGACCAAGGAGCATGGCAACCGGGAAGCACGGTACGGCGTGTAGTTTATGGAACTTATGATGCAACAGGTATGTACGATATGGATCAGGGTGCATACAAAGGCTTACACGGTATGTTGAAAGCCCCCTATCAAGAAGGTGAAATAATGCATCTTTATATAGCGACCAAAACGGAAGAAGTCAGTCTTTCAAATCCTGAATTCAAATCCGGTAGTGTTGTTATTGACAGTACCATGTCTGATTCTGATATCCGGGATGCGCTGTTCGACCATGTTGTCAAAGTTGAATACATAGAAATGTTAACCTTTAATAATGTTGAGTTAAATCTAAGTGAACTTGATAAACTCTTCCTCTTCCAATACACAACAGAAGATGATGGAGAATTCTTAAAAGATGGGGAATTTTACAAAAACTTTATAAGTTCATCACTGCAGGATCTTCCTCCGGGAAAATATGAAGCAGTCTTTCCAATCTATTGGGATGAGAATATTCCTGAAATGTCTAGTGCACCGCAAATTTTCTCTCGGAACCGTTATAAGTTTGATGATACATTCCATTTTACATTTACTATACAGGAACCTCTTGAGTTAGCAATAAAAGGTGAAAAAATACTCAGCGGAGCAGGTAAAACCTGCGCTGATATCAGCGCAGGTTTGTTTAGCTTTATTGTGATACCGGATCCGGATAATCCTGCTGGTGTGACGGGAATTCCAACAGGAAATGTAGGGGTCCTTGATGGAGGGGAAATTGATTTTGGTAATTGGAGTTTTTACAAAACAGGAATATACAAGTACACAATTTCTGAGAAAGATCCACCTGCCGAATATACTAAAGGGCAAGACGTCATCATGACTATTGATGTCAGTATTAATCCTGATACTGGTTCACTGTCAGGATTCGTGAGTTATTCGTCCGGGGAGAATCTCCAATTTGAGAATATTTATACGGAGCCTACACCTACGTCTTCGCTGCCACCAACACCTTCATCTACACCTACCGAACCTGAGCCGGATAAAACGACACAACCAATTAAAACAGATCCAAAGCAAGAAACTACAGTATCAACTCAGCTACCTACAGAGAAGATTTCTCTAACATCAAAAACTAGTGATGCGCCGACACCGAGAACCGGTGAAATTGGTAGTCAGATGATAATAGGTTTGTCTTTATTGCTAGTAGCAGGTGTATTGATCTTGATCCGAACTATTCGCAGACGAGTAAAAGATTGATGGCATAAGTAATAAATAATAGTATTAACATAAAAAATCATTGTCAGAGGTATCTTCACCATTTATATAAATGAGAGGATACCTCTTTATTTTGTAAAAGATCAGATAAATTCAGCTAAACTCAGTTGAGAATGTTGATCAAGTTATGATTTAGATTGTTACAATACGATTCTTAATTTAAATTAAGAATTATAGCTTTTACAAAATATTGTTTTTCTATTATCGTATTAAAGATTTGAAAATTATTAATATGTATTAGAAAGAAAACAAATAATGTCCAAAACAAAAAAATACAATAAACTCTTTGGAGGATTGCTGATTCATTCACTAATCCTGTCTTTTTCACCCTTGCTTTTTCGAGCATGGACTGATGATCTCAATATAGTACTTACATTGGCTACACTTGCCGCATTTGTACCGATTTTTCTCAGCATGGGAAAACAGGAATTTTTTAAACAATTAACAGAGAAAAGGGAAAAGGTAAATCCGATAATGTTGATTCTATTGCTGTTGGCTCCAATGGGCACCAATATAATTGGGGCTATGTTGGGAATCGGCATGAATAAATTATTGGCTTTAGCAGGTTTATCTATAACTCAAACCGGAGCCGAAATGGCAAAAGAAGTAGCGGAATCTCCCGGATTTTTCCTAGCTCTTTACACATGTTTAATTGCGCCGGTTTTTGAAGAATTTGCTTTCCGAAATAATCTTTTACGAGGTATGGAGAAACCCAGACCTTGGTTAGCAGTGATTCTTTCAGGAGTGATGTTTGCTTTAATGCATGGTAACCTTGAACAAAGTGTGAGCTTGATTGCTACGGCGATTTTCTTCTCTTATTTAGCAAAACGTTATTCAATGTGGGTGCCAATAGTTGCTCATATTGCTAATAACACGATTTTTTATATTTTCAGCGCATTCAAACCTGCTGCCGGATCGTTACTGGATACAGTGAATAACATTATTACTTTTGGTGGAATTATAGCCTTTATTGTTGTTTTAATTTCAGCTATTAGATATATCATTAAGGATATTCGTGGAGCGAAAATTGCTGATCCAAACTCTGCTCAAGAATCTGAACAAATAAGCATAGATACTCAGAAAAAGCCTGCCTATGTCAAAAATATTTTCTTTATCCTTTATTTCGTTTATTGGCTTGTGATGATTGTCTTGAACGACTTTGTGCTTTAATCAAAATTGATTTGCTATTTAATAATAAATTTCTAATGGGTCAGGGAGAGATTGTTACCTAAACCCATTAGAAAGTAAGAGAGTTGATGAACTGCCTGTTATTTAAATAACAGGCAGCCCATAGGTATGTGATATGTTTAAGATTAGCCTTGTTTGGCTTTTAATTCTTTAAGATTATTAACAGATTCGACAATGGAATCAGCTAAGGCGTCCATATCGTTTCTATTTCCGATATTTAATGAAGTGTTGATTGTGACACGATCACTCAATACGTCCATTAATTTCATTTCCTCATCAAAAAATTCTTCGATTAGATCACCGACATTGCAAGCCCAAGTACCATTCTCAACAATGCCGATAGTTCTGTTTTGTAAGTTCAAGGCTTGCATATCCATCAGGAAATTTTTCATAGGAGGGTAAATGCCGAGATTGTAGGTAACACAAGCAATTACAATATGAGAATATTTAAAGCTTTCTGCAATTAATTGGGAAACCGGTGTACTTGAAACATCATATACTTTTACATCTTTGACACCTTTTTGCACGATATCATTGGCCAGTTCTTGGGAAGCATTTTCGGTATTGCCGTACATTGTTGCATAAACGATTAATACACCGTGCGCCTCCGGTTCATAGCTGCTCCATTTGTCATATTTTTCTAAAATATAACCTAAATTTTCACGCCAGACTAAACCATGCAGAGGACAGATCCTCTGGATTGGCAAGCCGCTTGCTTTTTTCAAGACATCTTGGACAAAAGGACCATATTTGCCGACAATATTTGTATAATATCTTCTGGCTTCGTCAAGCCAATCGCGTTCAAAATCAACTTCATCAGCAAACATTTTTCCGTCAATGGCACCAAAAGAGCCGAAGCCGTCTGATGAGAAGAGTGTTCCGTCATATGTGTCAAAAGACATGATTACTTCAGGCCAGTGAACCATCGGAGCTTCCACAAAAGCAAAAGTATGTTTGCCAAAGCTCATGGTATCGCCCTCTTTTACTTTAATCAGGCGATCTTCAGGAATGTCATAGCCGATTTGGCGCATGATATCAAAAGCTTGCTCGCTACTGATAATGGATAGTTTGGGGTAACGCAGGCAAACTTCTTCAATTGCTCCGCAATGATCAGGTTCCATATGGTGAATTAACATATAGTCTAAGTCACGACCATCCAAGACGATTTCAATCTTACGTAAATAGTCACGGGTTATTGCCCAGTCAACTGAGTCGATCAAGACGGTTTTTTCGTCCATTAATAAATATGAATTATAAGAAACTCCGTCAGGAATTGGAAACATATTTTCAAACAATTCTAAACGATGGTCATTTCCGCCAACGAAATATAAATCATCTGTTATTTTTCTAATGTTATACATTTATTTATCTCCTATCTTTAGAAAAAGGTCTTTCTTAATAAGTTAATTAAAAAATCTTATTGTCTATCTGCAGGATATTTTTCCTCGATGAAGTCCGCTTTGACTGTTTGACATTCAGGACATTCCCAATTATCGGGCAGATTTTCAAAAGTTAAGCCGGGATCAATTTCTCCTTCAGGATCTCCGAGTTCAGGATCATACTCATAACCACAACCTGTACAGACATAAACGCCGTAAGCCGGTGCGAGTTTTCTCGGTTTGGCTTTTCTAATTCTTTTCATCGGCGGAGCAGGTTTTTTCTCTTCTGTTCCGAAGGCTTCGATTAAGAGAGGCATTATTTCGTTAAGATCACCAACAATGCCGTAATCACAATTTTTGAAAATTGCTGAACCGGGATTGTTATTGATAGCTACGATTGTACCTGCATCTTTGATACCTTTAAGATGTTGAACAGCACCTGAAATTCCCAATGCGATATAGAGATTACCTTTAAATTTTTGGCCTGACATTCCGATATAACGTTCTAGTGGTAATAAATACATACTTTCAGCAACCGGACGTGAAGCACCGATTGAAGCGCCTGCAGCATGAGCCAGTTGTTTTGCCAGTTCCATATTATCTTCCGAGCCAATTCCTTTACCAACACTGACTACTCTGTCTGAATCAACAATTGGAGTATTAAGATCGATCCCAACTGTAAAATCAAAGCCGTCTTTTTTCAGATTTTCTACCAATATGTCAACGGCTTCTTGAGCAGTATCGGTTTGAATCATTTCTCTTTTTCGTACGCCTGTAATCGGCTCAGCTTTTTTGGCAGCTACACCGCCTGCTGATTTTTTACTTTTAGGCATTCTACCAATTAAGTTAGCAGAAATAACTAATCTTTGGATTTCATTTGTTCCTTCATAAATTGTGGTAATCTTGGCATCGCGGTAGAAACGTTCGACATCCATACCCTTCATATATCCGCTACCACCATGGATCTGTAAGGCATCGTCTACAATTTTCATGCAGACATCGGAAGCGTATTGTTTAGCCATTGCAGCCTCAACAGAATATCTGAGCTCATTATGTTTCATTTCAGCTGCTGAATAGACTAAGAATCTGGCTGCTCTTAATTGAGTTGCCATATCAGAAATTTTGAATGCAATACTTTGTTGTTGAGCGATTGGTCTACCGAATTGAATACGTTCTCTGGCATATTTTAAAGCTGCTTCATAGGCACCTTGTGCGATACCTAAAGCTTGAGCTGCAATGCCGATTCGCCCTCCATCCAGCGTTTGCATTGCAATTCTAAACCCTTGACCTTCTTGTCCTAAAAGATTCTCTTTAGGAACTTTAACATTATTAAAGTGTAATTCTGCAGTTGTAGATGAGCGAATACCTAATTTGTCATAAGGATCACTAAAAGTGAAACCTTCCCAACCTTTTTCCACGATGAAAGCAGATATTCCATGGGTTCCGATATCCGGAGTAGTTACTGCAAAAACAATATAAATGTCTGCTTTGGGGGCATTGGTAATAAAGATTTTACTACCATTGAGAATATAATGATCCCCTTCCAGAATGGCTGTAGTCTGAGTTCCGCTGGCATCACTTCCTGCTTCTGTTTCGGTGAGCCCAAAAGCTCCGATTTTTTCACCTTTTGCCATGGGCACTAAATACTTTTCTTTTTGCTCTTTTGTTCCATATGCTTCGACCGGATATGCTCCAAGCGAGGTATGTGCAGATAAAATAACTCCGACCCCGCCATCTACACGAGACAGTTCCTCTACTGCAATTGCATAAGAGATTACATCTAGTCCGGCACCTCCATCTTTTTTTGAATAAGGCAATCCCATCCAGTTGTTTTCACCGATTTTCTTAACAATTTCATCTGGGAATTCATTGTTTTGATCCAAAGCAAATGCGATAGGCTTGATTTCATTTTCCGCAAATTCGCGAATTGCCTGACGCAAACTCTCATGATCTTTTGTAGTTTGATACAGCATGTCCATCTCCTTTAGTTCCTTTAATAAAATTTACTGCATGCACTATCCTGTTTTATAAACCAGAAAAAGTTCCTGTAACAAAATAAAACATACAGTATTTCCAACAATATTTAGTCTAGAAAAGCTAATTATTTACTTAAATAATAGGAATAATATGGACACTTGTCACAAAAGATTTTCGAAGACGTTTTTTCTGGAACAAATGTTACAATAAATTGAACTAATAAAAAAATCACCAAAAATTATTTTTTAAATTATGAGAAGTGAACAAATACTTAAAAATAATAAAAGTATTGTCTAAGAATTTTATTATTTTTATAGAGCAGATCCAAGCTAATAGTTTATTTGAATCAATATTCTAAATCTCCTTGATAACTATTGATCCCACCTAAATCAAAAACAATCTGATAACCCAGATCAATTAAGTTTTTAGCTGCAGTTGCGGAACGGTTGCCACTTCGGCAATAGACTAATACGATATCATTTTGACCGGGTACTATTTCAGAAATTCTATCGGTTAATTCATTCAGAGGGAGCAATGTGCTACCCGGAATGTGCCCTTCTTGATACTCCTCTTCGGTTCTGACATCAATCAAATGCGTATTTTCCGGCAGATGCATTAACAGACTATTTGCTCCCCAGGTTAGATCGGCTTTAATCACAGAAGGTTTATCCTCACTAATCCGGATTTCCACAGCAGATGCTTGAGCAGGGTAGGATTCCCTAATAATAGGTTCGATCTTTAAAGCTACCCTAGTTCCAATCGTAGGTTCAGTGGTACCTTGCGGCAGATCAATGCTTAATAAATCATTGGCTAAGTGATTAAAAGCGTTTTGATTTACTTTAGTGATAAAATAAGTTCCGTATCCTAAATAAACAGCTTCGAGCTCAACTGCCTCTACATTATCATCTGAGACATCAGAAATATCTTGATTATTATCAGGAACAACTTGCTCAGAATTATTTTTTGAACAAGCAACACTTAGACTGATTAGAGTTATGATCATGAACAAAGTTAGAATTTTTTTAATATTTTTCATTTTACCCTCATTATTGTTAGTAAGATTGTTATGCATTTACTGATGATAACGGTTTGCCTTGAACATAATCTTAGATTACTCTAGTAATATTTTACTACAATTTTCTGTTTTAACGAACTGTTTTAGTGTAAAAATTTTGGTGTCGTTGTGATTCGGAACACAATCAGTCTATTCTGTTCCATTTTTCAAGTGTGCTAAGCAAAACATTGGTGTGCTTGATATTTTGAACACGAAAACTCTGAATTTGTTAGTTTCTGTTCTATTTTTCAAGCGTGCCAAGTATAAATTTGGCGGGATTGATATTCCGAACACGAAAATTCTGAATTTGTTATTTTCTGTTTATTTTTCAAGCGTGCCAAGTAAAAATTTGGCGAGGTTGATATTCCGAACACGAAAGATTTGAATTTGTTAGTTTCTGTTCTATTTTTCAAGCGTGCCAAGTATAAATTTGGCGGGGTTGATATTCCGAACACAAAAACTTTGAAATTGTTATTTTCTGTTCTATTTTTCAAGCGTGCCAAGTATAAATTTGGCGGGGTTGATATTCCGAACACAAAAACTTTGAAATTGTTATTTTCTGTTCTATTTTTCAAGCGTGCCAAGTATAAATTTGGCGAGGTTGATATTCCGAACACGAAAGCTTTGAATTTGTTATTTTCTGTTCCATTTCTCAAGCGTGCCAAGTAAAATTTTGGCGGGGTTGATATTCAGAACACGAAAGCTCTGAATTTGTTAGTTTCTGCTCCATTTTTCAAGCGTGCCAAGTATAAATTTGGCGAGGTTGATATTTTGAACACAAAAGCTTTGGATTTTCCAATAAATCTTTTGTTTCCACTAGGACTTCTTCACTCTCACAATCCTAAAACGCTAATACGATATAATCATTACCAGTCTAAATAAGTTTACTTATCGATCTTTGTATTCTTCATGAAGAATACTATAGATTGCAGCATCCACAATACCTTGATTACTGAAGTCTGCCTGTCTCAACGTACCCTCGTATTTTAAGCCACATTTTTCCATTACTTTACCTGAATGAGGATTGTTCGGATCGTGTTGTGATTCAATACGATTTGCCCCAACTTTCTCAAATAAAAACGGAATGATAGCAGAAAAAGCTTCGCTGACTATACCCTGATGCCACCATTTTTCCCCGATACAATATCCAATATGAACCAGATCAAGTTCATCATTTTTTGAGACAACACTGATTGAGCCGATTGGCTCATTTATTTCTTGCAATACGATTGCCCATTGATAAAAATCCGGTTTTTCATAACGCATAATCCAATCTTTAATAATGTCTTCTGTTTCTAAGATTTCTGAATGAGCTTTCCAGCGCAGATATTTTGTCACAGCTTGATCCGACATCCAATTCTGAAAAGCAGCTTTGCTGTCGGCAATTAAAAATGGACGCAGTAACAATCGTTTAGTTTCGATGATTTGAGTTCCTTGATGATTCATTATAGATCCTACTCATTTATTTGAATTTATTTGGCTTGACCAAATTTTGAATATTGTAGTTTATCTAATGAGGATCTTCAATGTTGGAGTTTAAGTAACAATCAGACAAGAAAGGTGCATCTGCTCAAAATTTAAGGTTGGACCAAGATAATAATGCTCAAGCTTAAAAAGTGTGTAGGAACGCAAAAACCAAAATAGAGTACAAAACCCTACGACAGAATAGTCTAAACCAGCTCATTTAAGCTGATTTAAATTGATCATCGTATAGCTGCGGTCTCTGATACGTTCGAGGGGCTCGGATTGGTGAGAACTAATTATCATGCTGGCGCCTCGCTCTTTAATTTCAAGCAGCATGTTTTCTAACAATTCGACTGCTTGATAATCTAGACCGCTGAAGGGTTCGTCTAAAACATAAAGATCGGCTTTGTAGGATAAGCAAATGGCTAATTGCAATCTTCGTCGCATGCCGATTGAAAATTTGCGGACTTTCTTTTTCTTATGTTCAGTCAAGCCAAATTTTTCTAAATAATAGTCAGCATCATCTTTATGAGAACCTTTCATTGAACTGAACAGATATAAATTATCAAGGGCTGTCATTTCTTCAGCAAGTTGCTGATTCTTGCTCAAGCTAAGCACATATTTATAAACATCCTTAAAGTACAAACGATAAACTTCTTGAAAATCAGACATAGCCACTTTTTTTCTGCCCCCTCATTTATAAG
>FZPS01000181.1_pt148:0-27500 | contig 31339 bp, 30 predicted proteins | sample 1817821 | NCBI WGS metagenome assembly FZPS01 (sample SAMEA104158645, study PRJEB21678) | metagenome | place: Germany | collected 2015-04-21
AATATACGCTAGTCTCTCTATTTAAATGATAATATACTAAGCTACGTGAGACCTCTAAAAGTTCGCACATGGCACTAATACTGTATTTCTCTCTATTAGAAATAATGAGGTCTACCTTATATAATTAATCAAAAAAGAGATACAATACCTAAAAATTGGAATCGTATCTCTTTTTTGATTAAGCGAATAACCGAAAACAAACCCACTTCTCAAGTTTGCGTTACTCACATTTTACTAGTAAACGTAGAGCTCGCAACACCTAATAATTAACACCAGTACCTTAATCATGTATTCTGTAAGATCAATACCCATTGTCGTAAGGAATTTTGCTGAAAAAATAATCGAAGTCTTTCATCGAGCTTTATTGATCTGCCAATTAACAAACTTTTTCTAAAGCATTTATAAAAAAAGTGATATAATATAAAAAATCAAAAAAACATAAAAAACTGTTAAATATTTAACACATAATAAAATATTAGTATGTTAAAGCATAGACAATAAATACTACAACCACCACTTACCCGAATGAATGATAAAACAATATTTTTATTTATATACTAATGTTAAAAAAATAACAATAGTAAAACAAATCATCTTTTTTTCATTACTATTATGAATTTATGTAACACTAAGTGGTCTAAGTATTTTACTAACTAGTTATTTGCATTTCTTTCTATGAACTTTAGCATTGCTGATATTGACCAACGGGAGGTTAAGGTTATGAATGTAAAAGTCAATGTGCTGGATAGCTTAGAGCAAAGCTCGTTATTAATTAAGGAAAAACTTTTGTCTCTTCCTCATCAAATAGTAACACTCCGACGCAGTGATGTAATCTATCACCAAGGGGATAAGATTAATAAGATTGGTTATCTGTTAGAAGGCGTTATGAAATGTGCTAACTACACTAACGACGGCGATGAAATCAATCCCCATTATTTTTATGAAGGAGAAATCTTTCCTGAATACTTGCTATTATCAGGTAACAATGAGTATATCTATACCTTAATTGCCGAGAAACCTTCCAAAATATTATTAGTGGACTTCCAAAACTTTAGAAATCTCATTATGCATGATATGGAATGGTGTCATCTATTAATTGCCTATATGGCCAAGAGAGGTTTGCTTGCAGAAAAATGGAAACTATGTAATTGTTACGGCAGCTTACGAAGTAGCATCGCTTACATGTTGTTAGAAATCTATGGAGTTTCAAACGACGAATGGACAGAAATAAAAGATAACCAACGAATCATCTCTACAAAACTACAAATATCCCGTACATCTTACAATCAGGAAATGATTAGGCTTGAGGAAGAAAACATCATTAAAAGAGATAAGTCAAAAATTAAGATAATTAACCGAGGAAAGCTAGAAGCCTATATATAACTTGATATTGTGGCCATATGAAAGAAATGATATTTATCATTGTGCAAATAATTAGTAACGACAAAAGGAAATCATCGTTAAAATAATATAATTGGAGGAAACCATGCAAAGATATGACTTAGTAGTAATTGGTGCAGGTCCAGCTGGTATGACAGCTGCAATATATGGTGTAAGAGCAAATTTAAAAGTTTTAATGCTAGATAGATTAGCTCCGGGAGGACAAATTATCAATACCAACGAAATTGAAAATTATCCTGGGGCAGGCAAGGTAAACGGTGCTGAACTAGCATTTAAGATGTTCGAACACACCCAAGAATTAGGGGTAGAATTTGATTACCGTACCGTAACAAAAATCGTGAATAAGGAAGATGTTAAACAAATTTATACTGAGGAAGATGACACTGTTATTGAAGCCTTAACTGTAATTGTAGCCACAGGTACACGTCCAAGGACTTTAAATGTTCCAGGTGAAGAAGAATATAAAGGATCTGCTATTAGCTGGTGTGCTATCTGTGATGGTGGTAAATACCGTGATAAAGATGTAGTAATCATAGGAGGGGGTAATAGTGCAGTAGATGAAGGAACTTATCTAGCATCTATTACAAAATCCTTATCCATTGTAACAGATTTTGACTTAACGGCTGATCCTATCTCCTCAAATTACTTACATTCCTTACCTAATGTGACAGTTTATCCTTATAAAAGGGTTGTAGAATTTGTCGGTGAAGGTGGTCAATTAGAAGGAGTAAAGATTGTAGATAAAGAATCAGGCGACAATGAACAAGTTGTCAAATGTGATGGTGTCTTTGAGTATATAGGAGCTATTCCTTCAACAGAATTTCTTCAAGACCTAAACATACTCGAAGGTCATGGTTTTATAGAAGCAAATGAACATATGGAAACAAAAGTTCCTGGTATTTTCGGGGCAGGGGATTGTATTAGTAAACATTTACGTCAAGTAGTAACAGCAACATCTGATGGAGCCATTGCTGCTCAAGAAGCAGCTGCTTATATTAAAGCTTTAAAAAGACAACAAATATAATATATAAGGTTAGTGCGAAAGATAGATCTACAAATCGCAGAACTTTGGAAAGGGCATGGTTATTAATATGATAAAAGAATTAGTAAAAGAAGAATTCAACAATGATTTAGCAAAAGGAGCAGTTTTAGTTGATTTTTATTCTAAAACCTGCGGACCTTGTAAGATGCTTGCATTTATATTAAAGGACATTGACTCCAAATTAGGTGACAAGGTAAAAATTATTAAAGTTGATTTTGAAGAAAATCCTGACTTAATTGAAAAATATAATGTAGAAGGCTATCCAACCCTAATTATGTTTAAAGATGGTAAAGAAGTATCTAGAAAATCAGGCTTACAGCAGAAACCCGTTATCAGCAAAATGATTGAGGAGGCTATATAATTATGAAAAAGAATATTGGATATGAATTTAAAGAACACTTAGTACATAAACAAGCTAAGGCAGAAGCTGCAATGTTAAAAGAGTTTAGCCAAGGACAATATACCATGGAAGCTCCTTTAATTAAGTATAATCCATACTTTGTTAACGATTTAGCGGCAGTTATGTTATTTAGAACTGAAGAAGAAGTTGCAATTACTATTCGTGTATTAGGTAAAACAAAAGAAGCAGACTTTTATCACACATTTCCTAAAGGAAAAGAACATATCATTCCAATTGTAGGTTTATATAGCGACTATGAGAATAAGATCGAAGTATATCCATACCAAAAGTATAATCAAAAGGTTGTACACACAATTAAAACACCGGAAGTTGCAGGGGCTAAATTGGTTGAGTCCATGGATACAACACCTGAACACATGCAAGATAATGTTATCTTCTTATGTCCTGCGGTAAATGATTTAGCTATTGCTGTTGACTATGCAGGGGATGTAAGGTTAAACTTTACCGTACCAATGGTTTGGGATGTTAAAAGAATGCCTAATGGTAATATCCTAATTGGATCAGAGCGTTTAATGAAGATGCCTTACTTTGTATCAGGTATCTATGAAATGAGCCCAGTAGGTAAAATTTATAAAGAGTATCGTGTACCACGTGGCTATCATCATGATCAAATTACATTACCAAATGGCGATATCGTAGCTTTAAACTGTGATTTAGAGAATGGGACAGTTGAAGATCAAGCTGTGGTTATTGACAAGGATACAGGACATGTAAAACGTACTATTACTTTCTCAAACTTTATTAAACCAGGATCACAAAAGTCTGGTTCATGGTCAGATGAAGATTGGTTCCACTGTAATGCTGTGTGGTATGATGTGAATACAAATTCATTAACCTTCTCCGGACGTCATATAAACGCTATGGTTAATATTGATTTTGATACAGAGAAGTTAAATTGGATTATCTCAGATCCAGAAGGATGGCCAGAAGAGTATCTACCATACATGTTCAAACCAATTGGTGAAGGAGACTTTGATTGGCAGTATGAACAGCACTCCAATTTAATCACACCTTTAGGTGATGTAATGTGTTTTGACAATCATCATTTTGGAGCACAAAATCCGGATAAATATCTTGCAGCCAATGATAGTTTTTCCCGTGGCGTAAAGTATCGTATTGATACAGATAAGATGGAGATAGAGCAATTATGGCAGTACGGAAAAGAACGTGGTAAGGATTTCTTCTCACCATATATCTGTAATGTATTATACTATAATGAAGGACATTACTTAACACATTCTGGTGGTGTTGCCTTTGACGGTGAAGGAAATGCATCTGAAGAATTAGGGCCCTTTGCTCAAATTGATGATCCTAGTGTGACACTAGAGTCTATCACAGTTGAAACAATTAATGATGAAGAAGTATTAGAACTAAAAGTTAATTCCAACTATTACCGTGCAAATAAGTTCACCCTTTATTCTAAAGATGGTAATAATCTTACTCTTGGTACTGGACAACTTCTAGGATCATTAGGAGAAACACCTCAGATGGATTATGATATTCCTGCAGAGGATAGTGGTGAGATTTTACCAGACAAGCATGAAGCTCGCATAACAGATGAAGTGGATATGTTTACCTTTGAATCCAAATTCGAAAAGGGACAACTAGTAATGTTATTACTAGAGTCTGACAAAGAAACTCGTAGATACTTTATCTCTACATCAAAAGGAAAACGTGGTGCTATGTGTACAGGTACATTCTTACCTGACGACGACAGAGATACCAGAACGGTTATCTCAAAAGAAGGTTTTGACGGAGACTATCAAGTAAAAGTAATAGTGGACGACAAGAAATATGATACAGGTATCACAATCCGTGCGTAAATAAACAAACCATTCTATATAGTCTAATGACGAAGGAGTAATAATGAAAAACAAATTAATTACAACAATCATATTAGGAGGGTCTACTTGGTTAGCTCTGTTTATTGGTGAAAGTATTCCTCTTTTAGGAACGTCAGTTGCTGCAATATTAATTGGAGCCATAATTCGCCACACACCCATTTATAAAATACTAAACTCAGCTATTGTTCGTTTTGTATCGTCTTATTTTCTAAAAACAGGAATTGTATTATTGGGTTTCAACTTAACGTTAAGAATAATAAATGAAGTAGGTCCAATTGTTATCGTTATAATAATCGCTCTTATAAGTGTATCTATTTTAACAAGTTTCCTCGTCAATAAAGGACTTAAGGTTAATAGCAAATTGAGTATATTGATAGGAATTGGTACATCTATTTGTGGAGGGGCGGCCATAGCTGCTACGGCACCCATTATGGAAGCTGAAGACGAAGATGTTGCAGTATCTGTTACCACCATGTTTATATATTCAATGTTAGCACTACTATTCTTACCGGTATTGGGTAAAATATTTGGATTCAATGACCAATTATATGGAGTTCTCTCCGGTGTGGCGGTAAATGATACCGCATCTTCAATTGCAACTGCTTTTAGTTGGAGCGATGAAGCAGGTAGTATTGCCACAGTTGTTAAGTTAGTAAGAACCTTATTCATTGTTCCAGTTAGCATTGGCCTTATCTGCTATAAATATGATAAACAAAGAAAAAGCTCATTAAGCAATCAAACTGAAAAAGTGGCATTTAAATGGAGTGAGATCACCCGTATCATTCCAAAGTTCGTAATCCTTTTTATACTTGCAGTTGTTTTTGCAAGCGTGGTACCATTACCTGTTAAAGTAACTAGCATAATTAGTAAATTAAGTAAAATATTTATGACAATGGCTTTATTTACTATAGGTTTAGGAGTTCATGTTAAACAGATTAAAAAAGCTGGAGTAAAGCCTGTAATTTTAGGTGGGGCTTCCTGGATTGCTGTTCTAACATTAAGTTTCATTTTAATAATGTTTTTATATAGATAGTAAATACAAAGAAAGCACCTTCATACTGAAGGTGCTTTTGTATGTAAAGTTATCACTCCTCAAAAACCAAGGTATCCAGCATAGCCTTAATTCTTACCCCATAGCCCTCTGAGGCTTCAAGAAAATAGTGTGTTGTTATTGTATAATAATTTTTCTCTAAGGGAATTATATAAACATGCTTAACTAATGAGTTCCAATCGTCACCTTCAATACTCTTAAAATGTATAGCATCGTAATCATTTATCTTAACATTATCGTTTGGATAATTTGTAGATAAAGTTTTATTGAGTTCACTATCATCTACATATAAGTTGCCAATGGGTAATTCGGTTTTTTTGCCATCAACATACTCAGACCTTGTAATATTAATAAACACGTAAGGGTATAAATCAGGATTCATGTTCTCAGCCATATAGGTATCAGTTCCATTTTCGCTTGTGACTGTAAATCTATCTACATCATAGGACATCAGATAGCCATATTCGCTTTTATATACACGGTAATTGACTTCTTCCTCCATGCCTTCTAACATAATAATGCCTTTGTAATTATCCAAAGCTTCATTAGCCCCTGAATCTTTATTATCCATATCATTTGATGGTATATCACTGGAATTCTCCTGCAACTTGTAATCATTTTCTGCATTTTCATCTTGATTTTCTTGATTTGATAAATCATCTTGTTCAACCCCAGGTTCGGATATATTGATATCAGCCCCCGAAGAATCTTCAATTTCCACTGGTTCCTTTTCAAGTGGTGATTTGCTGCATCCCGATATACTTAAAACGACACAGACTAAACAAACAATAAATATTTTTTTCATAAGATATTCCTTTCCGTACTGATAATAAACTTGTTAATCATTATCTTAATGCATAATATTATCAGTGCAATCAAGAAGTTGTAACAGACTTGTAAAATATCACTTGAATTTTACTACCCAGGCCTTCATCGGACTCTATCACTATATCAGCATTATGGAGATTGGCGATTCTTTTGCATATGGAAAGGCCAAGGCCTGCTCCACCAGTATTTCTTGATCTTGATTTATCGACCCTGTAAAAGGGCTTGGTTATCTCATTTATCTTATCTTTTGGAATGCCTGAACCATTATCAGCCACTTCGATAACTGGGTTTCCATCTAACAAATAGGTTTTTAAAATAATAGATCCTCCATTTGGAAGAGCCTGAATGCTGTTTTTAATCAGGTTACTTAGTAACATTAGTATCAAGGTATAATCTAATGTAATATGATGGATTTCAATTTTCTTTTCTAGTGTAATTTGGTGTTTTTTCATCTGTAGAATAAAACGATCTTCTAGTTTATGAAAGAGCTCAGAAATCGCAACACTAGAAAGTTCAGGGTCCTGAACCCTGGTCAAAGTGAGTTGCATCAGTTTAGTATAGATGTCCTTCATCCGTTTTGATTCTAATATTATATTTTCTGTGGCCTTTTGCTTTTGAAGGATACTTGCGTTTGCATTTATTAAAAACTCGGAATAGCCTTGAATTGATGTTAAAGGTGTGTTCATCTCATGGGCAAGGTTATCTATAAATTCCTGTAGATCTTTTGCTTTTTGCTCTAGCTGTGCCGTGTGTACCTCTACAGCTTCTGCCATATGATTAAAGGCATTGGCTAGAGTATGAAATTCATCTTTGCTAGGTATGCTTCGGACAGAATAGTTGCCCTTAGAAATCTCTCTTGCATTATGGTTTAATAATTCAATGGGCCTGGTTATCCATCGTGAATACATATAGGATAGAAAACCCAACAATAGGATTAGTGCTGTGGCTATTAGGATAGAAAGATATACACTCTGTAACCTTTGTTCATAGATATTTGAAATGTCTCTGGCGTAGAGTATTGTTAAATCATTAAGTTTGGTCAGGCCTCCGCTTACAAAAAGATAATGACGACCCTCTTGTTTGAATATCTGCGCCATCCGCATCCCTTCCTGAACTGAAAGCAAAGGTTGATAGGGAATAGGCTTAAGCTCTTGATAAGGCCAAATTTCTATTTTGTATAAGAACCTCCAGTAAGGCATATTCCTGTGCGGTTAAGTCTATAATTTTGCCTCCTTTTCGAACTAAACGTTCTGTCAGGCTAAATACTACATCTTTATAGGTGAAGTTTGTATTTAACCTACCATATCTTCGCATAACAACATCAATTCGTGCCAATAGCTCAAGTGTTTCGAAAGGCTTGGTTATGTAATCTTCTGCACCTAAATTTAGTCCCTTTACCCTATCAGCAAGGGAGTCTTTGGCTGTAAGGTATATTACTGGGATAGAAAGCCTTTTAAATTTGTCAATTAATTGAAAACCATCTTGTCCTGGTATCATTATATCCAATAAACAGAGATCAAAATATTGGTCCTTTACCAAGGCAAGGGCTTCTTTACTATCAAAAGCCTGAACGGCCGTATAACCAACCATTTCTAAATTCATTAAGATCAGGTCGCTTATCGATTTTTCGTCTTCAACTATAAGAATATGTCCCATATTGCTCCCTCTTTGTATATTAGTATTTCAGACCAATTTATTGTAAAACATACTTTATTTTATCATGTGAAAGGAATCGGTACAAGATATGCTTACCCTTTTTGGAATTGTGTTTGCGCTTGTTTATGAAAACATTAAATTAATTATACCGATTATTACTTTTCATATGGTATGGGATAATTGTGCTACCTATAGTGATAAGTATAGTGATGTGGTATGGATCATTATAGTATGGGTACTGATGCTAGTCGTTTCATTTATTTATAGATATATAGAAATGGACAGCCTGTGGCATTTATCAGGGCAGAGCTTGATGGTGAAACTTTTATTCAGGACACGCCGGGATACTTGCATGTCAAAGGGGCGTATTGCTTACCTGAACACCGGTGTAAAGGTTTGAATCAAAGGTTGCTAAGCATGCTGATAAAAAATCTGAAAACGAAGGGATACACGAGACTTGGTGTGGATTTTGAAAGCATAAACCCGATGGCTTATGGCTTCTGGCTCAAATATTTCGATGCTTATACTCACAGCCTAGTTCGAAGGATCGACGAAAAGGCGGTAAAGTTGACTATCTAATATTTATATAGTAGAATTAAAACAACTATAATACAAACAGGAGGTATATAATATGCCATGGACACCATCTTTATCTGTTGGAGTTGATCGTATTGACGAACAACATAAGACCTGGTTTGATAAAGCAGAGAAGCTTTTTGAAGCAGGAAGGAACAAGGAGAGTAAGCAGTACATAGGCGAACTATTAGAATTTCTTGATAGTTATACAAAAGAGCATTTCGCAGATGAGGAAAAATACATGCGCGAAATTAATTACCCTGAATATGAACAGCAAAGAAAGGCCCATAGTGCTTTTATCGCCCAATTGTCAGACCTGCGTGAGAATTACAAGACCTCCGGCGGAAATTTGCTAGTTATAATTAATGCCAATAAGATGGTTATTGATTGGCTAACAAAGCATATTTCTACTATGGATAAAAAAATCGGTGAATTTGCCAATCAAAACTTATAAACACAAGTATAATAATCCTAATTATCTAATTATATTTAAATGATAGTTAGCTTGAATAAAACTTTATAATATGTTTGATTAATAGTATAAATTGTCGTATACGGACACATATATCCGTATACGGCTTTTTTTTATGCAATAGTAAATGCTTTTTATTAATGGGACACAGCGAAATTATATTACAAATGATTAAATGCTAGCAAAAAAGTCAAGAATTACTTATATAAATACGATTAAAATATGACGATTTGGAAATATTAAAGAAATAAGTTGGGATATTTATTAGGCCAAAAATTTTGAAGCCAAGTAAATGACTTAGGAATAAATAAATTAATATCAGAGAAGAATATATCTAGAGGTGATAACAGTGAAAAAAAACAGTTTAGCTGAGTTTTTCAAAAGTAAGGGTTATTATGTGTTATTATTTGTCGGTATTATCGCTATAGCTGCAGTAGCAATACTAGGTTCTAATTTATCTTCAAATAAAGGAAATGAGGGTGAAAATCATGTGGACCTAAACGAACCAGATAATAACATAGTAGCTGAAGATAATAATAATCTTCAGGCTGATAATAACGATGCATCTAATCAGCTTGCTAATAATGAGCTTGTTGATGAACCAGATGTAGATGGGAGCAGTCAGGATGTCGCTGATAATGACAGTCTTCTAGAGTTTGATGTTTATACAGAAGCGGAAGAGGATGGAATTGAGCTTGCTGAAAATGAAGAGCTTGTTCCAGTAGCAGATGTAGAAGGGGAGACAAAAGAAGAGGCTCCAGTGGTACAGACAGCAGGGGCTACAGTTGAGCGTATACCTTCTCTTAGTTTTGACGTGGACCAGGGTCTTCTTTGGCCTGTAGAAGGTAATGTCATTATGAATTACAGTATGGACCACTTAGTCTATCATGCTACACTTATGCAGTTTAAGGTTAACCCGGCAATTATTATAGATGCTGAGGTGGGTACAGAGGTTAAGGCAGCGGCAAAAGGAATTATAACTGACATATATGATGATCCGGTAACAGGTCTAACGGTTACCACAGATATTGGAGATGGATTCTCTCTCCTATATGGTCAGTTGGCAGATGTTAATCATAAAATAGGTGATGTTTTATCTGAGGGACAACTTATAGGTAAAATCAACAAGCCTACAAAGTACTACTCCATAGAAGGTAGCAACCTATATTTTATGGTGACTAAGGATGAACAAACAGAAAACCCTATGCTGTATTTACGTTAAGGAATTCTAAAATGATTAGAAAAAAGGAAAGGACTTGCCTCGACTTGCATGTCCTTTCTTTGATGTAGATATTTATGTTATTAAATAAGATAATTTTTTCTTCTAAGGGCTTCTTCTATCCTATTAAGCGTTTCTTCACTGTCTGCCTCTATAGTATGGTGATGGGTTCCTGCAGTAAGTTCCTTTAATGGAACGATTTTTTTCGTTCTAACCTTTTCTACAAAATCATAGACATCACTACGGTTTCTAATAATAAGCTCGGTAACTATCTGGCCATAAATTTCATGAACCACATGGACATCAAGTATCTTTCCCCCATTGTCTACAATAGTACATAGCTCATCTTCAATGTCTTTGGTAGAATGTTTTACCATAAAGACCCGTTTTATTTTCTTATCTTCGGTCTGATAGAGCATATATCCCTTGGTTGTTGATATAATATCAAAGTCAGATGCCCTAAGCAAAGCTATGTCTTGAACGATAACCTGCCTGCTTACGCCTAACATTTTAGCTAGTTCTCCACCAGATATGGGTTTAGTCCTATCTCTTATGATCTGTATTAATTTTTCTCTTCGCTCATTTCCAGTCATTTTATACCTTCTATCCTATATTGATACTTTAAATTTCAAGTCACTTCCGATATAATAGAACGGAGTACTAAAGTCAGATCTTAAAATTTATTAAAAACAACAAAATATATATATTATTATATACGTATGGTAAATAATACGCAAGGATATAGAGGGGATTTAATATGTTTCGTTTATGGGCAAAGATATTTAAGGATAACAGAATGATAAAGGATATGGTTGTATGTAATGATAGCACAGAACTAAGAAGGACCCAGAAAATATTTGCCGCAATAGATGAAATCTGTCGCGAGTATGATCTATCAAAACCAATATGGTTAGACTCTACAATAGCTGATTTTAAAAGGCATGATAAGACCCGGTTTGTTCAGGATAATTTCATGGAGCCTATAGATTTTGATTATCTTGAAATCCATGTAATAGAGGAGGATTAATATGGGATATAGAGGCTTAAGGGGTATTAGAATTCTCATCTTTCTTATATGCATTTTTTTTATAGGAGGATGCAGTAAAATGGATTCATTACCAAAGCCTAATAGGTCACAGACTCCTAAAGGGACTTCAGATGAATTAATTACTCAGGATAGTAATAAAATTATAGATGAAGAAGTGCTTTTTAAAGAGGATAGCAATATGAGTAATGAAGAAGTAGATGTGACTAAGAAAGAGCCTATAGATACTTATACCTATAAAAAAACCAATGAAGCTGATAATAGTCGGCCTCAGATATTAAGCGTAGAGGAGATAAGTAAACAACTAAGAGCTTATCCTGCTGGCTCTGTTATAAACACCTCAGAGTATAGCCAGGAGGTACTTGATTCCTTATTCTTGGTTAATGATTTAAGCCAGGAGATAATAGACCGTATATACGGAAAATCTTATAAGGAAGATGCTGATATTCCATATAGTGACCTTCGATATATCCGGGTGCTTCATATGGGTTTTGATGGTTTAACCTATGTTGGTGAAATGATTGTAAACAAGGCTATTGCACAGGATGTAGTAGATATATTTTATGACTTATATAATTTATCCTATCCAATAGAGAAAATGCTTCTTATAGATGACTATGATGCAGATGATTTAAAGTCTATGGCAGATAATAACTCCTCAGCTTTTAATTATAGGTTGATTGAGGGGACTAATAGACGGTCTGTTCATAGTTATGGCTTGGCTATCGATATAAACCCCCTATATAATCCATATGTCAGAACAAGGGACGGTAAAATGGAAGTTCTACCGGAAAATGCTATAGAATATGTTGATCGCAGTTTAGATAATATTTATTATATAACAAAAGATGATTCCTGTTATGAAGCATTTATCAGTAGGGGCTTTACTTGGGGTGGGGAATGGAAAAACAGTAAGGATTATCAGCATTTTGAGAAAAAACTTACTGAGGAATAATATAAAAGAACAGGCAAACCTTTGTTTATTTGCCATTTTAATGGTATAATCTATATTTAGTCAAGGATGGCTTACTGTTCTAGTAATGAACTAGGAAGCCCCTTTATTAGAAAGGAACTATTTATGTCGTACATGGCTCTTTATAGGAAGTTCCGGCCAGATAATTTTAAGGATGTAAAAGGCCAGGACCATATAGTTACAACACTTCAAAATCAAATAAGATCAGCTAGGATAGGACATGCCTATCTATTTACTGGGACCAGGGGAACTGGTAAGACAACGGTTGCAAAGTTATTTGCAAAGACCGTTAATTGTGAAGCGCCTCATGAAGGTAATCCTTGTAATGAATGTAATGTCTGCAAGGGAATCATAGCAGGTAACTCTATGAATGTGATTGAGATAGACGCCGCCTCCAACAATGGTGTAGACAATGTAAGAGAGATTGTTGAGGAGGTTAGGTACTCACCTACTGAAGGAAAATACAAGGTATATATTATAGATGAGGTTCATATGCTTTCTTCCGGTGCTTTTAATGCTCTTTTAAAGACTATTGAAGAACCACCCTCTTATGTAATATTTATCCTTGCAACCACAGAGGTCCACAAGATTCCAGTAACCATATTATCCAGGTGTCAAAGATATGATTTCAAACGAATTACTATAGATGTTATAACAGACCGTCTTAAAGAGCTGATGGAAGAGGAAAAGCATGAGGTAGAAGATAAGGCCTTAAGATATATTGCAAGAGTGGCAGATGGTTCTTTACGGGATGCCTTAAGCTTACTAGATCAATGTATCTCCTTTTATATAGGCAAATCCATAAGCTATGACAATGTACTAGATGTACTTGGAACAGTAGATACAAGGGTTTTTTCTCAGCTATTGAAGGCTGTTAACAGACAGGATGTATCGGAGTGCATACGGATACTTGACGAGGTAGAAACAGCTGGGCGTGAGCTTTCCCAATTTGTTATAGATTTTATATGGTATCTAAGAAATCTTCTATTGGTTAAGACCACTGAGAATATAAATGATATCATTATAGACATATCCACAGAGAATCTTATGCTACTTAAGCAGGAAGCAGAGTCTATAGAGGATGAGATACTGATGAGGTATATTAGGGTGTTCTCTGAATTGTCAAATCAAATTCGTTATGCAGCTAGAAAGCGGGTTCCTCTAGAGATTGCCTTGATTAAGCTTTGCAAGCCTCAGATGGAGAGGGACTATGAATCTCTTGTTAACCGAATAAAGATTTTAGAGGACAAGCTGGAAAAGGGTACTTTTATTAAGTCTGGAGGCAAGTCAAATGATTCTTCTAAGGAGTCTGCTATAGAGGAGACAGAGCCAATAAAGAGACAGGAGATATTACCTGAAGCCCTTCCAGAGGACCTTAAAAGGGTAGCTGCTAGCTGGAACAAATTGATAACACAGATATCAAAAAAAGCACCAGCAATGGCTTCGGTTCTTAGGAGTGCCACCCTAAGTATAGATGATAATAAGGGAGTTATGATTGTGGTGGCTGATACTCTTGATAAGGACATGATAGATAGAGAGACCAATATGAAGGTTATCCATGATACTATCTCCGATATGCTACAAAAGACTGTTCAGATTAATGTAAGGTGCCTTGATAAGGATAAGGAGAGTATGAGTGATGTAGTAGACCTTACTAAGATTATTAAAGTACCTATTCAGTATGAGTAGTAAGGTAAGCTATGTCATTGGCTAAGCTTATATTTTAAAAATAAAGTACAAAATAGAAAAATATATTATGCTTATATTTTGTAAATTAATATAGAAGAACATAAGGATTCATATTATAATATGAGATAAAGATTACTCTTAAGAAGGAAAGGAGTTTATTAAAATGGCAAGAAGAGGTGGATTTCCTGGTGGAGGCATACCCGGAAATATGAATAATTTGATGAAGCAGGCACAGCGTATGCAAAAGCAAATGGAGGAAAAGACCAAGGAGCTTGAGGAGAAGACCTGGGAGGCTAGTTCCGGTGGTGGTGCTGTGACTGTAACCGTCACAGGTAAGAAGGAAGTTGCTTCTGTCAAGATATCACAGGAGGTTGTTGATCCAGATGATGTTGAGATGTTAGAGGATCTTATTGTTGCCGCTACCAATGAAGCATTAAGATTAATGGAGGAAGAAAGCTCAGAGGTAATGGGCGAGATTACAGGCGGATTAGGTGGTTTGGGAGGATTTCCATTCTAATGGATCACTATAGCAGTCAAATAAGCAAGTTAATAGAAGAGCTTTCAAGGCTTCCGGGCATTGGTGCAAAGACAGCCCAGAGGCTTGCTTTTCATATCATAAATATGCCTGAAGACCAGGTGGCTGTATTATCTAGCTCTATTATTGATGCTAAAAGGAATGTAAGGTATTGTAAGGACTGTCTTACATTAACTGATAAAGAACTATGTCCAATCTGTTCCTCTCATAGAAGGAACAAGAGGCAGATAATGGTGGTGGAGGGTCCTAGAGATCTGGCAGCCTATGAAAAGACTGGTAAATATGAGGGGGTATACCATGTCCTCCATGGTGCGATTTCACCCATGCTGGGAATAGGCCCTAGTGATATTAAGCTAAAGGAGCTTATGATGCGTCTTCAGCAGGATGTGGATGAGGTTATTATAGCAACCAATTCTAGCCTAGAGGGAGAGGCCACAGCAATGTATATAAGTAAGTTGATAAAGCCTGCAGGAATAAAGGTTAGCAGAATTGCTAGTGGAATTCCGGTTGGCGGTGACTTGGAGTATATTGATGAGGTGACACTTCTTCGAGCTCTTGAAGGTAGGGTGGAGCTGTAACTTTTGATTGACCTACATGATTTAGTATATTATAATTTATTAATAAAATCGAATAATGGTGATGGAGTTCACCAGAATCGCATAATGCTAATGACTCCTACAGGAAATAATAATCCTATTCCTGTAGGAGTTTTTTAGATATGAACCTCTATTCCTTAGTTAAGGAGTAACACAAAAAATTTCAATATCCGGCAACGAATTTGTTGTATATGAAGTTTATTTCAAGTATAATCTTTTTATAAACTATTATTGTTAAATACCTAATATGTTTAACAAATTTCACCTTTGTTGCATTAAATCCTATAACATTACAAAACCTTGTTAATACAAGAGGAGTCATAGGACAATTAATATTCTGCTAGACTAGTGGGAAAGAAATATTAATTATCAGAAATGGTAATTATATTACTGGTAGATGATAAGACGAATAATATACTTTATAGGAGGAACAAGGATGGCCAACAAATTATTATATCCAAGATTTAGCCCCACAAGAAGAATAATTAACATGGACGGTATGTGGAGATTTAGTTTTGACTATGACAACCAGGGAGATGCTGCTAATTGGAAGGATGGTCTTAAGGATTATGTTCTAATTCCTGTGCCTGCTAGCTTTAATGATTTCTTTACAGATAAGGAATCCAGAGAGTATACAGGTGATGTATGGTACGAAACAGATGTGTTTGTACCAAAAGAATTGTCTGGTAATGACTTAGATATACGTTTTGGAAGTGCAACCCACGATGCAACAGTATATGTAAATGGTGTAGAGGTTGCTTTCCACAAGGGGGGCTTCTTGCCATTTAACGCAAATATTAACGACCTTGTAAAGTATGATACCTTTAATAAAGTCGTAGTTAAGTTAAACAATGAATTAAGCTTGGAGTCAATACCCTGCGGAAGTGTTATAAGCTTAAGTAATGGAAGGAAGATGGCAAAGCCTTATTTTGATTTCTATAATTACTCAGGGATTCATCGTTCTGTAAACCTTGTATCTACTCCAAAGGAAAGTATTGTTGATTATACACTTAACTATATTCTTGATGGGAATGATGCCAGGGTAGAATATTCTGTAGAAACTACAGGGGAAAATCAAGTGTATATTACTATGTATGATGAGGATAATCAGGTCGTAGCTGAAGGTCAAGGTAAGGAAAATGTTATAGTTATTAACAATGTCAAGCTGTGGAATGTTTTAGATGCATACCTATACAAATTTAAGATTCAAATTAAAGATAATGATAAGCTGATAGACGAATATCAAGAGGAAATAGGTATTCGTACAGTAGAGGTGAAGGGTACAAGGCTATATATTAATAATAAACCGGTCTATCTAAAGGGTTATGGTAAGCATGAGGATAGTGAGTTACTAGGTCGTGGACATAATCCTCATATGTTAAAAAGAGATTTTGAATTAATGAAGTGGAATGGTGCTAATTCATTTAGAACCTCTCACTATCCATATGCCGAGGAAGTATATCAGATGGCAGATAGGGAGGGCTTTGTGGTAATTGATGAAACTCCGGCTGTTGGTATGTGGATATCAATTAATAATTTCTTTACGGCTTCAAAAGGAGTTAGTGATAAGTATTTTGATAACCCTATTGTCCATGAAAGGACTAAGCCATATCACATGCAAGTGATAAGAGATTATATTAATCGGGATAAAAATCATGCCTGTGTATGTATATGGAGTCTCTTAAATGAGCCTGATTCTACCAGCGAGAGTGCTGTAAGCTATTTTGAAGATATATTTAAGCTAGCTCATGAAGTGGATGTACAAAAAAGGCCTAGAACTTTTGCAAATGTTATGGTAGCAAAGCCAGGGATATGCAAATGCTCACATCTGTGTGATATTATAAGTTTGAACAGGTATTTTGGTTGGTATGTAAATGGTGGCTATGAGATGGTGGATGGAAAGAAAGCCTTTATGGAAGAGATGGCTGACTGGGCAAAGATGGGTAAGCCTATACTTATGACGGAATACGGGGCAGATACCTATGCTGGTGAACATAAGCTTCCGTCTGTTATGTGGAGTGAGGATTACCAGATGGAGTATTTGGAGATGCAGCATGAGGTTTTTGATTCTTTTGACTCTGTAATTGGTGAACAGGTATGGAATTTTGCTGACTTCCAGACAACAGAAGGGATTATGAGAGTGAATGGAAATAAAAAGGGTATATTCACCCGTAACAGACAGCCAAAGGCAGCAGCTTATTTGTTAAAACAAAGATGGGAGAGTCTACCTCTAGATTATAAGAATTAAGATAAAAAATAATAAACAACCTTGATTTGATATGCCACATGTCAAGTAGACAGGTTAAATATCTAAAATGGTGTGTGTAAAAATGGACATGCAAATAGTGTGTCATTTTCTATGCACACCATTTTATTATGTATTTTCTGTTTGTCTGTTTTTGGGAATAGGATATTCTTCCGGTTTCTTAGAATATAATGTTTCTGTCCTGACTTCCAATAGTGTCTTACAATGATATAAAACACTTGAATAATCATTCAAATGTATATTGACAATTATATATTCTAGACATATAATAGGAATATAAACGTATGAGTGACCGCTCATATGAAGATGTTTTACATATAAATATTGGATAAAAATATGGACTTTCAATACTTAGCAAGTAAGTAACATAAAACAATCCATATAATTTTTTATATTTATTAGTTATTAATTTTTGGAGGTGATATCTTGTCTACTAAAAGGACAGTAGCAGATAGGTGTGATTGTGAGGTTATTCATGAAGACATTGTAAATATGGTTAAAAGCAAGATGCCTAAAGAAGAAACCCTATACGACCTAGCAGAATTATTTAAGGTCTTTGGAGATTCTACCCGAATACGTATACTTTGGGCCTTGGATGAATCTGAAATGTGTGTTTGTGATATTGCATCCTTACTTAACATGACTCAATCGGCAATTTCTCATCAGCTAAGAGTTCTAAAACAGGCAAAGCTGGTAAAGAACAGAAGAGAGGGTAAGGTGGTTTATTATTCTCTTGATGATGACCATGTAAGATTGATTATTGATCAAGGTATGGCTCATATTATGGAAGGTTGATATTATGGTTGATATAAGTTTACTGTATTTTTTGCTTAACATATGAACGCATGAACAAGTGTTGATGTGACACGGCTAATGACTAAGACCATATATTATATAGATAAAAGGTATTAAATATTTAAAATCTTAAACTAAAAATCAAAGGATTAATTATATAAGATAGAAGGGAAGTGATATTTATGAAAAAGAGATTTATTATTGAAGGTCTGGATTGCGCATCTTGTGCTAGTAAGATGGAAGTAGCTATTAATAAATTAGATGGGGTTAAGGAAGCTTCTGTTAACTTTATGACACAGAGGCTTGTAATAGAAGCAGATGAAGATAAGATGTCTTCGATTATAGAAGAGGCAGAGAAAATAATAAGTAGGATTGAGCCTTATAGCAAATTGAAGAAGGCATAAAGGGTGTGATGATATGAATAAGAATATGAGAAAACGTCTTATACGGATTATTGCTGGTATAGTATTACTTCTGGCAGCAGTTTTAATAGATACGACGAAGGACTGGATAAATATCCTATTATTTCTTGCAAGCTATCTTATTGTGGGTGGAGATATCCTTCTTAGGGCCCTTAAGAATATATTAAGGGGAAAGGTGTTTGATGAAAACTTTCTTATGTCTATTGCAACAATTGGTGCAATGATTATAAGTGAATATGCAGAAGGTATCGCGGTAATGGTCTTATATCAGATAGGGGAGCTCTTTCAAAGTTATGCAGTTGATAAGTCTAGAAGATCCATAGGAGACTTGATGGATATAAGACCAGACCATGCTAATCTTATGAAGAATGGAGATATAGTAAAGGTTGATCCTGATGAGGTAATGGTTGGAGATAACATAGTAATTATGCCTGGAGACCGTATTCCCCTTGATGCTATGGTGGTTGAGGGAATGTCCATGGTAGATACATCTGCCATTACTGGTGAATCATTGCCCCGGGATGTAGGACCAGGCCAGGAGATATTAAGTGGATGTATTAATGTGAATGGCGTAATTACAGCAGAGGTTACTAAGGAATATGAAGAGTCCACAGTTAGTAAGATACTGGATCTAGTGGAGAATGCCAGTAGTAAGAAATCAAGTTCAGAGCAGTTTATCACTAAATTTGCCAGATACTATACTCCTCTTGTTGTTATTCTTGCAGTTTTATTGGCTGTTTTACCTCCGCTTCTGATAGATGGAGCAAGCTTTGATGAATGGACCTATAGAGCCTTGTCCTTTCTTGTAGTTTCGTGTCCTTGTGCCTTGGTTATATCTATTCCTTTGACTTTTTTCAGTGGAATAGGCGGAGCTTCAAAAAGAGGTGTTTTGGTAAAGGGAAGTAATTACTTTGAAGCTCTAGCTAATGTTGAGACCATGGTTTTTGATAAGACAGGAACACTTACCAAGGGCGTATTTGAGGTTCAGGAGCTTAAGGCCTATGGAATTTCAAAGGGTGAGCTTATAGAGCTGGCTGCTTATGCAGAAAGTTTTTCTAACCACCCTATATCTAAGTCTATTCAAAAAGCATATGGGAGGGAAATTGATCAGGCTAATGTTTCTGATGTTTTTGAAATTGCAGGTCATGGGATAGAAGCGGTAGTTGGAGGAAAGAAGATTACAGTAGGTAATACTAAGCTTATGAAGCAAAAAAACATAGCTTATGATGAAGTTGATCTAGTAGGTACTTCTGTTCATGTTGGGATAGATGGCGAGTATGCTGGATATATTCTAATAGCAGATCAGGTTAAAGAGGATTCTGCTCAGGCAATTAAAAGCCTAAAGAAATCAGGAATAAGAAAAACGGTAATGCTAACAGGGGATAATAAGAAGGTTGGCGAGAAAATAGCCGGTGATCTTTTACTTGACCAGGTCTATACTGACCTATTACCAGTGGATAAGGTAAATAGGTTGGAAGAACTAATTCTACAATCAAATGAAAAGAAAACCTTGGCATATGTTGGTGATGGTATTAATGATGCTCCAGTTCTAGCTAGGGCAGATGTAGGTATAGCAATGGGGGGCTTGGGGTCTGATGCTGCTATAGAGGCGGCAGATGTAGTTATCATGACTGATGAGCCATCGAAAATCCCTCTAGCAATTAAGATGTCAAAAAAGATAATCAGTATTGCTAACCAAAACATCACATTTGCTATTGCTGTTAAAATTGTTATTCTAATATTAAGTGCTTTGGGTATAACAAATCTATGGGTAGCTATTTTTGGAGATGTGGGTGTTACATTTATAGCGATTCTTAATTCTTTTAGGGCTATGAATTTTAAGGACTGATAATATATGATATATATGAAAAAAACAGGCTTAACTAATAATATTAGGGTAGGCCTGTCTTTTTAAACTTATTATAAAATTTTCAAATCCCAATACGACAGCCAATATATGTGTCTGGTAATTATCAGACATATATATTAGTCTTTTTTCATAGGATAGACCTTAGCAATAGGAACAGTAAACATAAATCCTACACTAGGGCTAGATATGTCTTCAACAATCTCTTGAACAACACTAACAGCTTTATTAACCATGGTTTCATTTTCAAGTACAGTAAATATGGTTTTGCTGTAGGGATGTGCATCACCTATAAGCATCCGCAATGTGGCAAAGAGCGGCATATCTGTATTGCTACCATGGGCTATGGCGCTTCCCATACCTTGGCTGTCAAGTATAGTTGCACCACTTATTTCATTTTCAACAAATCCGCAGAGCAGATCATCCAAATAATCAATTTCATTTAATATAACAAACAAAGCATACATAATAACACCTCCTGTTTAGAATATACCACATTTAGCCTTCCAATTGTGAACTTTTTTCGAGGTTTTTGTTATTAATTTTCTGCTTTTTAACATTCGTGTTAAGTCCACCGATTTCTCCAGCTCTTTGGATTGCAAATTTTGCAAATATTGGGCCTGTAACCTCATAAATTAATACACTGAACATGATAATAGTACCAATAGCACTAGCGTACTCTGGTAGCTGGCTACGAACAATTACAAGAAGACCTATGGATATACCACCCTGTGGAAATAGTGCCCATCCAAGATTTTTTGTAACCATAGGATCTGCTTTGACAGATTTTGCACCTGCCCATGCACCCAGCATTTTTCCTGCTCCTCTGGCGATTACATAAGCCACACCTAAGGCTCCTACAGATAGTAATATACTTAGGTCCAAGCTTGCCCCTGCTAAAGTAAAGAACATGATATATACAGGGGATACAAAACCGTTGATTGAATCAAAGACTCTTTTTGAATTTTTCTTCATATTAACTAAAGTCGTACCGATCATAATACAGGTTAACAAGGGGGACAGTCCTAATACATTTGACAATCCTGCACCTGCACCGATAGCAATTAAAGTGAAAACCTGTAGTTCATCACGGCCACTAGTTTTCTTTGATAGAATAACCAGTATAACACCTATAATAAATCCAAGAATGATAGATCCGCCTATTTCAATTAATGGATCAAGTATCATTTGTGATACTGAAAAAGCTTCTTTTCCACTTGTAAGAGTTGCTAGGGACATAGCTATGCCAAAGACTATAATGCCGAACACGTCATCAAGTGCAACAACAGGAAGAATGGTCCGTGTTAGAGGCCCATTGGCTTTGTACTGCCTTATTACAAGTAATGTTGCAGCTGGTGCTGTAGCAGCAGACATGGATGCAATAACTATACTAAATGCAAAAGGCTGATTAAAGATAAAGTACATAACTGAAAACACAATAAAAACAGCACCCACTACCTCCGCTAAAGTAATAATAACAATTGATTTACCCAACTTACGCATATCCTTAACAACAAATTCACTTCCTATACTAAATGCGATAATTGCAAGGGCTAGCTCGTTAATTGCGGAAAAATTTTCAATATCCTGTCCGCTAACAAACCTAAAAAAGGACGGACCTAAGAATAGTCCAGCTACCAAGTAACCTGAAACATTAGGAAGTTTAAATTTCCTGGCTATTTTTCCGCCAAATGCACCGGTCAATAGAATAATACTAATCTTTAATAATAAATTCACTTCTGTACCTCCACATCATTATATTGCTCCATGATGTTTGTTTAACGCTTTTATCTATAAATTAGAACATTAAAAAAGCGGATAAACTAACTCGTATAGAGCTTTGCCATTCGCTTGGTTTTCTTCCTATGGGATTAGCTGACGGGTTAGGGCTACCAAGTGTCCCTTCCTAACGATTAGGATTCACCCCAAAAGATTGGTTCCCCCACTACCTTTAGATATTCGGAAATGCTCATATATTATATCATAATAAAGAAAAGTTGTCAAATAAATGAGAAATATTAACAAATGACCGTCTTATTAATCTTGACCTATTGAATAATAAGGGTTAAAATTTACTTGTAACAAAAGATTAGGAATAAATACAATAGAATACCAGGGGGAAGAGCTATGGATGAAGGGAATCTGTTATCTGGTGGTGTAGACAAATTAAATGAAATCATGGAAAATCTCTTGGAGCTTAAGGGGTATCAAAAAAGGTATGAGGATCTAGTAATAGAGGAAGATACAAATGACAAGAGTATAAAAAGCATAGAAAAAACAGCTGCTGATGAGGTACAGGCAACAATTAAGAAAAGAAGGGCGGAGATTGAAGGGGCATTTGATAAGCAGTTAGATAAGACAAGAGCCAAGATAAAAAAGATTAAGGATAAAAGGGACAAGAGTAGGAACAAGAAGATATCTGAACGAATTGCTGAAGAGACCGCATCCCTAAGGGAGGAAAATCAAAGTCTCAAACTAGAGGCCAAGACACTTTTTAAGCAGAAGCATGTACCTTTTTATTGTAATAGTAGGCTTTATTTTGCCTTATATTTTCCTAAATATTTTATGGATATATTAATAATACTTTTTACACTTTTAATAACTTTACTAGTAATTCCATGCGGAGTGTACTTCTTTATTCTTCCTAAGGAAAGAATATTCTATCTTGTGCTTATTTATATTATAACTGTTGTGATTTTTGGTGGATTGTATCTGCTTATTGGTAACTATACCAAAGATAAACATAGAGATGTGATTAAGCAGGTTGGTAATCTGCGACATAAAATCAGAACAAATATGAAGACAATTAAAGTCATTAAAATAAGAGTTAAAAGGGATAAGGATGAGAGTACTTATGGGCTGGAGAATTTTGATGAGAAGCTTGCAGTGCTAGACGAAGAGGCGGCCGGAATTGCCCAACAGAAGAAGGAGGCCCTTCTTACTTTTGAAAACACTACAGTTCCACTGGTTACATCAGAAATTAGAAGACAGTATGATGAGAAAATAGCAGAATTAAAGGCAAAGAATGAAAGCATAACAGCTGAGCTAGCACAGGCAGAGAACGTGATAAAGGCCTTAACCCTTAAAATAGCTAGTGAATACGAGCCAGTCATTGGTAAAGACCTTGTTACATTAGATAGAATAGATTCTCTAACAAATATTATTAATGCTGGAAATGCAACTAATATATCAGAAGCAGTACAATTTCATAAGCAAAACATGGGTTAATTTTTTAGGAGCTTATCTTTGAGGAGTCGGGACTTTAGTTGGCAGTATTTTATAGCTGTGCATATTTGGTCAGCCATAGCCATTACTACATTTAGGCGGGTTGTTTGTAAAAGCATATGGTCTAGGAGGCCGGAGAAGTTTACAATACCAGTGATAAACACATCGCCTACCTCGGGCAAGTCTTTATTAACGCCAGCACCTGGTTTTAATGGTCCCTCACCCAATGTAATATAACCAATATGATCTGACTTACCTAATGAGGCATCGATTGCAATGATAAAAGCATCACTATGCTTTTGATATATCATTGTGACGGTGTCTTTTAAATTTTTTGCATGTACAGGATTCTCTAAGGTACCGTAGACATGAAAGCCAGGCTGATTAATTTGTTTTGATAACTTGTAGCCGATTATTGGTCCAAGACAATCGCCTGTAGCACGATCAGAGCCTATACACAAAAAGACTATATCAGTATTATATTGTACTCGTTTTTCAATTAAGCTTGATAAGGCGAAGCCCAGCTTATAGGCTGAGTTGCGGTCATTAGAATTAAAATAAATAATTCGACTTTTTCCTTTAAATAAAATATTCATAATAATCTCCATTCTTATTAGGAGCAAGATTCTCCATGATTTAAAAACATAAACTTAGGTTAAGTATTACCAAAAACAAATAAAATAGACATTGAAATCCAAGTCAATATGAAATAAGAAATTCAAAATATTACGAAATGTGCATTCATTTTCAGGTAACCAGAGGATAATGATTGGAAATTAAGTGTTTTTATGGAGAGTTGGTAGAAACATGGAGAAAACTTCTTGTCCCATGAATACTTATTGCGACATAAAGTATAAGTGATTTATGCTAGTATATTTGAAAGCTTTGAAGTGTTTATCTTGTGGATAGGAGGGGAGCCTATGATAGAATCGGTGTATAGCAATGATGATCCAGATATAAATAAGACAGGTAGGGTACAGACTGATATTAAGATGCCAAAAAATATTCGCCAGGTTGGTAAAATCAATACATTCAGGAAGGTCTATGTAGAAGATTATGTTATGACCTTTATAAGGCAACTGGCAGGAGAGAATTATTCCACTTGTTCTGTGGCGGTCTTACTTGGTCAGTACATAAAGAATGATGAACCAGGTAGATGTATTTTCATATCAGGGGCAGTAGAGGTAGAAGATATTGATATTGCAAATAATATGCCATTTACCAATGATCATTGGACTGCAATATATGAAAATATAAAGAAATATTTTGTTGATACTGAGATACTAGGTTGGTTTTTAGGAGGTCCTGGATACCTTCTTGAGGACAAGGAGCAGATAAAAAAGGTACATATTGATAACTTTGCTGGTCAAGATAAGACACTTCTTACCTTTGATAATGTGGAAAAGGAAGAAGTCTTTCATTTCTATGAAAATGGGAGTCTATGTCCGCATGAGGGATATTATATATATTATGAAAAGAATGAAGAAATGCAAAACTACATGATTGAGCATAAGGAAAGGCCATGTATAGAAAAAGAGTACGATGATAAGGTATCAAGAGAGATTCGGACAATTATACAGGACAAAAAACCCTCAACTAACGAGAATAAAAGTATGAGCCGTCTCATGTATGCTGCAGGAACATTATTGGCTGTAATAATCTTAATCGTTGGAGCTGCGATTTTAAGTAATTACGACCAGATGAAAAACATGCAAAAGACCTTAGATAGCCTAAGCCACAATCTAAAGGAAGTAGAATCCGTATTTCTTAAGAATGAAAACAATCAAGAAGTACCTAACACAGCTATGAAACAAGTAACTGATATACCTATAGGGACAGAGGGGAGTCTAGAGGTTGAAGTTGTTCCCGGAGGGGTGTCTCCCTTGGAGGTGAATAATGAGGATTATGACAAGAAAGGCGGTAAAGATCAAGTAAGTGAAAAATCTAATCAACCAATAGAAAGTAACAATGATGATGATGTGGATAAAAACACCTCCAGCTCACAAGAGTCAAGTGGTTCCTCTGCTAATGAGGTCAAATATTATACTGTTAAGGCAGGTGATTCTCTTGCGGGAATCAGCTATAAGCTATATAATTCTGCCAATTATATTTCTGAGATAAAGAAACTAAATAATATAGAAGATGAAAACATGATTTATATTGGTCAGAAGCTTATTGTACCATGATTATTGCAATTTAACTGTATTAAGTGCTACAGGATATGAAACCACTGTTATAAAGGTTGATATTCTGTGGCATATTTTTTTATAGGATTCTCTTTATAAAAATATAGTGCCTTTAGGGTGAAAATGATGTATAATTTCTGTAAAGTTTATAATAAAGATTACATAAAAATCGTAGATGAGAAATCTGTTGTAAAGTAAGTTAATTAAAGTAGGTGGGTAAGTGGCTAGAGATTACGAAGAAAGAAGAAGAAGATACCGCAGGAATAGGGTGATAATATTCTCACTCCTATTGGTTCTTATTGTTCTTGTTGGTGCGATATATTTGATTAGGCTATTTAATAGAAGCTATCAAGACTACGAGGTTATGAACAGGCTTGCCAATACAGAAGAAAATCTGGGGGGTTATCTTGAGCATAAGGGTGGTATAGTCAAATATAGCAAGGATGGTGCAGTCGCAGTTAACAGTAAAGGAAATTATCTATGGAATGGTTCCTTTGAGATGACAGACCCTATTGCTGATGCTTGTGGTGACTATGTTGTAGTAGCTGATAGGGGAGGTAAGCAGATTCAGATATTTAATAAAAAAGGACTGGCCGGTAGTATAAAGACTAATCATCCCATTGTAAAGACAGAGGTTGCTAGACAAGGAGTGGTTGGAGTTTTGATGATTGATGGAGAGACCAGTTATATTGAATTATATAGTAAAGAGGGAGAACTCCTAGGAGAAAAGATAACTAATATTGTTAAGGATGGTTATCCTATGGATGTTTCACTTTCGGATGATGGAAAAAAGCTAGCAGCAACCTATCTAAGTATAAACAGGGGAGACATTATAAACAAAATACTATTTCTTAATTATGGCGAAGTGGGAAAGAACCATATAGATCGTACTGCTGGCGGTGATATTCATAGGTCTGGAGTAGTACCCCGGATTACATTTTTAGATAACGATACTATATGTGTCTTTAAAGAGGACGGGCTTAAGATATTTTATATGGAGGAGATTCCTGACCTTGTTAAGGAGGTTACAATAGAAGGAGAGATAGAGAGTATATTACATAATGACAAATATGCTGGATATGTACTTAGGGAAGACGGTGAAAAGCTAGCCAAATTATTGTTATACGATCTGAAGGGTAATCTTGTTCTTGATATGAAATTAGATTTTGAATATGATAGTATATATCTTTCGGGAGAAGAGATTGTTATGTATAATAATCTTTCTTGTTTAATCTATAAGGCAAATGGTAAAGAAAAATTCAGATATACCTTTACTACAAATATATCAGCACTATACCCTATTAATTATTTAGATCGATATTTTATGGCGAGTCCTGAGGAAATTTTAGTCATAAAGCTAGTAGAGTGATGTATGATGTGGTTTACTATAT
>FZPS01000193.1_pt37 | contig 31334 bp, 22 predicted proteins | sample 1817821 | NCBI WGS metagenome assembly FZPS01 (sample SAMEA104158645, study PRJEB21678) | metagenome | place: Germany | collected 2015-04-21
TTATTTAAATATATAAAGTCAAAAAACAAAGTTTGTCATTAAATATAAAAATATATCAAAAAGGATCATAAAAAGAATTAATTATAATATTTTAATAATCTTTTTCATAAATGAATTGGATAAAAAAGAGAATCTGTCCTTAATTGAACGTATTCTCCTTTATAATACCTGATTATGCCTTTACAATGATTGGATATTCATATTCCTTATTATTGTATTTTACCTTAATTTTGATAACAGTATCAACTAGTGGCTTATTATATAAGTTAAGCATGTTGAACTTATAAGTTGCCTTGTCATCAGTGTATGCCCATAGGTCAACATAATCATTTTCTTCAATTGTATAAGTAATTTCTTTGTCTTTCAAAAGGGCTTGTGCTTTATACTCATTAGCGATCAATCCCAAGAACTCATACCAGCGTTTGGTATCTCGAATCGTCTCTGGACAATTCTTTTGGTAGCTACTAAAATCATAATGTTGCTTAACATTTAGTAAAGTTAAATTATATTTATGCATTAAATAAGCAATTAATTTCGCATTATTTCGTTTTGCTGCTTCGAAGTTACCATCAGGATTAATACACATTTCAATACCTATACCGTTACTATTGCCTCCCCTAAAGTAACTTCCAGTCCCATCACCAGCATGATATAAGTGATAATAGTCTTCAAAGTTTTGAATTATTTGATGGTCGTCAACCGTATAGTGCCATGATGCTACCGAATCACCACCAAAACCATTTTGGGAACGATTAATTTGAAGATTACTGAATGTATCAGCATACAATCCTACTCTTCTCATACCAGTCTCATGAACTACGATAAAGACGATATTATCTTCATTAGGTAACTGATATCCTGGGTATATTTGATCAAGGATGGCTTGACTTGGCGTTTTCATTCGTCCTTTCCCCATAGAATAAAAGTATGGAGCAGTTTCGGGAATTAGTTCCTTCTTAATGTTTGGTAAAACACCATCGTATAAAGTTGTTACATCATTTAATTCCTTTGGAATTGATCTTTCGATAAAATTAATTACTTCTTCCTCTTCACTAAGGTCAGAACTACCTAAATCAACTTCAAAAAAGAAACGCTGCTCTTGTTCTTTGACTACTACTTCAGCTGAAATTAAATATTTTCCAGGAGTGTCTGAATAAACAATAGTGTTATTATCAACAACCATACTATCTAAACTAATCCAAGTGATGCGTCCATGATAGCGTTCATGAGTAATCGGTAATTCATAACCATTGATTAAATCAGCTTCTGCTAGTAATTCATTTAACCAAAGACCAATTTTTTCGACCTTTAGTGAATCTTCAATGCCGCGAGAAACCAAATTAAAGTTAAAAGTATGTTGTAAATCCTCTACCCCAACCGTAATCTCTAGTGTTACATCTTCATCATACTCATGTGGCTTATATTCACCATTATCACCAATGAACTCTGGATTAAGTGATTTAGTAGTAATTTTCACTCCGTATAATTTTTCAATTGACGCCAGAAGATTAACTCTAAGGTCAGTATATACATAACTATCTAACTTCGAGCGAACCTCATCTTCGATAAATGAGAATAAGGTGTCAGCATTTGGGGTGTTAATAATCTCAAAAATGACTTGATAATTTACATTATTAACCGTGAAACTTGCTTGTAATTCACCTAAATATTTTCCTGTTAGATTTAATACAACTAATCCACGGTCTGAAATAACATCAGGCGTTAAGCTCTTCCAAGTGAGATCAACATTAGTAACTTTTGTTGGAAGACTTATTTCCGTAGCATCGTTTGTGTGAGCTGGCAAATTACTTTTTATATTCTCACAAATTGACTTGACATTGGATGGAACAATTTTAAAATTGAACACATAGGTTACATCTCTTTCATCATTAACAAAAAGATTAACTTTTACTTTTTCATCTTTTAAGGTATCGTTATTTGCGATTAACTTTCCATTATTATCAAAAGAGCTACTATGTTCGTATTGCAAATGATAGACATCAATGTTTGTTCTAAATTCTAAGTCTTGATAGATCATTTGACCTTCTTTAGGCATTAATCTTAACAATACTCTTTCTAAATCTTGATACTTACGAGAAAGTACCGTTACTTTAAAAGTACGATCTTCACTCAATGATCCTAACTTAACAGTTACTGTTATATCGGCACTTTTATTTTGAGATGAGTCTCTCTTAATCTTACCTTTTTCCGATATAACCCCGGTATTATTCGAAGTATAAGTTAGGTTCGCACCTGTTTCCTCAAATTTTGATGGTAAACTTAGGTCTTCATAAACATATTGACGGTCTTCAAAATAATTTTGAAGCATTGTAATGCTTTGATCAAATAGTTCTTGATCAGAAGGCCCTTTTTTACAACCTCCTAATGTTATTGCTAGGAGAAATACCAAAAATACAAAAAACATACTTCTTTTCATTACTCACTTACCTCATTTTCTTATATTTTTTTCTCACATTTAATTATATCACTTACCTCAAAAATAGACAAAGAAAGTTAGAAAAAAGACGCTCAGCGCGTCTATTGTTTTGAGTAACGAACGATTAATTCAACTCTAGAGTTAATGTTCAATTTTCGATAAATATTTTTATAGTAATAATTAACAGTATCATATTTCATTTTTAACTCTCCCGCAATCTGTCTCATCGTTAATCCCTCTAAAAGCAAGGCGAAGATTTCTTTTTCTTTTGGATTTAGAAGAGTTTCCCAATCCAAAGTTTCTTCAGTTGGGTCGACAACTCGAGCCCCAATTTTTATGTTAGTCTTAGAGCGGTTAAAAGATGAATGAATGATTATAAAGGTAAAGATGATACCGATTGAGAAAAAGAGCCATAAAGTAGTACTTACTTCTAGTGAAACCTTATTTAGTACACGCTCGATAATGGCGCCTATTATACCAGCAACCACAATGCTAATAAGCATCGTTGATCTAAATTCTTTAATGTTTGAGCGATCTTCAAAAACTTTACCAACAAGCATCAAGATATTAACTAATCCTAGTGATAAGGTGAAACCACTAATAATAGCTGATAAAATAGCATAAGTTTTGCTGCCTTCAAATAGCAAATATAAGATTCCAAATTGGAAAGTGAAGAAGACACTGAACAAATAGACAATAATTGTAATTGTCAAAGCGTTGCGCGAAAAGGTAAAGATTGAAATGACAAAGGCAACACACAGTAAGTATCCCACAAATCGACTTATATCAATAATCGAACCAATAGTCGAAAACTCTTTCACATAGAAATTAAGCAAAAATGAACATAAGCTAATTAAGAAAACCATGCAAATAACTAGTGCTTTTGATGCGATTGGGATTTCTTCATCTTTAAATTCAATGTCAGTAAAATCATAACGTTTATTAAAAAATATTGAAAGATACAAAAGTCCTAAAAATACTAATGGTACTATGAATTCTTTAGCGTTAATGCTGATAAGCCCTACTAACTCGCTAACTCCAAAGTAAAAAACAGATAAAAGTACAATAATGATTGTAGCCAGTAGTCTTTCTGATGTGTTTAAAATAAACACAAAGAATAATAAACTAGAAACAAGCAATGCCCCAGCACCTAACCCCATCAGAATTATTGAGATAAAGGAAAATATTTTTTGATCGGTATAATTTAAAGTTACAAAACCGATAATTAAAAGCGGAATTCCAATGAATAAAGATCGATTAACAAGCCTTGGTTTAACAAAAAAAAGAAAAACCCCAGCTGTCAAATAATACACAATAAAATATACCAATTGAGCATCAAGTGCATTATTGCCTTGTCCTAAAAAGACAAAGGCTTCCTCATTTATAACATTAAATATTCTTAATTCCGTAAATATAATTATTGTACAAAAAGCAAGGATAATGAAGATTGTATTAAAGGAAACTTTTTGAAAATATGTCTTTTTATTCTGTCTTTTTAAATCCCTCAAGTTAGCACCAAGTTTTGTTAGTTCTTTAGTTATTGCTTGATATGCTTTTTTTATCGTAGTCAAACCTAACACATCCCTCTTTCTTTCCTTATACATATTTTAACATAATATGGCACAAAATCAAGCAATATAATATTTTTCTTTATAAAGCGTCAGCTTTCATCTTTAAGTCAAAGTTTGGAATCAATACTTTTTTTACCTTTAAAGCAAACTTTTCAGGATTACCACTCGTTATCAATCTTATCATTCCATCTATATTTTGATTATTAAAAAGATTATTTGTATGTAAAAAGTTCCACACATTTATTGCTACTTCTTTTGATGAATCAACTATAACAGATTCATTAAAATAACTTTTAATTTTATCTTTTAAAAAACTATAATGGGTGCACCCCAAAATAACTACATCACTTTTAGGGCATGCTAGTAACGTCTTATCGATAATTGGATTATTCAAATCGCCAGTTTCCACCAGCCTTGCAAAATCATAACAAACACAGCTATTAAATTGATAATCAGATAGGTTTCTTTCATAATTTTTACTCTTTACCGTAACCTCGGTTCCAAGTAGGAGAATCGACTTAATATCTTTGATTTTTAAAATGTGGTTAATTGTTGGCGAAATTACATCAAAAAGGGGAATATCGTATCTAACTTGTAACTGATCGATAAACGTACTAACTGTATTGCAAGCAATAACAACTAACTTCACTTCTACTTCTTGAAAATAATTAATTATTTGGTTAACGTAAGATAAAATTTCTTCATTTGTTTTTTCTCCATATGGAAAATGCTTCTCATCGGCATAATAGATAAAATCTTCATAAGGTAATAATTCTTGTAAGTGAAGTAAAGTTGATAGTCCCCCAATACCTGAATCAAACACTGCTATGGGATTCTTTCTGTTCATATCTATTCTCCTCTTTAACAATTCAATAAATAATATACCATATTTGACAATTAATGCTGAACTTAAATAATAAAAAATGGCCCCTAAGGGCCACCATTATAGGAGTGGTTACTATATGGTTAAAATGGTAACTATATAAACTCATTAATTCTATCGCTTATTTGACCAGTTGGACGCACTCCAGAGATTTTGAACACTGGAAAGCCATCCTTAAAAAGAACCATCATTGGAGTGGTTTTTATTTCGAGATCAATCTTATATTGAGTAGCATCATCAATATCAATCTTTCCAACAACTACTTTGTCACCGAAATAACTGGCTAGGCGTTTCAAACTAATCAGACCAATTTTACACAACCAACAATTATCAACCATAAATTCAACTAATACTAATCTATTTTCTGCGATACACTTTTTAATATCATCTTGGTTAAAATCAAAGACATTCATCTAATCACCAAGACAATTATATACCTTGCTCTCGCAATAATTTGTCAAAAAATGAATGTGTTTTACTTCTTTTAATATTTTTCAAATTTTTTCACTAAATTTCTTAATCCTTTTGGATAATAATTCTTTATTGTCCCGTTTACATTTTTACCAAAACCTAAAGCTACTCCATTAACACTTATTAAAGCATATTCTTTATTGATAATTTGACTTGTTATTATTTCATAGCCGGCTAAATAATCACTAACTTCAGAGTCTTCTAAACTATAATTAATGACATTTTTGTAATTGCTTATTGAAAAAGCATGAGAAAGTTGATGATCTATCATAAAACGGCGATATTTATTAAAGGATCCAACTTTAACCCCGGCTAGCATAACTTTAAGATTATCAATTGGAGGTAGCGAAAAAGGTATCAAGTGAAAATTATCTTTTAGTAAATAAATATTATGATAATTTATATCTACTATTACTTGTCCCAGTTCTTCCTTTAACTCTTTGATAACCGAACTTGATATTTTGGATCTAGGATATTTATAACCATAATGAACAGCAGTTTCTAATGTATTCTCCATTACTGCAATAAAATGACCCTCACCGATATTTTTATGCGGCCATACACGCCTTGCATATTCTAAATCGATTGCTGGAGAGGTATTTTGCTTCACTTCATCCCTTACTTCAACAAGTTTAAAATCAGGATGTTCCCTTAAAAAGTTTTTAACAACTTCTTCATTTTCTTCAATGGCATAAGTACATGTTGAATATACTATCTGCCCTTTTTGTTTTACTAACTGAGCAGCTACTTTTAAAATATCATTTTGACGAATGGCACAACTTAAAACATTGGTTATATTCCAGTTTTTAATCGCTTCTTCGTCTTTTCGAAACATTCCTTCACCACTACAAGGGGCATCAACAATAACTAAATCAAAGAAATTCTTATAATCTTTTAAGAAGTCTTCCGGTTTGTTATTAGTGACGATAGCATTTTGATAGCCAAGTCGTTCTATATTTCCTGCTAAAACTTTTGCACGATTAAAGTTAATTTCATTTGCTATTAGGAAACCACTGTTTAATTTACTCAAGATTTGAGATGTTTTTCCTCCTGGAGCAGCACAAAGATCTAAGACTTTAAAATCTTCTTTGACTTCTACTGATAGAGCTGGTAATGCGGCAGAGGGCTCTTGAAGATACATTGCACCGCCATGAAAATATGGATGATTACCGAGCAGCCAATGATGAGGAATAAAATAAAAGTTCTCATCAAAAGGAACCTGCTTTAAAGAGGTATCAAAACTATTTAAAAAGTCTTCAACCTTTATTTTTCTCGTATTAATTCTAAGTCCTCGCGTCGGTTCTTCATTGGTTATTGATTGTAAAAATATCTCATATTCATCTTTTAATAATGTTTGCATTCTATTAAGAAAATCTTCTGGTAATTTCATCATTTTGATCAACCTCTTAACTATTATAGCACTTTTTCGTTCAAATACCCTAAATTATTACTTTTTGGTTCAAATAATAAGTAGAAAAGATGTTTTTTTGGTATAATAAGTAAGGTGATTACATGAAAGTCCTAGGTGTTATTGTTGAATTCAATCCCTATCATAATGGGCATCGCTTCTATTTAGACCAAGCAAAGGCTTTAATAAAACCCGATGTAATTATTGCTATATGTTCAACTAATTTTACGATGAGAGGCGATATCGCCGTCTGTGATAAATTCACAAAGACCCAAATGATGCTTTCTGAGGGAATCGATCTTGTCATAGAGTTACCAACAGTTGATGCCGTTCAAAGCGCTGATTATTTTGCGATGGCATCTGTTACAATTTTAAATAAGATGGGAATAACTGATTTAGCCTTTGGTTCAGAAATTACTGACCTAAAAGACTTAGAAAAATTAGAGCAGCTAATGCGAAAAGATGAGTTTAATCATCGGTTAAAAAAACATTTAAAACGCGGAAACAGTTATAAAGTTGCTCATGCTGAAACTCTTAAAGAGTACTTCCCTAAAGATGATTTATCAAAACATTCAAGCAAGCCAAATGCGACCCTGGCTATTCAGTACTGTCGATACGCTCGCTTAATAAATCACTCTATTAGACTTCATCCACTCAAGCGTTCTGATGCTAGTGATGATATTACCAGTGCTAGTAACATACGTTCTCTTTTATTAAATGGAGAAAACCCACAAAAATATTTACCAAAACCTAATAAAAAGTATCGGTTCATTGATCAGAAAAAAGCCTATGATACTTTCTATCAATTGTTAAAATACAAATTACTAGTTATTAATGAAAATCTAGATGATCATCATGGCGTTACGGAAGGAATTGAAAACTATTTAATCAAAGGTCTAATGGCGACCGAGAACTTTGAGGAACTTAACGATTATTTAAAAACTAAACGATACAGTTTAAGTCGACTACACCGCTTGATGATCTACATTCTTTTAGATATTAAAAAGATAAACTATCCAAAAGATTATTATTTGAGAATACTTGGATTCTCTAAAACTGGCGAACAATATTTACGTACTTTACCATCAAACATTAAAAATCAAATAATCACTACTTTTAAAAATATAACTTCTACTGATGCTTTAATCGAACTTAAAGCAACCAAACTATATGGTATTCTTAGTGGCAACCATCAATTATATTTACAAGAATATCAAATACCATTGAAAAGAAAGGAATGATAATATGACAGTTGAAGATATTAGAGCTAGACTCGAACAAATCGTTGACCCATCTTTAAAAAAGACATTAAAAGAAACCGAAGGAATTAAACACATCGGAATCGATGATGAAACCAAGACCCTTGTTTTGATTGTTGCGATGGGAACTACCGGAGGAGATGAAGAGCGCACCTTACGTCGTGAAATTGCGAAAGCAGTTAAAATCGACTTAAAGTTTTCTGGTCTCAAATTAGAATTAGAAGAATTCCGCGTCAATACAAGTATTGCCAAATTACCTATAAACTTTGTAGGAATCATTAGTGGTAAAGGCGGCGTTGGAAAAAGTAGTGTGGCTGCCAATCTTGCCTACCGCTTAAAACAAAAAGGTAAAAAAGTAGCTTTAATTGACGCCGACATTTATGGTTCTAGCATCCCTTCAATCATGGAAACTGGACCAGTCACCCTATATTTAAATGATGACAAAAAAATAATCCCTTACTCTAAAGATGGGATTCAAATTATTTCTACTGAATTCTTTACCGAAGGAAATAAACCAGTAATTTGGCGAGGAGCTCTCCTTAATCAAATGATGAACCACTTCTTTTATGATGTTAATTGGGATCGTAATCTTGAATACGTCATCATTGATTTCCCTCCAGGAACAGGTGATGTTGCCTTAGATGTGAAAAATATTATCCCTCAAGCTAAAATGATTTTGGTAACTACTCCTCATCCAAGTGCGAGTCATGTTGCAATCAAAGCTGGACTTGCAAGCCAACAATTTAACCATGAAATTATTGGTGTTGTTGAAAATATGTCTTACTATATAAATCCTAGCACTCAGAAGAAAGAATTTATCTTCGGTGAAGGTGGCGGACAAATGGTTACTGCAGCTTTAGATACAGAATTACTAGCTCAAATTCCTATAGGCCAACCGAAATATCGATTAGGTCTTTATGAGATTGATGAACCAATCGGTAAAATATATTCTGATCTTGCCGATTACGTTATTTTATCCTTTGAAAAAGAGTAAAAAAAGCCCGTTTGGGCTTTTTTATTTTACTCTGAATCATCAGTATAAGTTTTTACTTCAGTAAATAGCTCCTTAGTTAACTTTTCAATTTCTTCCGCAAGCGCTGCTTTCTTTTCCTTAGATTTAGGATCCATGATAAATTTACCATTTTCATATAATAAAATGTCATCAACTTTAATTCCTTTAGGTAATTTATCTACTGCTACGCGCATCATTTGACCATTTTCAAATTTAATAAAAGCAATATTCCCAATGATTTGTTCAACAAATGCTTCCATATTAATCTCTCCAAGGATCTGATGGTGCAACATTTTCAATAAGTTTACCATCTTTTATACAATTAAATTGATAATTTTCACCATCACATATAACAATGATATGACCGAGATCACGGGTTTGATAAAGGTCAATTCTGGCTTCTTTTAACCGTTGCATTGCGGTTTCATGAGGATGACCAGTACCTGAGTTTGTTGTTGTAGTGAGGAGTCCGTATTTAGCGCCAACTGCTGCTAGAAACTCACGACTTGAAGAACCACCGGAACCGTGATGTCCAACCTTTAATACGTCAGCACTTAAATCTAAACCTGATGCTAAGGCTCTATTTTCAGCTTCATCGCCACCAAAACCACCATCACCAGTAAACATAAAACTATTATTTTTATATGTTAATTTAACCATTAAACTGCTGGCATTAACATCACTTACACTCTTATTTGCAATTGTCAATAAAGCTAGATCTTTAAACTTGAAGATATAATCACCCGGTTTAGGGACTTGAATAGTTAGCCCCGCATCTTTAATTGCTTGGATAGTATTTAAGTATTGAGTGTTTGTTCTAGTTTTGGCACTAAAATAAATATTTTTAACAGTGTAATTGGTTAAAAGCATAGGCACCCACTCATAGTGATCTGAATGTGGATGACTAATTACTAAATAATCAATTGTGGTAATACCTAAATCGTTTAAATAATTTTTTATTGTCTTATCGCTATTTTGACCACCATATAAGCCTTTGCCGGCATCAATCATCAATACTTGATCATTAGGCAGTTCAATAAGAATGGCATCACCTTGACCGACATCAATAACATGAACCTTTAGAAGTCCATCATTATCATCAGGAAGATCATTCCCGTTATGCTTAGCAATAGTGATTAGATAAGTATATTTTTTGGTGATTGCTTTGTAAGTTACTAAGACTTCTAAAGTAACTTCAACATCTTCTTCAAATTGAGTAACAACACCATCATTAGTTAAGGCATCTTGATTGTTACTTTGATAACTAACTTGGGCATTAAAGTCTTCAAAAGTAGGGAAATTGATATCTTTTGTTGTAGTTTTCGGAATGGTCGTATCAAGTTCCAATTCAATTGCTTCAAAGACCATTTCATTAGTTAAAGCTAAAACTTTAACCTTAACATCTTTACTATAGAAAGTATTACTGGTGGAGCGAACAACACCTACTTTGATAGTGACAACCGCATCATTTATACCGCGGTTTACTTCACCTTCATCAGAAATAATGTTTACATTGGTTGAAACAAATTTTGCTTCAAATTCATCTGTATAAACCGAATCAAGCGTTGGCCATACCAGATCTGTCTCAACTTCAGTTGGCATTTTATCAACTAAATTATTTATGGCCGCTACAACTTTAGGGTCAGTCGTATTGTTTCCAGTACAACCCCCAATTGCAAATAACGCCACAAATAATAGTAGTAATTTTACAATTTTTGATACTTTAATGTGCATTCTAATTTTCCTCTCATCTTTCAAATGTACTTTTGTCTTATTAATTATACCATTTTTCGTTACCGATTAAAAATAATACGCAAATTTTTTCCTGAAATGAAAAAAAGGCTTAAAAAGCCTTATTCTTCATCATCTTCATGATCGTGATGACAGCAGTGTTCACAGTCTTCGTCATCACATTCTTCTTCATCATCATCATCATATTCTTCTACATAATGGTCAAGGGCATTTTCAATCATTTCCCATTCTTCATCAGTTTCAATTGATTCTAATTCGCCAATACCGTCTGGACCTTCGATGTAGCTAGCGGCGTTTAATTCAATTTCTTCATCGCCTTCTTGATCAGTAGAATAGAAGATTACATAATCTTTGTCAAAAGCATCTGAATGGAATGTAAATAAAATTGTAAATACTTGTTCTTTACCTTCTTCATCGGTAAGAATCATTTGACGATCGGTGATTTTTAATTCACTCATAATTTTTTCTCCTTCTTAGGACTGTCTAAGTAAGATTGTAATATAAGTCGAGCTGCTAGAGCATCAATCTTATCCTTCCTTTTCTTCCTACTTAAATCAGCATCAATTAATATTTTATTAACTTGAACACTAGTTAAACGTTCATCGACAAGAATGACCGGTTTTTTAGTCTCTTCTTCGAGCATAGTTTTAAACGTTTGAACATAGGTTGATTGAAAACCTAAAGTACCATCCATGTTTTTCGGAAGGCCCAAAACAATTTTGTCAACTCCGCGATTTTCTACTACCATTTTAACATAGTTTACCGCCTTTTGCAAATCATTTTCTTTAAAATGATATGTTTCTAAAGCAGTGGCAATAATACCACTAGGATCACTAATTGCCATCCCTACCGTTTTTGTCCCCAAATCCAAACCGAGGTAAATCATAGTTGTTCCTCAATCTCTTTTTCGATTAATAAAAGGGCAGAATCTACTTTAGATACGTCTCTTCCACCTGCTTGAGCAAAATCGGGACGGCCTCCTCCATTACCACCAGTAAATTGAGCAGCCTTTTTAACGAGATTACCACAGTGAATTTTATTACCGCGAGCTTTAGCGACAAAGGTGATTCTTTCACCAGCAACACTAGCGAAAACTACGACGATATTATCATAATGGGCAGCAATTTTATCAACTAAGTCTTTAACGATGGTAACATCAAGATCTTCAACTTTAGCAACTAAATATTTTCCTTGAGGTAGGGTCTTTACCAATTCTAAATACTTAGCATAATCTCCTGAACCTTGATTACGATAGGCTTGATCATAGGTCTTTTCTAAATCTTTAACAATTTGCTTTAGATTTTCATAATCTTCATGCTTTTTGATAATGTATGAATAACTAGGTTCTACACTATCCTTAGCCTGATAATCAAAGGTTAGGTTAACACCTATATTTTGCCCATCTTTAATAATATTATGACCTTTAGTGATTAATGATTCCATTTCTTTGTTAAGATTATTGGTAACCTTTTTCAATTGGCCAGGGATTTGATCATATGTAGCTGCTTCAATTCTAAAGATTCCTGAACCTTTAGCCTCCACATTGGTAATCGCAAAGTCCAAAATGTCTTTTGTATTAGCCACATGAGTACCACCACATAGTTCTAAACTATCCCCCATCGCAATTACTCTAACCTCTTCACCATATTTTTCTCCAAATAGTGCTTGAGCCCCCTTAGCCTTAGCTTCCTCAAGACTACTTCGGCTAACCTCTACTTGATGGCCATTTCCAATAGCCTCTTTTACTATTTGTTCAATTTTAATAATTTCTTCGGTAGTTGGTGATTGATAATGATTAAAGTCAAAGCGAAGATAAGTATCAGCTACTAACGAACCTTGTTGATGAACGTGATTACCTAAAACTTTTCGTAAAGCATCGTTTAACAAATGGGTTGCTGAGTGATTAGCCATAATACGTTTCCTTCTGAGGACATCAACCACTAATTCTACTTGATCGCCAACAGAAATTGATCCATCATTTATCCCAACCAAATGAGCATTTTGTTCATTAGGGAGTTTAACTGTGTCAATAATTTTATATTCGTGATTGTTAACAATTAAAAGACCAGTATCACCTATTTGACCACCACTTTCACCATAGAAAGGTGTTTGTTCGGTGACCACTAAACCATTATTAGTTAGGGTATCAACTCGTTCACCATTGTCAAACAGTCCTATGATCTTTGTCTGTAAACGTAATTCTTCATAGCCTTTGAAATTTACCGTATCTTTAAAATCTAAATAATTTTGATTTTGAAGATTCATTGATTGTTCACTCTTTTGAGCTTGGCGAGCACGTTCTCGTTGTAATTCTAGTTTTTCTTTAAAACCTTCTTCATCAACTTCAACATTATATTCACTAGCAACTTCTTTTGTTAGTTCCAATGGGAAACCAAAAGTATCATAAAGCAAGAAGGCAACATCGCTAGTTATCATTCGATTAGGATGTTCTTCAATTATTTCAATTAGCCTTTTCTCACCAGAATCTAATGTTTGAAGAAATTTCTCTTCTTCTTGTTTGATGATTCGTTCAACCAATGGAGCTTGTTCTAAAACATTCGGATAAAAAGAATGCATCATGTCAGCTACTACTTGTACCATTTTGTATAAGAATGGTTCATTTATCCCTAATTTCTTGCCAAACCGAACCGCTCTTCTTAAAATTCGGCGAAGAACATAACCGCGACCCTCATTTGATAAGACCGCACCATCACTTATCGCAAAAGTTACACTTCGGATGTGATCAGCAATAACTTTGAAAGCACTCTGACCTTCATAAGGGATTTTAGTATATTCTTCAATAAATTTAATTAATGGGAAAAATAAATCCGTTTCATAGTTTGTTGGAACATCTTGTATGACACAAGCAAGTCGCTCGAGACCAGCTCCAGTGTCAATGTTTTTACTTGGAAGTTCTTGATATTGATCTCTTGTCAATCCTTCTTTAGCATTAAATTGACTAAATACAATGTTCCATATTTCTAAATATCGATCATTTTCAATATCTTCCTTTATTAGTTCGATTCCTTTATTTTCTGGATCATATTTTTCACCGCGGTCATAGAAGATTTCGGTACAAGGACCACAAGGTCCTTCACCAATCTCCCAGAAGTTGCCGGATAACGGTATTAAGTGATCAGCAGGAATTCCTAAACTAATCCATTTTTCACGAGTCTCGTGATCAGTTGGATAATATGTCATATATAATTTATTGATATCAAAACCAAAATACTCAGGACTTGTTAAAAGTTCATAAGCCCATTCTAAAGCCTCATTACGAAAATAATCGCCAATTGAGAAATTGCCTAACATTTCAAAAAATGTATGGTGACGAGGAGTTACTCCAACATTTTCAATATCATTAGTTCGGAGAGACTTTTGAGCATTCACCATCCGAGGATTATTTGGTTTTTCTCGCCCATCAAAAAACTTTTTCAATGGAGCAACACCAGCATTAATCCAAAGCAAAGTAGGATCATTATGAGGAATGAGCGATGCACTTGGGATAATCTCATGGCCCTTACTCTTAAAGAAGTTAAGCCACATTGTTCTTATTTCATTACTTGTCATTTTTTTCATATGTATATACACCTCATACTTATTGTTATTATTTAACATTTTTCCAAAATAAAACGTCCCCATTATAACATAGGAACGATTTATTCGCGGTACCATCCTAATTCCTAAACAAATCACCTAGTGATTTGCTTAAGCACCTTTTTTCTGGTAACGTCAGAAAGACGGGAATGATTAGTTCCACTCAAAAGTAGCTTCGAAAATAACTAGATGGGATTTTTCATCAACCAATCGCTTTCTAACATCATCATTATTTTCTACTTATCTTTATCAACATTTTGTTTATTTACTTTTTATTTGCTTGTTTTAAAGCCTTTTGGGCTTCTTTTAATCTTGCTCGTTCAGCTTCACGAGCTTCTTTCTTTAATTGCTTAATTCGATCTTTTTCTTCTTGTTTACGTTTTTCGATAACTGCTAACATTTCATATGAATGTTCAATTATATTAAAGATAACTTCTTCAGGGAAAACACCACGATTAGTTAATTTAAACCAGTTCTCTCCCTTAGGTGTTTTTGCTTTAGTGATGTCTGGATATTTTACAATCATGTTTATAATTTCATCGAGTTCAGCCAAGAAGTGTAGATTATAACCAGAACGTGTATTTACTGCAATTAAAAATGGTTGTTTATTATGAATAAATTTATAGTTAGTTTGTTTTTCATTTACAGAAAATGATACTCCTGGAATTGAACCTGCATAATTAATAACTTCAATGAAACTTGGTTCAATAATCTTAGCTGGTTTCTTAGGTTTAGCTGGTTCAACGACTTCAGGCGTCGCTTCTTTTTCTTCTACTTTTGCTGCTTCCTCAGCTTCTAGTTTTGCTGCTTCTGCTAGAGCTTTGGCTTCTTCAGCTTTGGCTTCTTGTTCTTTGATTTCTTTAAGATTTTCTAAAGCCTCTTGATATGCTCTTTGATAACAGCTATCATATATTTCTTTCATTTCTTCTTCAGTTAAATCACGTTTAACCTCAACTTCAACTACTTTTTCAACGATAACTTCTTTTGGTTCTGCTTCAATTTCAACTACTTTTTCACGAGCAGTTAGTGGAACTTCTAAAAGTAAACTTTCACGGTTGAAAACACGTAAGAAATAAAGAACTGCTAATACTGCATATAGAATAAAAAACAAGAATAGTAATAATACAGAAAATTCAACTTTGAAATTAACATAACGGAAAGTAGTATATAAAATACCAGCAATCGCATTAACACATAAGTAAATAACTACTAAAGTAATATCAGCAATCAAATGTTCTTTTCTCTTTAAAGCTGCTTGAATGCGTGGGAAAAAGAATACTAAGAACACTGAAACTAATAATACGATAATATTAAAGGCGATCAAACCACCCCAAACATTTGTTCCTAAGTTTACTGTACCACCAGCGAATAATAAGTAAATACTATAAGTACAAATACTTATTAACGAAACAAAGAATGGTAAATAAGTGCTAATAGCAACAGTTTGAGGAATGCCATCTTTTTGATTGGCTTTATAAAGTAAGAACGTTGGATAAACAAGGGTTCCTAGTAATAAGATCGGAAGGACAATAAATTTGAAAATCAATTCAAATTTATACCAACCAAAGAAAACATTATACGGAAAGATAACTAATAATGATAGGAATAAACTAACACCAAATAATATTGTCAATAACTGTTTTTGTTTTGGTAGTAAACGTTTATCTTTATCATCAACTAATACCACTTCTGATAATAGTTGTTCTTCTTCGGCTGCTTCTTTTTCAATTTCAGTTACACCCGCAAGCGCTTGGGCTTGATGAATATTTAAAACTTTATAAACGCCATTTTTTTGGAAAAGACCACTAAGGTAATATCCATTAGCAAACAAGGCAACAACTGCCCCCGCAAATAACACAACCGATATCTCATCATGTACATAGTTTGATGCAAGTTTATAATTCCAATAAAACATTACACCACTGACAATAACTAACACTATGCCGATGATAACATCTAAACGAATGTGTTCTTTAAGTGGAAGTCGTGATTGAGTCTTCGGTAAAGTAACTCCAAAGAAGCCAGCGACGATTGCTAAAGCTACCATAAATGCCAATCCTAGGGAATATAAAGCTATATTCTTGGCAGGATCATATCTAGTAATTAAGTATGCACCAAAAACAAACGCCGATACAAAGTAGCTAAGCAATGGATAAAAACTAACAACTGCAATAATTTTAGATGAATCCTCTTTATTCTTGACTTGTCGATTTTTCAAGATGTGAGGATATACCATCAATCCAATGATTAAAATTGGTGCTACCACAAATTTAATTATTGATTCGATAAGTGCGTTTTTTAAACCAAAGGAATTGAATGGTAAAACAACCAATAAATTAACAATAATCGCTAAAATAAAAATTGCTTTTAAAATTCTCTTTTGTTTTTTAGATAACATAAAACACCTCTTTTAAGAATATCTTTTAAATATCCCAATGATACATATATTTTAACATAAACTAAATTATTTTGGTAATTAATTACTAAACAATTTACATTTTTCGACGATTATTTAATCAATTTCACTATTTTTTATTATTTGTGAGCGATTTTTAATGATATAACGAATGATAGTTTGAATAATAGCAAGAACCGGAACCGCAATTAACAAGCCAAAAATGCCCATTAAGGCGCCGAAAAAGGTCATAGAGAGTACTACTAGGATTGGATGGGTTTTAACTCGCCTACTTTGAATAAAAGGGGTTATTAAGTTGCTTTCAACAAGTTGAACTATCGCCACAATTATAATAACGGAGATTGCTTTATTAGTTGAATATGATAAGGCATATATCGCAACTACTGCTCCTCCTAAATATGGTCCAAGATAAGGAATTACATTAGTTATTCCAATTATTAATCCCATAAGGAGCGAATAATCTAAGTCTATGATTGAAAATAAAATCCAACATATTACCGACATCAAAAACATTACTAGAAAAACACCTTTAAAATATGCCTCCATCGTATGTTTAATCTCAACGAGGAACGTCCTCAAATTGGTATAATGATTGACGGTTACAAACTTTTTTATTAGATTTTCAATTTTTTCATAATCAAACAAAAAATAAATGGTGAGAACTGGGGTTAAAAGAACTATTGAAAGATAGGAAAAAATGTTTGAGAAAGAATGAGTGGCAGAACTCAAAAAGTTATTGAGATTTTCTCTAACAAAGGTTTCAATATTAGATGGAGTTGGCTGATATTTAGCTGGTAAAAACGCTAAATGTTCGGAAATTTTCACTAAGAAATCTTCCAAACCAACTACGATATTCGGCAAGTTTTCTACCAGACGTCCAATCTGATTGAAGATTAAAGGGATGGTATAATAAAAAAGAAAAAACAATATGCTCCCAGTAATACTGACCACCACAATAACACTAATCTTATGGGGAATCTTTCGCTTTTGAAAAAAGCGAACTGCTGGCATTAACATGAATGATAAAGAAAAACCTAATAAAAAAGGCAATATTATTTTAAATAAAAAAAGGACTAATCTTAATAAGTTCGGAAATATTTGAAAAAATAAAAATAGTCCTAATAAAATTAAAACGATTATAATTAATTTTTTTGTTAGTTTATCCATTGGCTTCACCTATAATATTTTATGGTGAATGCTCTCAAATTAAACATAAAAATCCCTATTCAAAAGAGAATAGGGATTTCATTTTAATTATAGTCCTTTAGAAACTTTAACTAAGTATTCAGCTGTACGAACTAATTGAGCTGTATAACCCATTTCGTTATCATAGAATGCAATAACTTGTACTAGTTGTTTGCCATCTACTTCAACGATTGCAGTTGCAAGTGAATCAAATAAAGCTCCACAATGTCTGCCAATTACGTCAGAAGATACAACTGGATCATCAGTGTATACTAATGTTTCATTAGCGTTATTCTTAATAGCTTCATTTACTTCTTCTACTGTAACGTTACGAGCTGGTTCAAATACTAAGTCAACTACAGAACCAGTGATTACTGGAACGCGAAGTGCATTTCCATCTAATCTACCTTTTAATTGTGGTAAAACTAAACCAACAGCTGCGGCTGCTCCAGTTGTTGTCGGAACGATATTTGCAGCAGCAGCACGTGCACGGCGGCTATAAATACCTTTGCGATGAGGAGCGTCTAAAATATTTTGGTCATTAGTATAGGCATGAACAGTAGTCATATAACCTTTAACAATACCAAAGTTTTCATCAAGTACTTTAGCTACAGGAGCTAAACAGTTAGTTGTACAAGAAGCGGCAGAAATAACTTGTTCATCACCAGTTAAATCTGTATGGTTAACGTTGAAAACAATTGTCTTGTCTACACCTTTACCAGGAGCAGATATAATAACTTTTTTAGCACCAGCTTCAATGTGAGCCATTGCTTTTTCTTTACTAACAAAAACGCCAGTACTTTCGATTACGATGTCAACATCTAATTCTTTCCAAGGAAGTTTGCTTGGATCTTTTTCAGCGGTAACCTTAATTTTCTTACCATCTACTACTAAATAACCTTCTTCACTAAAAATAGAATCTTGCTTATAAAGACCTTGAGCGGTATCATATTTTAATAAGTACGCAAGGTCACGCGCTTCTGTCAAGTCATTAATACCGACAACTTCAAAATTTTCATTTCCGAACATTAAGCGAAAAGCTAAACGTCCGATACGGCCAAAACCGTTAATAGCAACTTTTACTGCCATTTAAATAAATCCTCCTATCATCAATTATATAATTGTATTTTGATATTATTATTTTACCATCTTTTAGTCCTTTTTACAAGAAATAAGAAATGAAAACGTATTTTAAAAGATGTCTTTATATTTTAATCAAAATATATCATCAATATACATAAAATAAAAAAGCATTACTAAAAAAGTAATGCTAATCAAAAATCAACCTTAATCTCGCTTGGCAAAATAAGAAACAAGGCGTAAAACTTCAAGGTATAACCAAATGACATTTAGCAAAATGCCAAAGGCAGCATACCATTCATAGGTCTTTCCTAGACCACTATCGACAATACGTGTTGTATTATCAAAACTAATAACAACGTATAGTCCCGCTAGAATTACCATGATACCACTTAAAACAATTGCAATTGAAGTATTTCCGTAGAAAATATTTTGAATTTCCGTGTTAAATAAACTAGCAATCCAAATGAAAAGACTTCCAAGTATAGCACCTAGTAAGGCTACGTACATAAACTTTCTAAAGAAACTAGTCACACGAATAACACCGGTAAAATATAGAACAGCACCGGCTAAGAAAATAGCAATAGTAAGCAATAAAGCAGTTGATGCGATTCCAGTGTATACCGCATTATAAACACCTGTTATTGCGCCGACAAGTGACCCCTCCAAGATGGCATATGGAATTGATAATACTCTAGCTGATCTTGGGGAAAGTGCAATAATTAATGATAAGATAAAAGTTGTTATCAGGATAAGCAATGAAAATCTAAGAGTAAATAATGGGGTTGCCATTGAAATCAATCCCGTTACAAACGCGATTGTCAATAATATTCCCGTTTTTATTCCGACACCTGAATAAGACGCCGTTTCAAATTCTACATTGGTTAATTCTTCTGCTTTTTTAAAGACATAATTAGTTGATCTAATCATAGAAAATCACTCCATTTCTATCTATATAATTATTATATCATTTTTATAAAAAAATACAACCTATTAACATAAAACTATTGAAAAAACAGGTTAAAATAAACCTGTTTGATCATCCTCTGGTAAATCACCAAACACTTCTAGATGTCTTAATCGTGCCATAATGGTCCGATTAAGCTTAGTTCTTCTCTCAACATCTTTAATAGAAGTAAATGGTCGTTCATCGCGCGCTTCTACTACCGAGTTTGCGGCAGCTTCACCAAGTGAATCAAGTGCCATGAAAGGCATGAGTAAAGATTTTTTGTCTTCACAGATTATAAAATGGCGGGCTTGAGATTTATCAATATCAATTTGTTTAAAACTATAGCCTCTTAAAACCATTTCATAAGCTATTTCTAACTCACCATAAAGTTCAATTTCTTTATTAGAAGCTTTACCAGTATCCATTTTATCACGAATTTCATTTAACTTATTTCGGATAGCATTTTTACCAGCAGCCATTACTTCTACATCAAAGGCAGTTGCCCGACGTGAAAAGTATGCCGCATAGTAGTAAATCGGACGATGAACCTTAAACCAACCAATTCTAAGGGCCATTATAACATAAGCCACAGCGTGTGCTTTTGGAAACATATATTTAATCTTCTTGCAAGATTCAATATACCACGATGGCACATTATGTTTTATCATTAACTTTTCTTGAGCTGAGGTTAAGCCCTTTCCTTTTCGAACACTTTCCATAATTTGAAAGGCTTGCTTGGCAGGTAGATTTTTATCGAGTAAATAGGTCATAATATCATCACGACATCCGATGATTTCAGAAAACGGAATAGGATTAGAACCAGGGACGGTACTAATAACTAAATCACGAGCATTTCCTAACCAAACATCAGTTCCATGTGATAAACCAGATATTTTAATAATATCACTTACTGTTTTTGGTCGAATATCTTTTAACATTTCCCGAACAAAGTTAGTTCCAAACTCCGGTAGTCCTATTGTTCCCACTTCTTCTGGATAATTCTCATCGATAATATTTAAACTATTAATTGAATTAAAGAGGGCCAATACATCCTTATCCGAAAGTGGAATTTCTTCTACTGTCGAAAATGGGAAAAGACTAGGCTCTGCCTTAACAAAATCCATTAAATGTTTAATCATGGTTGGATCATCATGTCCAAGGATATCGAGTTTTAATAAACTAGATTCAAAACTATGATAATCATAATGAGAAGTTCTCCAACTTGACGTCGTATCATCAGCTGGATATTGAACTGGGATAATATCAGTGTATTCAACAAAATCTGGAATGACAACAATTCCGCCTGGATGAGAACCAGTTGTTCGTTTTACTCCCGTAATTTTAGAAACAATTCGTTTAATCTCAGCATCACGAACATCTTTTCCAATGCTTTCAAAATATGATCTTGTAAAGCCAAAAGCCGTTCTTTCCGCAACCGTACCAATGGTACCGGCCCTAAAAGCATTATCTTCTCCAAAAACTTCTCGACAGAAAAGATGGGCTTTATCTTGATATTCACCTGAAAAGTTTAGATCAATATCTGGTACCTTATCACCATCAAAACCTAAGAATGTTTCAAAAGGAATATCAACACCATCGCGATTTAACGGACTTCCACAATGAGGACAGTCCATTCCCTCCAAGTCATAACCAACCGAAACCTTACTGAGCGCTTCCTCAATATGAGTTGGTATATCCATTTTATACTTTTCGGTACTTTCTCCAGTTATCTTAAAGGCACTAAAATGACATTTTGGACACACATAATGTGGTGCTAATGGATTAACTTCAGTTATTCCCATCATTGTTGCTACGAAACTACTTCCTACCGAACCTCTACTACCAACTATATATCCATTAGCTAATGATTCATTTACCAACATATGAGAAATGTAATAAACTGAGGAATACCCATTACCAATAATACTTTTTAATTCAACCTCTAAACGATCTTTGATATATTGAGGCAATTCTTCACCATAAATAGCGTGTGCAGTTTGATATGATTTTTCCCTTAATGCTTTTGACATTGAGGGGATACCATATTTAGCCATAAAATCATCACGTGGTACAATCAACTCATCAGGGAATAAATTAAACTCACTGACCTTATCAGCGATAATATTAGTATTGGTTACAACAATCTCATAAGCCTTATCAATTCCTAAAAACTCAAAGGCTTGGAGCATTTCTGTTGTCGTCATAAAATGCATAATTGGTGGATTTTTAATACCAGCCAATTCATGAAGGCCACCACCTGGACGGGCAGTATTAAAGTATATCTGTCGATAAACCTTATCTTTATCATCCAGATAATGAACATCACCGGTTGCTACAACCATCTTGTTCTTCATTTCGGCTGCTTTAATAATAGTTTTTATTGTTTGGATGATAAAATCTTTCGTTACTTCTTCGCCACTCTTTTCAACTAAATGCCAGTATGCTTGTGGAGGTTGTACTTCAATATAGTCATAGAAATCTATTTTTTCTAATAATTCATCAAAACTACGCTCAAAGGCGGTAGTAAAGATTTCTCCATTAGCACAAGCAGATCCCACTAGAATTCCTTCACGGTATTTTTCAATTACAGACTTTAGAACCCGTGGTTCCTTATAAAAGTGGGTTGTATGAGAATCAGAAATGATCTTGTTAAAGTTTTTACGTCCTTGATCATTTAAAACAAGCAAAATAATATGGGTTGGGAAAACATACTTAAACGCCTCATTTGGATCGATTAAACTATTAATATCTTGATAGTTAGTTATTCCTAAATCACTGAGGTCACCTAACATTTTCAAAAAGACGTTAGTAGTTGTTTGAGCATCCGCCACCGCCCGGTGCTGAACATCAATTTCAACCCTTAATGTTTTTGCGACAGCTTTCAAATTAAACTGTTTTATCCGTTCTTTATAAAGAACCCTTGCTAATTGTAAAGTGTCAATCGTCGGATAATCTTTTTCATAGAGATTTAATTTCTTTAATTCATTATACAAGAAGGCATTATCGAATGTAGCATTATGGGCAACCAAGATACAACCCTCAACAAAGGCCTTAAATTGTGGTAACACTTCTTCAATCGAAGGAGCATTTCGCAAATCATCATTAGTTATACCCGTAATATCAGTTATTAAGGCTGATGCTTTGCGTTTTGGTTTGACAAAGGTTGAGAATCGATCTAAGATAACTCCTTCCTTCATCTTAACTGCACCAATTTCAATTATTTCATTAAAATTGGACGATAAACCCGTTGTTTCAAAGTCATAGACAACATATGTCGCATCATTTAGTGGGATTGAATCATCAGTCAAAGAAATTCGATAATTGCTGTCATCAACATAATAGCCTTCAACACCCATAATTGGTTTAATTCCATGTTTTTTAGCTTTAGCAAAAAACTCAGGCATCGCATGACAATTACCGTGATCAGTTACAGCCAAGGCTTTATGTTTAAACTTAACAGCAGTTTTTATATAATCTTCAATATCTAAAACACTATCTAGAGTTGACATCTTAGTATGAGCGTGGAGTTCAACCCGTTTAACTTCTGCTTCATCAAAACGAGCATCAGCAGCATCTTCGCCCAGAATAGTTAAATCTTGAATCATTATTGTCACATCACGCGCAAAAGTATCATATTGAACTGCTCCCTTAATTTGAATTCTCGTATTTGGAAGCACTTGTTCCCGGAAGATCTGTTCTTCATTACCACGAAGGAATTTTTTAATAATGATTGAATCCTCAAAATCGGTAATAATACCTTCAAAAAGTAGATATTTACCAGCTTTTTTTACTTCACCCTTGACTAAAACCCCTTCTACTTGAACACAATCAGTATTATTTATTTGAACAAATTCATGAACCTGCATACTCGTCATCGGCAATTCTTTTATCTTCTTAGAAATGGCTACCCGGCTTTTCCGTTGACGATACTCAACACGATTATTTGGACTATTATTATTGGCTTCTCGCCTTAAATCATTTTCATAAGAAACCGTTTCTAATGTTTGTTCAAGAAGGCGTCTTCGTTCTTCTTCTCGATCCTTTAGACTTACTTCAAAACGTGAAATATGAACACCAGTTTCTAAAAAGCCTAACCCATATTCATCTAGACGACCTTTGACAATTTTTAAAACATCGATCACAAGTCGTTTGTCGGTATCATTGGCCACATAAATAGATAAAGTATTATTAAGAATTTCATAGCGATATTCCGGTAAAATACAAACTGATTTCTTAAGAGTTTGACACTCTTTAATTATCTCTTCATAATACTCTTTTAACACTTCAGTGGTAGTGTCGGTATTTTCATACGTAAAAATGAAATCAACACCTTTGATACCATTAGCATCACTAATTAAGTAACTTTTGATTTCATTCATTACGATCTTTATATCATTAACTCTTAAGATGTTTTTTAATTTGATGTGTAATCGCCACTTTTTGCGACTTGGGGACACCTTAACGCCGATAATCTCGCCATCTGATAGTTCATTCAAATATTTTGAGTTAGCAGCCTCTAATAATTTTATCCATTTTGTATTTGTTTCTTTCATATGGCACCCCTTTAGTAAAATTATAAATTCATTATAACAAGAGCACCCTATTTTGTCAAATAATATCGAGGCAAAAAAAATTTCGAATTTTTACCTTTTAAAAGACTCACTTTTTTCGGTGTTTATATACTTTTCTTGGTTAAAATATAAGCGGTGATGGTTTTGAGAAAAGTCTTAATAATTATAATTTTACTTCTCCTTTGGGGGTGTCATAATTCAAAAAGTGATTTAATTCTTGAAGAAATGGAGTATCAAGTAAAAATGGTGGCAGTCGGAGATAATCTGATTCATCAAACAATTTATGAATCAGCTAAAGTCGCTGACACTTATGATTTTAAACCCATTTATCAAGAAATTAAGCCTTACATAAAGTCTTTTGATCTAGCCTTTATCAACCAAGAAACTATTCTTGGTGGAAAAGAATTAGGTTTATCCTCCTACCCTTGTTTTAATAGTCCCTATGAACTAGGCGACGCCCTTATTGATGCGGGTTTTAATTTGATCTCTATAGCAAACAACCACACTTTAGACCGAGGGGAGCAGGCGGTGCTAAATTCCATAAACTATTGGGAAAGTAAATCTATTATTTATTCTGGGGCAACCAAATCATCAGATGAGGAAAATATTAAATTCTTTGAAATAAACAATATCAAATTTGCCTTTCTTGCCTACACTTATGGAACCAATGGAATTCCACATCCAAAAGGAAAAACACATTTGGCGGCCATTTATTCAGATTTAAATGCTGAAAAAGATTTTCAAAGAATTCCTTGTGACGTAGATATAATTATTGTTTCCATGCACTGGGGAGAAGAGTATCAAGATTATCCCAATTCACTTCAAAAACACCAAGCTAACTATCTTTCAGAACTTGGAGCAGATATTATCATAGGTCATCATCCTCATGTCATTCAACCAATTGATATAATTGGAAATAGTAATGGTTATCAGACAGTTGTCTTCTATTCACTGGGAAATTTCTTATCTGATCAAAAAGGGATGGATCGATTAATTGGAGCAGCAGGAAGCCTTTCAATAACCAAAAAGATAAATGAAGATAAGATAGCTATCAATATTTCTGAACCAAAAGTAAAACTTTTATATCGTTGTAAAAAGGATAATATCTTTAAAATAAAGTTTTTTGAAAATCTCGATGAAACTATTCTATTAAATTATGATATCTACTTTAAAGAAAAAGAAAAACTAATCCAAGCCTACTATAAAGTTGAAGTAAGTTAGAACAAAAATATCTTTTAATTATTATTTTAGTACCCCCTGCATATATTTAATTAGATATATGGAGGGATTATATGCAAATTCACGTTGTTCAAACTGGTGAATCATTAAGTTCAATAGCAGCTGCTTATGAGATAACAACTGCATCTCTAGCATCAGTTAACGGTCTCACACCTAATGATCGATTAGTAACTGGGCAAGCGCTTGTTGTTCCAATCATCGGTAGTTTTTATTACGTCCAAGAAGGTGATACCCTTTTCTCCATTGGAAATAAGTTTGGTATTGACTATAAGCAACTAGCAAAAGTTAATAATATTCCCGTAAACCAAACCTTAAACATTGGTCAAAAATTATATATTCCACCTCAACTTAAATCAAGTATCGAAGTAAATGCTTATATTGAGCCCTTTGGTCAAGAAGTATCACCAAATCTTCAAGAAGCTGCCCAAAATGCATCTCCTTTCTTAACTTATTTAGCCCCCTTTAGTTTTCAAATACAACGCGATGGGAGCTTGCGGGAAATACCACTTGATAATCTTCCTCAAATTGCCCGAGATAATGCTGCTTCTATCATTCTAGTTGTAACCAATCTTGAAGAAGGGCAATTCAGTGCCGAACTTGCTCGAGATATTTTATCAAATGAAGCTATCCAAGATACTTTAATAACCAATATTATTAATACAGCACGTCAAATTAACGCTCGTGATGTACACTTTGATTTGGAGTTTATCCCACCAGTTTTCAAAGAAGAGTATACAGACTTTCTACGAAAGGCTAAAAGAAGACTACAAGATGCTGGACTTCTAATGTCTGTTGCCCTCGCCCCTAAAACAAGTGCAACTCAAAAAGGTGAATGGTACGAAGCCCATGACTATCGTGCCATTGGAGAAATTGCTGATTTTGTAGTAATTATGACTTATGAATGGGGTTATAGTGCTGGACCGCCACTGCCAGTTTCACCACTTCCACAAGTAAGGGAAGTCATTGAATATGCTCTAACTGAAATGCCGGCTCAAAAAATACTAATGGGGCAAAACCTATATGGTTATGATTGGACCTTGCCTTTTGTCGAAGGTGGCGAGTATGCCAAATCACTTAGTCCACAACAAGCTATCGAAATCGCTAAAGCAAATAGGGCATCAATCCAATATGATGAAACCGCTCAAGCACCTTTCATTAAATATACTGATGAAAATAATAAAGAACACATCATATGGTTTGAAGATGCACGGTCTATTCAAGCAAAGTTTGATTTAATTAAAGAATTAGATCTACGTGGCATCAGTTATTGGAAACTATCTTTCTCATTTCCACAAAATTGGCTTTTACTTCAAGATAATTTTAACATTATTAAAAAATAACTAGCTATCCCGTATTGGGGATAGCTAGTTTTTCTTTTATTTATATCGGTCATCTAATTTTATTTTACGACCACAATAAATACAATAGTCATAATTTGATTCTTCATCCTCTAAAAAATCATCTGCTTGACAGTTACCGGAAGAACAATTGCCTAGTTGAAAAAGGTCATCATCATTCTCTTCCTCATAATCAGGTATATCTTTAAATTGATCTTGATATGGTTTGAATATTTTTATGAGTTCATCATACAAATTTTCAACTTCTTCTTTTGGTTCTCTTTCAATAATGTCTATTACCTTATTCAATGCTTCTTCTAATCCTTTTAAAATATTAAGAATTCGTTCTTCATTCATTAGTAACCCCCTCCTCACAAAAATTTACTAATGATATACATAATATGAAAAACATCTATTTTTGAGTAACTTATTACCCATAATTTTTAAATTTTTGCAAATTAAAACCCCCTAGGTTACCCTAGGGGGAAGGTCTCTCTTACCAAGCCAATTTACCTTTTACAACAGCGTGTAATGTAATTGATTTTGAGTAATCACCTTTTGTTACAGTGATTGTGTAAGATACGTCAGTTGAGTAGATTGGTGCATTAATAATACGTCCATCATTACCTAAGATTTCTGGATTATGTGATTCAAATGTAATCTCATAATCAGCATACTTAGTTAAAATTTCATATTCTGCTGCTATTAGGGTTGTAAAGTGATCCCACATGCCAGCATTTCTCATTGTTTGTGGACAGTTTTTACCGCTCCAATCATAATGTTGACGAACGCGATCTAATCCTAAACCGTGTTTGTGTAGTAAGTTAGCTACTAGTTTAGCTGTACGTTGCCATGTACGATAAATATCAGATCCTTCGTTAACACAAGTTTCAATACCGATACTTGTTAAGTTACCTGGGCCACTGCCACCATCGCCAGCATGCCATGCATGTTCGTCATCAGGAATATGTTGATAAGTTTCACGGTCATCAACTGTATAATGCCATGAAGTTTCTCCATCAGTATTATTGTACATATAAAGTGCATGATTATACGCATTTGCAGTAGCTGCTGATGATCCAGTATCATGAACTGTGATGTAACGTAATTCTGGATTCATCGGGCCTGGGCGGTTTGAATTAGTTTCAGGAACGATATATTCAATTACTTCATGAGGTGCAAATAAATATTTATTTACACTTCCATAAAGATCGTGTTGATAAGTAAATTGATAACCAACGGCAGTAATATTTTTATAAATTACTACACCTTCATTTTGGTTAGCTAAGTATTGTAATAGCGCATCTGCTTCATCAAATTCTGTCACGACTAAACCTACTTCCATTTTTACTGCTTCATTATCAGCTAATTTAACGATAATGTATGCTTCTCCTAAACCAACAGCTGATACTAATCCGTTTTGATCAACTGTTAATACGTCTGGATTGCTACTTGACCAAACAAGAGCGCCAGAAGTTGCTGGGAATGCTTGAGCTGTTAATTGGAGCGTATCACCAATTTCAAGTACTCCAGCACCTGCATAATTGACTTCAATATGAGGTAATTCATTTACTTTAATGCTTAATGCTAAGAAAACTGAAGGATTAGAAACACTCTTAATTGTAATGACAGCAGTACCAGGTTTAAGAGCTTCAAGTTTACCATTCTTGTCAACTTTTATAACACTTTCATTACTTGATTCAAAAGTAACGCGTTTGTCAGTTGCTTGTACTGGATTAATTGTGATATCTAATTGTAAAATATCATAAATATTGATATTGCTTACTGCATTATTAACGATAATTTCAGCAACAGGGATTTGACCAGTGTCATCAAGAACTGGTACTTCTGCTTCAGTAGCATAAGCATGATCATAACTGCTTACACCAGAGAACATATCTTCAGTTAAATCGATACCTTCATAATAGTTGTATTCAGCATTAATTAAATCATGTTGGTTTTTACCGTTATCAGAGATAAACTTACCAGCCTCAACACGCTTATCCATAAACTTATTGTAATTTACATTAGCTTCCCAAGTAGCACTTGTTTGACCAGCTGCTTCTAATCTGATACCAGTTTTGAATGTATTAAATGTATTATAAGTAATTTCTACTACAGTTTTACCAGAACCAGCAAAATTAGAAAAGTTAATTGCTGAAGTTGAATCGTAAGTTCCAGTAGCGAAACTTACATTTTCAAATACGTTATTAACGATATTGATTGTATGAGCTGAATAACGTCTAATAAATAATACATATTGTCCTACATGTTTAAAGGTATTTCCAGTAATAGTGACTTCACCAGAAAGACCAATTCCAGTGTTAGTTGCTTCTTCACCAGTACCACCAATGCGAATAACATCTGATGCTTGACCATTACCAGGAGTAAATACGTTATCAGTTATTGTTAAGTTTTCAAGTTCAGAACCTCTTATCATTCTTGGAGCAACTGAACCTTCATTTGCGCCAGTGAATAAGTTGTTCATAATATAGAAGTTGCTATTCTTGCCAGAGTTTACTCTGAAGTAAAGTGTTCCGGTAATGATAGCACTACTTGATTGATATACATGGTTGTATTTGAATACAAAGTTATCAATACCACCATTAACATCACCAATAACTTGACCCATGCCAGTGAATGCTAATCCATTAATAGTTAGATTCTTGACATTGGCACCAACATTGATTGCATTCTTAATAATCGCTTCAGAAACACGAGTATTTAAGTTAGGATCAACGTTAGCTTGTGGACCAAGGATAGTGATATTGTCTTTTGTTACAGTTGCAGATTCTAAATATTCGCCTGCAGCTAGAAGAATGATTGCTCCTGGTTCAGCTGCATCAAGAGCATCTTGAAGTACCGCAAACGCATTAGTACCAAATACTAATTCCATATCTTCGTGAGTAACTGCAGTTCCATCTTCTAATCCTGCCCATTCAGGATTTACAACAAAATCAATATCAAATTTTTCTTCCCAACGAGCATAAAGAGTAATGTCACCAGTTGAACCTTGAGGAATAACAGTCATTGGTCTTCCAGCAAACTTATCATTGTCATACCAACCTAAGAAAGCAGTATCTTTCTTTAATGGTTCTTCTAATGTAATAGTTTCTGTAGCTACTGTATAAGTTTTTGCCGCTGGTGAGAAATCAGGAATTCGTTTCAATTGGTCTGCCGTAAAAGTAGTTCCAATGAAATAGTTTCTAATTCTGATTTGACCAGTATAAGTACTTCCCCAGAAGTTTTGTGCTGGGTTAAGTTCAGTAACAAGTGCATCTAAGAAATCAAAGAATACTAACCATTTTGCATTGTATTGAGGTTGATTGATAAATTTATCTGATGTTGGATCAACATTGCGTCCATTTGCTTTATACAATCTTCCTTGATATGTAGCATGCCATACTCCATCAAATCCAGAAGTTTTGCCTGCACCATGCATAAAGGTAGTTAAATCTACAGAAGGTTTAATGTATTCATAGAAATCAGTTAAGAAATCAATTAACATTTCTTCTTTTGTCTCATAACGCCAATAGCCGCCATTCACTTCATAAGTAATGTTAAATACGACTAATTCCCATTGGGCATAAAGAGTTATGTCGCCTTCAGTTGTTACTGGAAGTTCATCAATTGGATCATCACTGAAATCTGCTTCAGTAAACCATCCTAAGAAAGCATATCCGGCTTTAGTAGGGTGTTTTAAAACAAGTGGTAATACTTTATTGTTATAAGTTTCTGGATTGTCTGGATGATTTACACCACCATCTAATTCATATTGAATATTATAATTAATAATTATTTCTTCAAACTTAGCATAGAGAGTAATATCTCCAGTACTTCCAGCAGGAATAACAGTAATTGGTTCTCCTTCAAAATCAGCATTATTATACCATCCACGGAAGGTAAAGCCGACTTTTACTGGATTAGCTAGTACTATTGGTAATATAGATTCGTCATATTCAGATGGGTTATTTTCATTATTTATTCCGCCATCTAATACATAAACGATCTCATACTTTTCAAGTGATTGCCATTTGGCATATAATGTCTTATTGCCACTAGCATTTTCATCAAGAACAGTAACTGGTTCGCCACTGAAATCAGCAGTTTCATACCAGCCTAAGAATTCATAGCCAGTTCTTGTTGGTTCTGCTAAAACAAGTGGTA
>FZPS01000183.1_pt292 | contig 31333 bp, 19 predicted proteins | sample 1817821 | NCBI WGS metagenome assembly FZPS01 (sample SAMEA104158645, study PRJEB21678) | metagenome | place: Germany | collected 2015-04-21
GACGATTTCTTAGACAAGAAAATAGAACAAACTTATATAATAATCGATCCTCTCTTCGGTGAGTGTGATTTCTCACGCAAAGGATGGGCTTCAAAAATAAGGCAATAGTTTTTATCATCGCGGCGCTCGCCGCCATGAATCTTTCTGCTCAAAATAACGAGCAGAAGGACAGTCTTATACGTCTTATCAAGGCAAAACAGATAGAACTGATTGAGCACGAGGGGCGCAATTCGCGCCGCGCCATCGATGCTACCTTTATACACAACGGCACTTACCTTATTTGCGACACAGCCATTTGGCAGGTTGAGGAAAAGGTGATAAATGCCTGGAGCAATGTGAAGGTGGTGCAGGACGAAACCATTCTCACCAGCGAAAGGATGATTTATCTGATAGATGAAGACCTCGTTCAATGCCGTGGTGGGGTGGTTCAGCTTGAAGACAGCAAGCACAACACCCTTCGCACGCATTATCTTGATTATAACACCAAGGATTCTTTGGCTTATTTTACCGATGGGGCGGCGATGCGCGATAGCGAGGGGCAGATTATAGAGAGTATAGAAGGCAGTTATGATGCCCGTGCCAAAGTGTTTTCGTTCCGCGAAAACGTCAATATGTTCACCGACAGCATCTTTATAAAAACCTCCTTGCTTGATTATGAATCCACCCCCAACCGCGCCAATTTCCTGGCTCCCATAGATTTTTGGAAAGATGGAAATATGCTTTCGGCCTTAAGAGGATGGTATCTGCGGCCCGAGGAAACCTTCTTTTTCACCGACAATGTGCATGGCACTACCGAAAATCAGGAGGTCTGGTCCGATTCGCTTTATTATTACCGCACTCCCAATGATGTTTTGATGCTCGGCCGGGCTCAGGTTCAAGACAGCACCCGCAGCGTTGCCGCACTTGCAAACAGGATTTATTATACCGACAGTCTTTCTCAGGTAAAACTCAGCGATCAAGCGGCTGTGGCTCTCCGTACAAAGCGGCAGATTGATGTTCGCGACAGTGCCGGGGCAATTACAGGCAAACGAGAGCAAATAGATACGCTTTATTTCGGAGCGGACACCCTTATTTATCGTACGATTCCGCGCTGCCTTGTACCTCCGGCGGATAGTTCCGCTGCGGTTTCACGATTGTCCGAAATTTTAACCGACCCGGTAATGGAGTATCGTCGCAAAGCGGCTAAAGAAGCTGAGGAGGCTCGGGCAAGGGCGGAGGAAGAAGCGGCTGAGCGTGAGGGGCGCACCGGCCCGTCGGGCACCGGTAAAGGAAAAGGAACACCGCCGCAAAGTACAAAGCCGATAGGGTCTGAAAGCTCTGAGCAGGAAACAAAGCCGCAAGACGGCTTGGCAGAGTCGCCGGACGAAACGGTTCCGCTGAATCTTCCGGACGAGCCGCAGGACAGCTTAACGGCGCTGCCTGATTTGCAAGGCGAAGCGCAAGACAGTCTGGCGAAACCGTCAGAACTGCCGGAGAAGCTGCAAGATGCTTCGTCAGAACTACCGGAAGAATCGGAAGAGCTCCAAGATAGCCTGGCAGGAGCTCCGGTGGCAATCGACACTTTGGTTGCAGCCCCACCCGACTCCACCGGAATAGGCTTCCTCGATGCCAAAGGAGATGTGCGGGCATATCGCCAGGACATTCAAATCCGCTGCGACTCCCTGCGCTTCAACGACCTCGACTCTATTGCGCGCCTCTATATAAACCCGATTGTCTGGAACGAGGGCAGACGCCAGTATTCTTCCGACAGTTTATTTGCCTTAGTGAAGAGCAACAATGTCGACCGTGTATCTCTGCAGGGGAACGCCTTTATCATCACCCAAGAAGACAGTCTTCTTTTCGACCAAATAAAGGCCACGGAGGTAATGGCCTACTTCGACTCTACCGCCGTCTTGAGCCGCTTCGATGCACTCGGCGGAGCCACCGCACTATTCTTTTTAAAAGAAAAAGAGAAGATAGGCACGGTTAATAAGGTGGAAACCAAGATGATTTCCGCCTGGTTCAAAGATGGGGATATAGATAGGATTTTTTATTTCGATGCGCCAAAGAATGATGTATATCCGTTGCCGCAGCTTAAATCCCCTGACCGTTCTCTAAGAGGCTTCGAATGGCAGCCCGGGCGCCGCCCAAAGAGCAGGAAAGATATTACGACTCTTGAATTGAGGCCTTCAGAAAGAACGGCTTATGCACGTCGTCCGCGTACTACTTTCAAGCAAACCGATATCTATTTCCCCGGCTATATGCAGGGTGTTTATAAAGCCATAGAAGAGGCAAAGGCTCATAAAAGGGCAGGTCCTCCGACCAGCGACCCGAGCGCACCGACGGACCTCTTTGCAGCAGACTCCACCGGCGGACGGCAATCAGGCCTGCCAGCAGGTATGGTTGCTGACAGCACCTTCGTCGCCAGCGCTATGGACAGCCTCGCTCTTGCGGATAGTGTAGGGGTTACAGACAGCCTTGTAATTAAAGATAGTCTTGCGGCCGATTCAGCAGTTGCACCAGATTCCAAAGCCATTAAAAAGGCTCAGCGGGATGCTGCGAGGGCTGCCGCAAAAGCCGCCCGCGAGGCCCGTTGGGAAGAATTGGATGCACGAGATGCCGCCAAAGCAGCAGAAAAACAGGCAAAGAAAGATGCTAAAGCCAAAGCGCGTCTTGCCCGTCAACTTGAGCGCCAGCGCAAACAGGACATTTCCGACCAAAAGAAGTTGGAAAAATACATCAAGTATTATCGCCGTCGAAAAGCCAGGGAAGATGCCCGTGCCGCTAAACCTGCTTCTCAATCCCCAAAAACTGCCATCTACAAAGCTGAAGAGCTTATAGATACAACCAAACTTCCCGAAGCCGTCGAATTGGCAGTACCGGCTGAAACTTACAATATCTCCCCGCAAAATATAGAAACAACTAAAACAGACATACAAGATGGAACCGATATTAAAACGCTTTCTCCGCTACATAGCGGTGGACACCCAGAGCGACGAGAAGTCGCAGAGCCAACCCTCGACAGCCAAACAACTGGATCTTCTTAGAATCCTTTGTAAAGAGTTGAACGATATGGGCGTTGAGGCCACCCTCGACGAATACGGCTATGTTATGGCCCATATCCCCTCCAATATTTCCGAAAAGGCGCCAGCCATCGGCTTCATTGCTCATGTGGACACCTCTCCTGATGCTCCCGGCGAAGATATAAAACCTCAGATAATAGAGGCTTACGATGGCTCCGACATTCCCCTCAAAGGCGTTCCGGGCCTCTTTCTCAAACCCTCTGAATTCCCCGAACTGCTTGCTCATAAAGGCGAAACCATAATTACCACTGACGGCACCACCCTTCTTGGCGCCGACGACAAGGCAGGAGTGGCGGAAATCATGTATGCGGTGCAATATATTATGGAGCATCCCGAATTTAAACACGGGCCCGTTTGCATAGCTTTTACCCCCGATGAGGAAATCGGCCGCGGAGTGGTTAAATTTGATGTCAAAAAGTTCGGGGCCGACTTCGCCTATACTATGGATGGCGGCGATTTGGGTGAGTTGGAGTTCGAAAACTTTAATGCAGCTTCGGCAAAATTTCATATCCAAGGGCGTAATGTGCATCCGGGTTATGCAAAAAACAAAATGAAAAACGCCATTCTGATTGGCCAGGAGTTAGCATCTCTGTTGCCCGCAGACCAACGTCCGGAATATACTCAGGATTATGAAGGTTTTTTCCATATTGTTTCTTTCACGGGCACGGTAGAAGAAGCCGAACTTACCTATATAATCCGTGACCACGACCGCACCAAGTTCGAAGCTAAGAAAACGCTTATGCAGCAGTGTGTGGATTTTATCAACACTAAATACGGAGCAGGAACAGCAAAGGCGATAATTACCGACCAATACCGTAACATGCGCGAAATGGTAGAGCCTCACTATTTTATAGTGGAAAAGGCGGCGGAGGCTATGAAAATGGCAGGAATCAAACCCAAAATCTGTCCTATCCGCGGTGGCACCGATGGGGCCAATTTGAGTTTCAGGGGTCTGCCTTGCCCGAATATTTTCGCGGGAGGGCTGAATTTCCACGGCCGTTTCGAATGGGTGAGTCTGCAAAATATGGAAAAAGCAAGTCAGGTGATATTGAATATAATTTCCCTGTTTGCAAAGCCGCAAAAATCAGCATAAAACCCTCTTTAGATTGTGAAAAATAAAAATAATTTATATATTTGAAGACTGATAAATAAAATTGATTTAACTATGAAAAAGATGGCAATCTGGGCTCTCGCAGCCCTTGCACTGCTCGCAGTTTCATGCGACAAAGACAACACTACCGGAGAAGGAGATGTTAATCTTACTGCTTCTGCGCTAGTTGGAACATGGACTATTACCGGCGATGATTTCTCCGACAAATGGATATTCACCACCAACACGCTTACAAAAGATATGATATGGTATAAGACCGAAGGCACCTATACGGTAGAAAACGGCACCATAGCTTACAATATCACCAAGGCTTGGAATAAAGACGGTGAAAGTTGGGTGGAACGTCAGGTTGAGGAGTATGAAAAAGCCACCATGTATATCCAGGCAAAACTAATATATGACGGTTCCGTTCTTATTTTTAACTATGTTGTTGAGGAAAATCCGGATGATCCTCACCAAAATACAGAGGACACATCTTATTTCCTATTTAAAGTAGGAGGAACGATTTCCCCGGACACCAAGCCTCTCCAAGGCACCTGGAATTGGTATATGCACGGCTCCGATAAATCTTACATTCGCAGCAGAATAATTTTTAACGGCAATCAATTCGAACTCATAATTACCCCGTGGTCCGAAAAGTATGAAGGCACCTACACTTATAGGGATGGTTGGATTACGTGTAATATTTCCGCCACATTCTCCGGTCGCAATGAACAAGGGGAGGGATGGGGAGAAGGAGGTATCGACCCTGCTACCCTCACGGGCACTTGGTATCCCTTTGAAGATGTTAGTTTCAAGTTCGGGCTGTCATTCCCGTTCGTGGCTGACGGCGAGTTTGCTTATTCTATCCTGGCAAATCTTCCTGCAAGATACGAGAAACAATAAATCTTAGCATTTTCTTTAACGGAGATAATTACTTAGCGGTAAGGCATTGCCTTGCCGCTATTATTTATTGTAAAAATGCTCCCGGCCTGTTCTGTTGAGTCCTGATTGATTGGCAGGTGAAATTATTTTCTAAAAAGACAGAGAAAGCACCAAGAATTTAATTAGAGATTGATTTATTGCTTTCAAATTGTAAAATGCCAAGGGCATTCGGGTATTCGGAATTGATAAAGTCGATGATCTCTTCTCTGACCTTCAAACGTAAAGCAAAATTGTCGGAAATGTTGCTGCTGCTTACCGAAATGCGGACTTCTTTAACCAGCTCTCTACAATCAGTTACCTGAACTCTTTGCACCCTCCCATCCCAATTCGGATCACCTTCCAATATCGAACTCAACTTCTTGCGTATAGGTTCCAAAGGCAGGGAATAAGCTACGTAGAAATATATCTTACCTACAATTTCGGATGTTTTATTGGTCCAGTTCTCAACCGGGTTATTAAGAAAGTAATCTATGGGGACAACCAAGCGTCTATCATCCCATATTTTTACAACAATATAGGTTAATGTTATTTCCTCAATTTGCCCTAATTCCCCGTTGATATTTACAAAGTCATTTATTTTTACGGGTTGAGTCAGGGCAATCTGAATACCTGAAAGAATCTGCCCCATTGACTTCTGCGCCGCAAGTCCCACTAAAATTCCTATAACACCCGCGGATGCCAATATGCTTTTACCTATTGTTCTGGCCCCTTCAATGTTCATAAGCGCTAACGCAATAAAAATCGCCACTAAAAGAAAAATTGCGATATTTTCAAACATCCGGATTTTGGTGACCTTCGAACGGGCATGCATATTATCCTCTTCTTTCAAATTGTATTTATTCTGAAAATACTTGGAAAGAGCTCTCGTTACTAGAATAAGCAACCAGCCTATAGAAAGAGTCAGCAATATGCTGGATAAGGTTTTCAGAAAAGCCAATTTGGGAAGCCTTGAAATAAATGAAGGCGCAAAGCTCATCAGCAAAATAGAAAAAAGGATGAGTAAAACAGGCGATGTAAACAGCTTGACTATATAATCGTCAATAAGACTGTCTGTTTTCTTGACTATCTTCTTTAATCTGACGACTATAATCCTGCTGATGACTATAAACAAAATAAAGATACCTAAAAAAATGAGGGCTAAAACAATCAGCTCGTGAATAGGATTATCCATGTTTAACATAACGATTTCAATTTTAAATAAGTTTGTAATTCTGTGTGTCTAACCACACTCGTGCCCGCAAAGATACTGAAAGTATTTTATTATGAGCCCCTCATAATTTTGCGGACACATTGGATAGAAGGAGAATATAATCGCTCTGGTATGATTCTAAAGCTATTTTCAAAGATTTCTATTTTTTACCGGATATTAGTGTAAGCGCCTTAATAAATATTTTGTGTATTCTCCTAAATTCAATGAGCGATGCAATGTCATGAGAAAATGTTATCATCTCGTCAGGGCATATGGTTTTTAACATAAAAATTGCCTTTAAATAGAAACGACATCATTTTCCGAGTCTAGCGGCTCAAGAATGAAGAGTGTTTAAATCTGTTTTTAAAAATATATTTTAGAGCTTTGCGGTAATACTGATTAGTATAATGGTAACGCATAAACCGTTATTATTCTTACTAATTCATCCCAACTGGTGGGCATGTATGCCCGCCACCCTTTCCCGCCAGCACCCTCTCTTCCTGAATATCAGAATGATATATTGATGTTAGTTCTTTGTAATAATTATCTAATACGCATGAATGAATTTTTCTGGATGCATAGATTTCTTCATCAATAAGTGCTCTTAAGAATAATAAACGCCACCGCCAACAATTTCGCATGGAGGGAAGGATTTGCTTATCCATACGACGTGCTAAGTCTGCTGCCTGTGCGGAAAGCACCTCTCTCTTTTTCAAGTCATCTTTATTTGCTTCTCGTATATAATTAGAAAAATAATTACCCTTGGTCAAGCCGCGTCCAGGTATTCTAGTTTGATGAGTAGTTTCTAAAATATGAACGAATTTAATGAAATCTTCAGCATTTATTCCTGGTAATTCATATTGAACATATCTTTTTATAATATCTTCTGCTTGACAACTTGGATTAGTATACAAGCCCGTGACAATTACCTTATTAAGGTCTTCAAAAAGGCCCTCAGAGTATAGTTGGAAACCGTCAACTATGTGTTCTACTTGTCTAAACAAACGCTCAAAGCGTTCCAGTAGGACAATTGCACCAAAACCACCCCAAGGATATCGTCCCCACATGCTAATTTCAGGAAAAGTAATAATCGGAATATTATTTGGGACAGCATGCTCCAATGGATAGTTCGGGAAATCCTCATGCGAGTCAACTATTAGACAATCAATCCAATCTTGTGTTTTCAAGTATTTATAAAACAACTCCCAGTCGTCATTATTAAAAGCCCATGTTGACACTAGTTGTAATGATTCCGGATATTTATTTTTATTTATTTTGCTCATCTTTTCCATAAGACGAACATAACCATTACCTCCCCATGGGCGACACTGTTCACATGCGCAACCTCCTTCATCATACGGCCAATAAACGAATCCATCTATATTAATATCAGCATATGCATCCAAAGACCTTTTTCGCAAATTCAGAAGATAATCCAATGCTCCGAATTTTTCCGGACAAACATTCCAACTAGTATCGCCGCGCTTAGGGTCTTCATTAGGCACTGCCTTATATGATGGCGGCATATTGCCCGGAGCAACATTCTCTCCTCCTATTGTCGTTAAAATTAAATCAAGTTCATGTACTCTATTTGCTATTGAGCGGCTTATTGAATCAAACACTCGCAAATCTATCTCTGTAGCGAATTCTAAATCAACCATCGGATAATCCAAATGCATATGAAAGGCATTTATTCCCCATAATGCCAAATCCTCTATATATTTGAGCATTTCTTCATTTGGCGCCCTGTGATACCAATTGTCAAAATGACGGGCAATGTAACATTGCCTAAATCGTTTTGTTGGAAAGAATTGATAATTGCCATCATTTATTTTAAAATGCTTTTCATAAAACTTCATTTGTCGCATTAATTCACCTCCTCCAAACAACAACGCACGTGTTCGTCCACCACAAATGACGGCATGACCATTATGAATATGCACTACCGAAGAATCACCTTGTAAAGAATTATCAATCCTGAATTCTATTGATAATATATTTTTTTGCGTTACATTTGGAAGTCGTTGCAATATTCTATCAGACATTATTTCGAATATCTCTTTATATCCATCAGGGGCTTCTGAGGATTTTACAAGAGAAATATCAGTATAGGACTTACATGAGATTAGCATTGCTGCTAATATTATTAAACTAATTCTTGTGCCCATATATTAAATAATCTGTTTCTGCAAGAGAAAAAATAGAAGAAACTACCTCAAAACTTCTATTCAAGCTAGTCGCAATAGTATTAGTCACTATGAAAGAGCCATCAGGTAAGATCTCGAGCCCTGGGAACCCAATGGAATAAGCATTTTTACATGCGTTATAAGAGCGCTGAAGACAAATTCGATATTCTCCTCCAAGTTTCTTTTTTATATCATCATATTTACCTACCCATGCTACTGTACAATATCGTGATTGGCTACCGGATCTATCGTCTCTTCCAACTATCACCAATCTTCCATCAGAAGAATAACGGGAATTGTAACCGTCAAGCGTTAGGTTGTTTGTGATTTGTTGAGGTTCCGACCACGTTTTTCCACAATCTTTAGTGGTCATGAACCAAGAATTGGCACTTTTATATTGGTCGCTACAGAGAAGCAGCCACTCTTCTTCATTTGGTGAAACAATAATCGATGGATGTGAGGGCAAATGTGGAACTCCTGGGTCGAACACTATTGTCCAAGGAGTCCAACTCACTCCATTATCTTTTGATTTACTGCATACAATCACAGTGTTATATATGCTTTTCCCCTGAATATTGAACCGACCTAAATCTCCAGGTTTGCGAATAGTTGAGAATATTGTTAATGATTTCCCATCTTTGCTTGAAATGCAGGCAGATGGCGTTTGATAATCAGAACTAAGAACCGTTCCGTCTAAACATTTTGCTTCTTTAAACGAAGTCCATGATTTGCCGTCTTTAGATGTGGCAAAATAAAGCAATTCTTTCTTACGTGTAAAAGTAATGAATCCACCATTAAGCAGATTATAGACCTTAGGATGTCCTTTTGTCTCAGACCAATCAGCAGGCAATGACTCTAAATGTCCCCAACTGCGACCAAAATCACTACTGGATATCATCATTTCAGTAGGACCATCGTTCCCCTTTTCCCAAATAACAGATATTTGACCTGATGAAGTATTTAAGAAACTGTATGAGAAACCTGGACGATCTTTACCGACACCTGAGAATAACACTTTTTGTCTTGTCTTTTCAGAACTCAAATCAACGGTTGGAATTGTTGTTGTTTTTATAGCCAAAAACTTCTTATTTTTAAATAACAGATCTGTTTCATTTATATTGAACCGAGTACATACTACAGAGTAATTCTCTCCTGGACGATAGCTTAGCGATGTAACAACAACAATAGTTCCATCGTCAAGAATTTCAATACCAGGATATTCAACACTTCCATGGTATGAATGAAATATTTTTATCCTATATTGACCTGGTTTGCCATTCAAAAGGTCTTCATACGTGCCGACCCATGCTGAAAGATGTTGATGTGCAGGACTCATTTGTGCAACGTCTCTTCCTACAACTATGAGACGACCGTCTGGCAGGTATTTTGCAATATGACGATCAAAAGTAACTTCGGCACCTATTCTGACGGGGCTGGTCCAGTTTTCGCCCTCATCATTTGACAACATCATCCAAGATGTGAATGCATGATTATTTTCACGAAGAAGCATCATCATTTGTTTTCTATTTGGAGACCGGATGATAAAAGGCTCACATGGTTCTCGGGTGCCATCTAAGTCAAGTATTGTTCTCCAACTTGTCCAACTTTTGCCCCCGTCATAAGAATAAGACTGACCAATTATGTTAGTCCCCCCTACAGCAAGATCCACATATGGGCCTGTTAAATTCGCAACACCCAATAGCGCCTTGCCATTGCGAATTGGAATAACTGAGGTGAATGGCATTCCGCCATTTATTAATGGCGTAGATGCATCTGTTCTGGGACAATCGTAAAACTCACTCCAATTAATTCCATCATCTGAAACAGCATAAGTCATAATGCCTCTGCAATGAGCATATGTAATCAATTGTTTTTTTTCCGAGTTTGGATCAGTGACAACATATAATGGTGGGCAGTTATAGTTTTCACGCCAATTATTCGGAATATTTGTTAGTTGTGTCCATTTTTTTCCACCATCTTTACTAATCGCCAATGGCCCACAATAACCTCCATGTCCTATAGTCCACATCGAAATCAGCATCTTGTTATCGGGAGACAATGAAAGACTTGGGTGAGCTTGTCGAATCATTGGAGTTCCCTGTGCCACAACACTGTGACGAAGAGTATCTTTGGAAATATCAACTGTCGGAATTCTCAACTTTTCTGTTTGCAAGTCAGGTAATTCTTTGCGTTGAGAACATCCGGCAATAAAGAGAAGAAAAATAATAATATATAGTCTCATAGTGTTTTTTATATTAATATGAAGATAGCTCAACCATTGTGGCCACAGGAAGTCCATAATTCCAAACAATAAAGTCGTCAATATTTCCCTGTAACGGATTAAGATATCCTCCTGTACTGGTAAGGTGTTGTGCTCCAATGACAAACGGCACATAGCTGCTTAGTGTTTTTACCAATTGCGCATTATTAGCCAAATGATTCCCATCAAGATACATCTTCCAGCTCATAGTTTGATTGGGAGCAGTGCCTTCTACAAGGGAGCGGACAACAATATGGTGCCAAGCACCATCTCTCACATCAATATTAATGTTCTTTGGTGTGTTAACACCATCAAAATTATATTTATAACTGATGGACTTATCATCTGATACTGCGTCGGTATACCGGATTTGGTAGAATAAACGATACTTTTCACCAGGACCAGCCACCTGACTATCCAAACGCAAATAATGCCAACCGGTATCCACTTTGCCTGTGCCTTGACTATAGAAATATGATGTTCCTGTCTTTCCATTACGTGCCTTGAACCAGAAAGAGATGGTAAAATTACCAGTACTATTGAATTTCTCGGCAAAGTTGGAATCCGTTATTGATAGCACGGAATATTTTGTTGATGTGAAACCGGGGAAATACCCGGAAGAATTGGGAATTCCGGTACGTCCAGTCTGAAAATTAATAAGTTCTGTTGCATCAGGGCCATCTACCCTATCAACCTGAATTCCCTCAGGACCATAATCTGTGTAATCCCCATCAAAAGGAATGAACAAAAGAGGATTACCTGGATAAACAGAAATAAAATTAGACTTAAGATTGCTCTGTTCCACTAAACCTGCTTTTATCGTTAACTTAACATCATACCTACCTTTTGTAGGATAGCTTACACAAACATTATTATTAGAAGAAGTGGAGGGATTTCCTCCATTGAATTCCCAATAAAGTTTCACTTTATCCCCTAATCCTACAGCAGAGAAATTCACACAACCGGATTCATATGTCGAAGTTCCTTTTGTAATAATTGAAATAGGGAAAGGTATATTTGAAATATCAATTTTTATAAAACTGATCTTTTCCGTAGATGAGGATATCCCGTTTTCCGATAACAAGCCAACTTGTGTGTCAGACAATTTTACCAAATCAGAATACCCTGCACGTTCCGGATAAGCAACATAGCCAGAACTCCATGTCACTCCATCATCCAAACTTATTCTGACAGTACCTTTAATACGCTCTTCAGCATCCGCAGGATTACTGAAGAATAAAACGGGAACCGTTCCCAATTTTGCGCTTAGCAAACTTGCTTGGCATCTTGGGTCAGGAAGACAGGTGTCATTGATAAGTTCACCCCATGTAGCTCCATCATCACTACTAATGGCATGTTTACGATATCCTGCACCTTGCCGAACTGTAATCATCAACCTACCATCGGAAAGTTCTGCCACCGAACACTCATTTCCCCCGCTGATTGACCCTCCAGCATTCCATGTACCCCCATTATCATCAGAAAAAATCACCGTTGAGAATATTGAGCCCGTTCCTTTTGGCATATAGTTACAAGGGATGACTATTCTGCCGTTAGAAGTAATAATGCCATGACACGGACCAGTCGCATACCACCCCCAATCAGAAGATTTAACTTGAGATGTAATATCAATTGGCGTACTCCAAGTTATTCCATCATCATCAGAGTAACAATAATATGGACGGCGAGTATCTGTTGCTGTTCCATCGTTGAAGTCGGACACTTTTGTATCGGTTCCCAAATTCCATGTCATTAACAAATGTATGCGTCCAGAGACAGGATCAACTACAGGCGATGGGTTTCCACATGTATTATCAGCATCATCCCATACTGAGATAAGCGGACTCCAATTGATGCCTCCATCAACAGAGCGTCTAAGTACCATATCTATATCTCCCGAATCACTGCCACTATTTTTTCTTCCCTCGCAAAAAGCCAACAAGGTTCCTCTTGTGCTTTTCACAATAGCTGGAATTCTAAAAGAATGATATCCCTCTGTAGATGATACGAACAAGTCCGGAGCCGAAACAGTATTACCTGATATTGATCCATATGGATCAATATTACCTAAAAACACATTATCACATCGTTCTAATAGAAGGCTGGTGTTGTTTGTCATTGTGGTGCTCTTACCATCAACAGTAGTAAATGTTAAACTAAATTTACTGTAATGACCAGGATATACCACAAAATAATAAGTTTGACCTACCACAAAATCCCCACGAAGTTCAACGTGGTTTTGTGCTTCTTCAATTTGTATTGTTGGGTCCCCATTGTGATAGTCGATATAAACAATTCCTCCACTAACGGAAGTGCCCTCGGATGTCAATTTAACACTATTTATGCTTGCCGCAGAAAGAGAAAAAGAAAGTAACGCACAAACATTCTTGAAGTGAAGAGTATTATCAAAAGATTTTGCTACAGATAAATTAACTCCATTCGCGAAGGAGGATGGCGTGAACGATTGGGAGGAAGGCAAGGATGTTTTAATCCTCCCATCGCTCTGCAAAATTGCTGAATCCGAATAAGGATATAATGCATACCATGTTCCAGTCTGTTTTGTTGAACCGGAGAACACGGCTACTTCGCCATCATCAAATAACGATTCAACTTCGAACTTGTCATTTGACATGGAGGAAGAGAATATGGAGACACAATCTGAATCTCTCCATATTACTCTTCTCCCTTTTAATAAGGTTTTTGTATGGTCCGAAACAGCCGTAAAACTCATATGCACCGTTTCTCCTATTGCATCAATTTTATTTTCATTAGCGCAGCCGTGAAAAAACAATGCAATAAGAACAACTATTCCAAATATCAATACTAACCTTAATTTCATAGTATTTTTATATTAATATGAAGATAGCTCAGCCATTATGGCCACAGGAAGTCCATAATTCCAAACAATAAAGTCGTCAATATTTCCCTGTAACGGATTAAGATATCCTCCTGTACTGGTAAGGTGTTGTGCTCCAATGACAAACGGCACATAGCTGCTTAGTGTTTTTACCAATTGCGCATTATTAGCCAAATGATTCCCATCAAGATACATCTTCCAGCTCATAGTTTGATTGGGAGCAGTGCCTTCTACAAGGGAGCGGACAACAATATGGTGCCAAGCACCATCTCTCACATCAATATTAATGTTCTTTGGTGTGTTAACACCATCAAAATTATATTTATAACTGATGGACTTATCATCTGATACTGCGTCGGTATACCGGATTTGGTAGAATAAACGATACTTTTCACCAGGACCAGCCACCTGACTATCCAAACGCAAATAATGCCAACCGGTATCCACTTTGCCTGTGCCTTGACTATAGAAATATGATGTTCCTGTCTTTCCATTACGTGCCTTGAACCAGAAAGAGATGGTAAAATTACCAGTACTATTGAATTTCTCGGCAAAGTTGGAATCCGTTATTGATAGCACGGAATATTTTGTTGATGTGAAACCGGGGAAATACCCGGAAGAATTGGGAATTCCGGTACGTCCAGTCTGAAAATTAATAAGTTCTGTTGCATCAGGGCCATCTACCCTATCAACCTGAATTCCCTCAGGACCATAATCTGTGTAATCCCCATCAAAAGGAATGAACAAAAGAGGATTACCGGGATAAACACTAACGAAGTCTGTTAGAGTAGTGGTGCCGGATTTCGCACCCTTTTTTTCAGTAAGAGTGACATCATACTGTCCTTTGGCGGCATAAGTTACGGTTACCACTCTGTCTGAAGAAGAAGCCGGACTTCCTCCTTCAAATACCCATGAATACTCTGCTCCATCGCCAAGGTCATCAGCGGTAAATGTGATGGATGCACCCTCAAATGTGGTTGAGCCCGGAACATTGATTGTCGGGGTCAGCATGAGATTGAAGTCGTTCAGCTTGATTTTGGCATTACGGGCAACTTCCATTATAGTGTTGTTGGTCAGAGTTGTTGACTTGCCTTCAGAAGTGGTGAATTTGAGGGAAAAATAATTGTATGTCCCCGGATATACTACGAAATAATATTCATTCCCGCTCACGAAATCACCGGTCATCTCCACGGAATTAGATCCACCCTCGACAACGACTGAAGGCTGGCCGGCGTTATAGTCGATGGTAGCTGTGCCGCCGGCCACAATCGCATCGCTGGAGAAGGTAACCTTGGTAATATCGGCAGCTGTGACTTTAAAGCAAAGGATAGCGCCGATGTTCTTGAAAGCAAGAGTGTTGTTTGTTGTCTTTGCTATGGCCAGGTTGGCCCCATCGCTGAAAGATGATGTTGTGAAAGATTGAGCGACCGGAATGCTGCTCAGAATCTTACCGGTGGAAGAAAGGCTGGATACAGCAGAGTAAGGATACACGGCATAATAAGTGTCGGCATTTGCTACTGTCCCAGTGAACGTAGCGGAGGCGCCCTCGTTTTCGAGTGTTTTTACTGTAAACTTAGCAGGGGCACCTGCTGCAGAGAAAACACCAATAGAGTCAGTTATGAGCCATTTAACGGCAGTGCCGGTGAGGAAGGTCTTCGTTAACTCATTCTGAGCGACGAATTCTTTTGGGGAAATTTCATCAGAGGAGATATCTTTGGAGCAGCTTGCTGCAAGGGCAGCAGCACAAAGGATAAAGAATAATATTTTTTTCATATCTATAATTTAATAATTAATACTTGTACAATAACAAGAATTGTCTTCGTTTGTAATACGGCCTATTATTCCCAAGTGCCGTCTAGAGAAATCTGGTCTGAGAAGTCCTCATTAGTAGAATTTGGATTATAGAATGAGCTGCAAAGCACCTCATAAGCAGAGTAAAGGATGATTTTTGATTCCGGAAATAAGTACTTTTTTTTCATGATTAATTAATATTTAGAAAGTTTAACAATTTCTGTTTCATCGAGCGCACGAGCATATAAGAACACATCGTCCAATGAGCCGGCAAGACAAGATTCTGGTGCCCAGGTTCCTGAAGTCAATCGCATATTAGTTCCAAGAAAGAATGGCGTGGTATCTATAGCCTTTTCCGGTCTGCCAAGAGCCGACCCGACCAACTCGCCGTCAATGTACATATATGAATCTTTTTTACCGGAAGGCGTGCTTTTATACACGAAAGCATAGTGATGCCAGGCGTCGTCCAACCATTTGTTGTCAACCTGAATGTCGTTGCTTGCGCCCTGATAGCTTTCAACCAGCATTCTTATGACACCGTTACTCTGCATCCTGACCCATATCTGGTTGTATCCTTCAGTTAGGACGCCGGGACAGGATCCTTGCGCGAAGAATCCAGCCTGACCGATTCCGAGGGTTGCTGTTTTTACCCACATACTGAGAGTCATATCGCTCCCTCTTGGAAAAACAGATTGCCAGTTGTCGGCAGGAAGTTGTATAACTGAGCACTTTCCTTTGTTTCCTCCGGGCATACTTACAGCTTGGTCGGAAAATGCATTATGCCCATTTACAAAGGTGCAGGCGGCAGACCCTATAGTATAGAATGATGCATTATAGCCGTTAGCGCTATAGTCCTTAATATCTCCGTCCATAGGAAGAAAAAATACAATATTCTTCTTAGAAACCACTTTGACACAGACGGGCTCCGTGATGCTGGAGGTATTGATCGAGTTCTTTACTGTAAGCTTCACATTCCACTCTCCTTCATTGGCATATGTGATTATAGGGTTGGCCTCTGTGCTGGAGGATGGGGTTCCACCTTCGAACTCCCATAACCACTGTTCAACAGTTCCGAGAGAATTATCATAAAACTTTACGGTTCCATCCTCTAGAATAACTGTCCGATCTTTTGTGAATCCTGCAGATACAGAGTCTTTATCTATTACGTGGATTATAGCGGGCTTTGTCACGATGTCGCTTGTAATTGGATTGTATGCCTTAAGAGTCACAGTATAGATGCCGGGATCGAGTTTAAGTCGGGGATTCTGATCGGTTGAGGTTACAACTATACCTCCATCAGACTTGAATGTCCAAAGGAATGATGTTGGATAACCTGTCGAGAGATTCGTAAACTGAATATACTCAATGTTTGTCGCTGTGGTACGGTCAACCTTGAAATCAGCAGAGATACTCCTCGAATAGTCTACAGTAATAATCTTTTTTTTAGTAACTGTTGCTGTATCGTTTTTATTGGACACCGTAAGAGTTACCGTATAGTTTCCGGCATCAAACCATTGCACAGTCGGGGAGGAGAGTGGTGACGTTTCGGGAGTACCACCCTCAAAGATCCAGTCATATTGGGCCACGATGCCACTAACCAGAGAATTGAACTTAACCTCATCCCCCGTGAAGACATCAGTATTTTCTACCTCAAATTCGACGTCAATATTTCCGGAAATGGAGTCTTTTCTGCAAGACACCAAACCGATGAAAGCCATTAATATTATTATATATTTATTCATATCGCTAGAAAATGAAATTGGTGTTGACACTTACAAAGCTGATACGGTCGTATTTTGAACTTGAACTATTCTCGTAAAGGACCCCTATCTCACCAGATTGAAGCATCGAAATATCCGAATATGCTGAAAAGCCAGGATTGACGACATAGCCGTTGCTCCAGGTAATTCCATCATCCGTACTTGCTTTGAGAGTGAGATTGATTCGAGATATAGCACTGGAGGCATTGCAGGATATTACAACAGTCTTGTCTAAAATCTTTGTCGTCAGAATGGAGCCTTGACATATGGGATCTGGCAGGGCGTCACAGTTAGTTGGATTACTCCAAGTGGCGCCACCGTCTTCGCTATAGCTGATTCCTCGCCTCTTGCTATTGTTGCGTATAGACATTATGAGCCGCCCGTTATCAAGTTCGGCGATACTGCACTCGTTGCCAGGGATACGGTTACTTATATGCCAGGAGGTTCCTTTGTCGTCAGAATAGAGAGCGTGGGAGTAACCGATACCGCTTTCGTGGCAGTCGCAAGGAACAATAAAACGGCCCTTGTGTTCTCCGTTTCGGATAACGAGTCCGTGGCATGGGCCGGTAGCATACCACCCCATAGTAGCTGTCTTGGCTTGAGATGTGATTTCTTTAGGGGTAGACCAAGTGAGGCCATCGTCATCAGAATAAGTATAATAGACTCGGCGAGTATCCTTTGAAGTGCCATTATCAAACTCTATAGTAGTTATGCCATCAGTTTCAAAGTTCCATGTCATCAGAAGATGTATCCTGTCAGTATCAGGATCGATAATGGGGACAGGGTTACCGCAGGTATTCTTCCCATCGTCCCATACCGTAATAAGTCCGCTCCACTCTTTCCCTCCGTCGGTGGAACGTCTGAGAACCAGATCGATATCACCTGTATCACTGATTCCACTCCTTCCTTCACAGAAGGCGAGAAGAGTGTTGGCATTAGACATTACCAGAGCGGGGATGCGATATATATTGTAAAAACCATCATTCTTAGTAAAGATGTGTGGAGCCGTCACAGTGCTTAGCTTGCCTAAGCCTTCTCCCTCTAAGTCCGGAGGATTGACGGTATTGATGTGAATTTCGCCGTTGCAGGACATTAGCAGAGTCGCTATTGTCGTAAAAATAATATAGCTGATTTTTCTCATATCCTTTATTTATTAGAGGTTTTCATATCCTATTGTCTGGGTTAGTTTATGATTTAGCGAAAGTTCTGATCTGGTGATGGCGAAATAAAGGGGTATCTTGATGCCGTTATCTGCCTTTTTTTTAAGATTGGGCACTTCTTGATAGATGTCGATGATCCCATCGAAGTGGAACCTTAGCAGGTCTGGCCAACGCTTGCACTCAATCCAGAATTCCCGACCTCGTTCGGCGAGTATGGCCTGTCCTACTGTTACCTTGTCTTTCGCTCCTAACCAAGGGGCGATTTTGGCGCGCGAACGAACTTTATTAAGTTCCGTGATAGCGTCATCAATCTTATCTTGAGCGGCATAAGCTTCTGCTTTAAAAAGAATCATTTCGGCAGTTCGGTAGAGAATAATATCGTTGTCATAGATAAAATTGGTTTCCACCTTAGTTCCACGCATTTTATTGTCGAATGTACCAAGCACATTACCTCCGGCATCAACAGCCACGATATACGAATTGTCTTTGCGTACATCACCACTGTAGGCCGTAAAAAGGGCTTTCATCTCATCACTGGGAGCGTACTGGCTACGAGCGCCACTTTTTGCATATGCGATTTTTTCGGCATTTACGGCGCTTGCGACAAAAATGTCACGAGGCTTGAGTTGAGCGCCATATTGTCTGGACGCTTCGGGATAACCGAAATGAATTGACCAGATAATTTCCTTTCCGTTGCGAGTAGAGAAGATATCGGTAAAATCTTCTTCAAGGGAAGTCCCCTCCATAGCGAGGTCGGCATACTCGATAACCTTGTCATAAAGAGTTCGATCACCGCCAAGAACTTTCGCCTTCCAGAGGAGCATATCTGACATCATCGCATAACAAGCATGTTTTGTTGCATAACTTTTTCCATTACCCCACTCGTCGGTAAAGAGCTCGATAGCTTTTTTAGTATCGGCTATCGCTTGATCCAAAACCTCAGATGCAGGGCTTCTGCCAAGCTTTTCCTTTGTCGAGCTCTCTGTAGGCTTAAGCTCTAAAGGGACATCGCCCCAGAGACGTACCAGACAAAAGAAAGAATAGGCTCTCAAGGCATAAGCCTGTGCGAGAATATTGTCCTTCTGGGATTGAAGAGTAAAGTTAACATCATCCGAGTACTTAAGAATCATATTACAATGCTGGACGACAGTGTAGAAATTGGCCCAACTAATACCGTTGGATGATGAAAGATTTTGCGCCCAGGAGTCAGAAGTTCCGCCTTCAAGGCCGGAAACGAATTCATCTGAACGACTGTCGAAGTATTCGAGGGTATTAAGAGTAGTCCTGAATTGCGTATATGTTCCTATAAGGTAGCTCTCCACTTCAGAAGTAGAGTTCCAATACGAGCTTCCATAAATCTGAGAAGTGTTCTCTACCTCAAGCAGCGAACAGGAAGCCATCAGAAATAATGATGCCACGAGGGCTGTCAAGGTTTTATTTATTGATTTCATATTCTTATCCATTTTGCTAGAATGTGAGACTGACACTTAATGAATATTCTCTTGGTCGCGCATAAGTACCATAATCTCTTCCGGTGTAGATTTCCGGCGTGAGCCCGTCATATCCGGTAAGGTAGCCGATATTATAAACTCCCGCATTTATCTGTACACCTTTCACAAAGAAGTTTCTGAGAAGCTTTTCGTTAATACTATACGATAGAGAGAATTCACGGAAGGCCAGATAGTCCCCCTTCTTATACATGTGTGAGGAATTAATAGAGCCGGAGCCGTGGTTACCCAAGTTGTGTCCGGCGCGTATATAATTGCGATAGTTATAGTCGTTGTCGCTCTGAACAGTGTATTTCGGAAGAGTAGAGCCGTCGTTGGCATACTGCCAGGTGTTATTAAGTGCCTCATATGTGGTGTTACAGTTATTTCTAAAACTTGCAAGCATCATACCCCTCCAAGTGTTGCAGATGACATGACCTATGGCATAATCCATTACAAGCCGAGCAGAGAGACCCTTCCATGCCACTGTGTTGGTAATGCCACCAGTAATGTTTGGACGAATGTATCCGATAAAGACCATATCCAGATTATTGAGGACTCCGTCTCCGTTTCGATCTTCGTAGATGGCATCTCCTGCATGCTTGGTGCGTCCCGCTGCTTGTTGGTCATAAGGAGCCTTGGCTGCTTCTTCTTCTGTCTGATAAACTCCGAGATAATGCCATCCATAACGAGATCCGAATCTTTCCCCCTCTGCAAAACCTCCTACTTTTATGATACTATCGCTATCGGGATCGTAAATAAAGTTCCCTCCTATGCGATTTTTGTCCTCTCCATTTTCAGGAAGTTTGAGCGCTATCGTATTGTAATAAGTGAAGTTAAAATCCATATTCCATGTAAAGCCGCTGGTTGCTATCGGTGTTGTGTTTACCTGTATTTCGATTCCGCGTGAGCGAAATGTACCGTAGTTATATTTAATGGAAGAGTATCCGGTTGAAGTCCAAAGCGTCATATTGTAGAGACGGTCATAGGTGTATTTGCTATATATATCTACGATAAGGCCTATGCGGTCATTGAAGAATCCAAGGTCCAATCCAGCATCATAAGATTCGGTTGTTTCCCATACTAAATCGGCATTCTTGAGGGTAGAGTTCAACACTCCGACTTTTCCCATATAAGTAGAGCCCGTTATGCCATATAAGCCTTGTGAGTTGGATATAGAGAGATTGTTGTTTCCTGCACGACCCCAACTGGCACGGATTTTTGTCTTATTTAAGACGGTTTTGATGGACGAGAAGAAGTTTTCCTTGTGCATATTCCATCCAAGAGAAGCTCCAGGGAGGAAGGCCCAGCGGTGATTTTCAGAAAATTTAGAAGAACCGTCGGCCCTGAGACTGATCGATGCAAGGTATTTCCCATCATAGGCATAATTTGCCCTAGCAAATCCGGAAAGCATTGCTTCGCGTGCAATTGTATTTGTGATACGCTGGGTGCTATCGGCAGTGGCGTTAAGGGTTGGAATTAGATCCGAAGGGGCCCCGCTACCACTGCCGCTTAGGTTATCAATCCGGTCGAAGTTGTAACTGGCTCCGATAGTGCAGCTCACATTATTTTTCCCTATATTTTGAGAATAATTGAGTACTGCATCTGCTTGAATATGATCAGTGTGGTTGCGTATCGCACTTGCAGGACGTATTTCTGTGCCAGTTGTTTCGTTCAGGGCTTCGAACTTATTAGTACTACTATTGGTGAATGTGTAATATGCCGTCGGGTGGAAAGTCAGACCCGGAATAATGTTCCACACTGCACCGGTCTGGAAAGTAACAAGATTATTTATAATCTTTGTATATTGGTTACCATAGTAAATCTCAAATATTCTCGGGCGGAAAGCGTTCATTCCCTCGCCGGGAGCCGGGGTGCCGTCAGGATAGTAAAGGCGATAGGTAGGAGGCATCAAGATGGCTCGAGTTAGTGAGTTTTCGACACTTGCCGCATTGTTGGTTTTCGAGTAGTTGATGGTAGCTTTGGTCTCAAGCCTCCAAGAGTCGGATAGTTTACAGGTGTTATTGTAGATAACGCCTAAATTGTCATAATCGGTGCCGCGAAGGATGCCCTTTTGGCTGAGATAGCGTGCGCTCGTATAATAGGTAGAGCGGTCGTTACCGCCGCTGATGGTAAATATGTATTCATGTTTTGGTGCTATCTGGAAAGTTGCTGCTTGCATATTATTATCCATGAAGATGAGCATCTTTCCTGTTACGGGGTCTTTCATTGTCTGCCAACCCTCGTTATTAATGAGGTTTGCAACAAAATCTTGTCCGTAGACGTTAATGTAGTTGTCCAGGAAGTCAAGAGTGCAGGCTGAATAGTAATCGTGCCCGGTTGACATTCCCCAGTCTCCACTGAGAAAAGTCTCAGGATTGGCTGAGCCGGAGGGAACCAGACTATCTTTGTTAAACTTGGCAGTGTTATGTCTCATTAGATAGACATAGTCTCGAGCGTTAAGCAAGTCGAGTTTTTGCGGCTGTTGGTCGAGGGCGAAAGTATGCTTGAAGCGTATTTTTGGTTTGCCAATACTACCACTTTTGGTTTTCACGATAATAATACCATTAGCGGCCCGTGCTCCATAAATAGCCGTGGAAGCTGCATCCTTGAGCACCTCCATACTTTCAATATCAGCAGGGTTCATATCTTGAATGCCGCGGGTACCGCTGGTAATGACGCCATCAATGATTATGAGAGGCGTGTCACTTTCGGGAGAACTGGAGGTTCCGCCACGCAGAAAAACCTGAGGGGTGGCACCTGGTTGTCCACTACTGACCTGAAGATTGAGACCCGGAACCTTACCTTGCAATTGGGTAAGAGCATTCTGAGAAGGTGTTTGTTCGAACTCCTTTGGCCCTACCTTTTGAATAGAATTGGTAACTAGAGATTTGAATTGGGTGCTATATCCGATGGATACTGCTTCCTCTAAGAGGGTTGGATCATCCTTAAGAGTAACATTTATGTTGGCATTCTTGCCGATAATGACTTCACTAGGAATCATCCCAATGAAGGAATATACCAGGACATCACCCTCCTTAGCTGCAATGCTATAGAGACCATCCAAATCAGTAATGACTCCCGATAAGGTTCCTTTTATCTGTACGGAGGCTCCGGGTAGGGGATTACCGGAGATATCGCAGACCTGACCGCTGATATTCTGGGCGTAAGAAGTAACAGAAGCGACAATAGTTAGCATTGTTATAAGCGCTATTTTTAGAGAGAAATGTTTCATATTAGGCGAGCTCATTTTTTGACAGTAAATACAAGATAATCCCTTTCTCCGGTATAAGTTGCCGTCTTGTTTTCATAGGTGTCAACTTTGATAAAAGGGCTGGAATAAATATATGCTATATCCGCTGCTCCGTCTTTAAAGCTTGTGGTACCGGTGTTATTGGTGGCGATTCGCACCCTTACTTGCAGAGTGGCTTTTAAAATGTCAGATGCAATAGGAATTTCAAAGTCGAGACTATGTGTTTCATCCTCTTTCCCGATGGGATAATGGCCTGAGGTTAGATGGATTTCCTTTATCGTAATCCAGTTTTCGCCATCAAGACTGTATTCTTCTATCCAATCGACAGGAGATGCAACATAGCTAGTCACCGCAAGTCCGGCATTCTTGAATTGAATCGTCGAGCCTTCCTCTACCATCACTAAGTCAACACTAAAGAGGAAGTAGTCTCCTTTGCTCATTTGTCCGATACGCAGCGAATTAGCCGGTCTATTGGGGGCGGATCCAGTAAACGAAGCCTTATCATTTGCGACATGAGCACTGAGGATGCCCCCTTTGACTATATCACTTTCTGCATAATGATTTTCCGCCCAACATTTAGTAATGATGTATCCGGGGCTTGTCGGGATCGGGGCGATGCCGCCAAATGTCTTGTAATAGAGTCCTGTGAAAGTCCACTTAGCGACATCTCCTTCTGTCGCCTTTACAACAGCCTGCGAGATAGAGATAGTTTTTACTGTTAGGCCGTCTATTTTAAGCGATATAGAACCGGTTCGCCGCTCTATGTTGTTGGTAGAAAGGCGGAGAAAACTACCGCAATATTGTGCTCGTGTAGATGGGGCGCTGGCTGAGCGGCCATCCGTGGCAATCTGGACTCCTGTTGCATTACCGGTCACGATTGCTATTTTAGAAAAAGTGATCCAATCCGAGTCGCTCTCTATTGTCCAAGCCCTGTTGGAGCGTACGGAGAATGCGATATCATCTTGGATGCCCGGGGCTTCTTCGGTAAGATCTATAGTGAATTCAAAATCAATTTCAGGTTCTGCTATTGTTGTGGCAGGCGCAGAGATCATCTCATCATCGCATCTTGCTACTTTTATATTGTCTAATGCCATGCGGCTTGAGGCTTCGCCGCAAAAAGTGATTTGGGATGCATTGGTAACATCCTTGAAGATAATGTGATGTGTATGCCAGCTCCATATATCTTCGTTGGAGAGGTCGAGGGTAACGCTTTTTTTGTCAGTTGAAGCTATGGCCCCATCGTCTCCTGCCGCAACAAATTCTCCATTACCCTCAATACTTATAGTAATTATGCCTGCGTCCTTTACTCCTTCCAGAGATGAGTAAACGGAAGCGTCAAAAGATATATCAATCGTAGCTTTGCTATCGTTGTCTATATCGTCTAGATATTTGGTTGTGAGGACCCATGGAGATTCGCTATCGCCCATCACGAGGTAGCCGTCGGCGCGGCCGGTTGTATTTATTGAATTGAAAGCCGTGAAGTTTTTGTCCATCAGCTCATTGCCTTTAGTAAGTGAAGACACACTGACGGCATTGGTCAGGCCGGCGTTTTCGTATTCCGGTACGCCGTATTTCTCTGCCGTATTCCAAGCATCCTTCATCCAGGAGAAATCTTCATCGAAGAAAAGGTGTCCGTCGGCGTGGGAGTCCACACCTTCCGGTCCCCTTTGAACGATAGTATAGTCTTTTGTCCAACCATCCTTTTCCACCGATAGTAGCATGGTTGTCTCACGGGCTACTCTGAATTTATTTTCTGTGGCAGAAATCTTGACAATGTATTCCTCCCCGGCAACCCCCGAAGTGGGATCTATGGTTAGCCAGTCTGAATTATAGGAGATGGTCCAGGGATAATTTACAGTCAGAGTAAAGGTTTTAACCTCCGAACCTCCTGAGGAGGGAAGCAAGTTATACCGCGTCATTCCGTCCATCGTGACTTCGACAGCGTCTGTATGGAAGAGCCCTGTACCTTCTATAGATGTGTTACATCCTGCACATATAATCAAACAGAGCAAAAGAAAAGTAAAAAAGCGATTTACTATATTTAGAACCATATCATTTGTTTATTATTGGATTTTTTGACGCTTTACGTACAATCTTTGCACTTACGCTTAAGAAGGATATTTTTTCGCAGCAGCTCTTTTCGCCATTTTCGTAGAGTATGCCGACATTTCCTTTTTTAGAAACGAAGATATCGGAATATGATGCCGGTCCGGCTTGTACTTGTAAAACCGGTCTCCAGGATTTACCCCCATCGGTGCTAAGTTTCAGCCACATATTGTTGCGTTTTTTAGAGGATGGATTGCAGAATACCAGCCAATTGGAAAGGCGTCCACCTTTGGTATAGTTGGCAATAGTTCCTTGGCATCGGGGTTCAGTAAGGGCATGATCGAAATAGTATTCTTCGAAGGACTCTCCGGCATCATGGCTTATTGCAGCATAACGGCTGTGGGCATTTTCCTTCCATTTATCTATATCATAGTAATCCACACGCATATTAAGCAATAGATCACCATTTCGTAGTTCGGCGATAGTGCTTTCATTGCCGACCTTGGGATTTCCGCCAATCTGCCATGTCTTCCCTATGTCATCGGAATATATTACATGAGATACTGTCCGTACATCTGATTTGTCTGTAGATATAAGTAACCCATGGTTACACGGTACGACGAGGCGTCCTTTATATTTACCTTTCTGAAGTTGAATAGCATGGCATGGACCGGTGGCATACCAAGTCCATTCTGGATTTTTTACACTTGTAGTGATTTCTTCAGCGGGACTCCATGTTTTTCCGTTGTCATCAGAGAATAAGCAGAACACGCGCCTGGTATCAATAGATGTGCGGAAGCGTATGTCTTTCTCGTGGTCGCGGCCGTCATTCCAAGTCGTCACTAGGATAATGCGACCAGATTTATGATCAACAACCGGGGCGGGGTTACCACAAGTATTGGCACCATCTTTCCAGACAATTTGCATTGGACTCCAAGTGCGTCCTTCGTCAGTAGATCGTTTCATGGCGAGGTGAATCTCTCCTGTGTCTCCTGTTTTTCCAAGACGCGCTTCTGCAAAGGCGAGGATGTCCCCATTGGAGGCCTGGATAATAGCAGGAATGCGGTAAGTATAATATCCTTCTTCGCCTTTCTGGAAGACTGTTACCGGCTCTTCTTGAGCTGAAAGAGCAAAGCTCATCAAAAATATAAAAAACAATTTCATATGCATCTTCTGTTAAAAAAGTTTATAGCTTCAAGGTCAGCCTGGAGGTTTTTATATTCGACGGCTGTAAATCTACTTATCGGTAGACGGCACTCGCCGCACTCAATGCCGAGAAGGTTCATTATAGCCTTGCCTCCACGCACACCTCCGCCGTATTTGACGATGACTTTTACAATCTCCACGCTGTACATCTGGAGCTCACGAGCGCGATCGATGTTGTTTTTTTCGAAGGCATCAAGAATTTCATTGTAGATATATCCAGCATAGTTGTATGTGCTACCAACTCCGGCTTGAGAGCCAAGGGCAAGACCACAAAGGAGAATCTCATCATAACCATGCAGAATCTCGAAGGCGCCGCCTTCTAGATGAAGGCATTGGTTCATCTCCATAAGATTGTTGTGGGTGAATTTGACGCCCTGAAGGTTAGGGATTTTCTTTGAAGCAAGTTCTAGAAATTTATCAACAGGCAAACAGACACCGCTCATAGAGGGCATGTTGTAGTAATAAAAAGGCAGTTTTGGGGCAGCAGCGGCTACAGGAATGAAGAAATCTACAAGGTCCTCAACACATCCAGGCTTATAGAAGTTGGGGGCAATGGACGCTACTGCCCAAACTCTGCATTTTTGTGCGTGGGCGGCAAGCTCAGCGGCATCGGCCTGACAGTTATGCCCAACATGGACGATAATCTTGAGGCGTTCCGCAGATGCCTTTACCCACTCTTCCGTTACTGCTTTACGCTCTTCAAGCGTCATAGAAAAACCCTCTCCGGTCGTACCGCAGATAAATGCACCTACGATACCCTGTGCCACGAGCATGTCCGCATAGGGTTTGATGGCAGGCAGGTTGAGCGAACCATCAACCTTCATTGGAGTGAACGGGGCAGCAATGAGCCCTTTAAATCTTTTGAACTTCATTTTTATATAGTTAAACCGTTAATATCTTTTTTGGGTCCTCCCGTGAGTATGCTGAATATCCAACCAATCACATAACATGATACGAATCCGACCGAAGAGTAAAGTAGAAGGTTTACCGCTTGGAAATGCATCACGATGAGTTGTATAATTATACAACCGATAAGGCCGCAGATAGCACCAATAGCATTGGCTTTTTTGCTTGTGAATCCAAGTAGGAACAGACCACCGAGTCCGCCTAGAAGAATGCCTAGAATTTTAGAGAATTCATCCCAAAGGCTCTTGATATCCCATGTAGCCATCATAAGGGCGAAGCCTACTCCGATTAAACCAATAATAATAGTGGATCGCTTGGCTATTTTAAGGGTGTCTGCATTGCCCGCGCGGCGAGTTTTGGAAAATATATCTGTCACGTATGCTGTTGCTGCGGAATTCATTGAGGCCGAAAGGGTGCTCATAGCTGCCGCAAAAATGCCGGCGATGACTAATCCCATCACACCTGCGGGAATGTATAAACTTACATACCAAGGCAGAATTGCGTCCGGATTGGGTATTGTGGCGCTCAGTTCGGAGGGATTGTTCTTGAAAAAAACATAGAGGCATGTTCCCACGAAGAAAAACAGAATCGTAGCTGGAATGGAAAGGACAGCATTGGTATAGACGCCTTTGCGAGCGTCCTTTTCGGTCGATGTAGTCAGATATCGCTGAACAATGGTCTGGTCAGTACCATATGTCGTCAGATTAGTGAAACAAGTGGCTATCAATGTCGTCCATATCGTAGCCTGTCTAAGATCGAAACGAAGTGAGCCGAGATTAAACTTGGAATCCTCAGCTGCTGTGGCGATAACTCCGCTGAATCCCTCTGGGGTCGAAGCACAAATAGAGAACACAACAGTCACTGCCGCGCCTAAGAGTACAATTACTTGAAACGCATCAGTCCAAGCAACCGCTTCAATACCTCCCATATAGGTGTATACTAAAGAGAACAAACCCATCAGACCAACACAGAGAAAGATATTGAATCCCGTGACGACATTGAGGGCAATTGCCGGAAGTAACAGCACCACACCCATTCGGCCTACTTGATAAATAATGAAGGCGAGAGAGCAGAGCACCCTTACAAGGGGACTGTAGCGTTTTTCGAGATATTCGTAGGCCGTCGTGACACCGAGTTTTCGGAAAAACGGGATAAATAGAAGAACAATGATAGGTACCACAAGAACGATACCGACATTGAAAAACATATAACTCCAGTCTGTGGCGTAAGCTTTTGCTGGGATACTCATGAAAGTGATGGCGCTTAGCGCTGTTCCAAAAATACTCAATCCTGCAATGAACCAGGGGATACGGCCACCGCCCTTGAAATAGTCATCAGCGCTTTTCTGTCTGCGGGAGAAATACCATCCCATCCACGCAAGAATAAGGAAATAGAATATTATCACCGTAAAATCGAGCCAGCCCATCGATTTAATGTGGCTATGCATAGTTCCTTTAATTATCTCAGGAGTGCGAACCCATGGAGAAACTTCTCCACTGCATATATAGAAGCTGGCCCCCTTACGCGCAATAGCCGTTGTCACCGGAACTTTGAATTCTGGATCAATCATTATAGAACTCTTGGTAACCGTGTGATAAAGAATCATCGGATTGGAAAAGAAAAGGATATGATTTGTACCGTAGGAGGTGCAACTGCGGGCTGTCACGGGGAATTCACCTTCGACTGCAGACCACTCGCCCAAGCGGGGGTTGTATTTCCAACCTTCGGTGAAGGAGCGAATTATTTCATTTCCTTTTATCTTGCGTCCGCCGAACATATAAAAGCAATTGTCGAGACCATCACTCTGAACTGTGGCAACAGCAAAGGCGCGATCCTCGCCAGGCCAAGGCTCAAGCTTCTGCCAGCCACGTTCTTTCGCTTCAAGGTCGAGACATAGGAAAGTATTATTGCTTTCATTGTCTTGCATTGAGGTGATTCCGCCGGCAAGGAAAACCTTGTTGCCAACCTTACCTCCGACCATATTAGACATTGGTATGGGAAGCGGATCCCAAGAAATGATTTTAGGTGAGCCATCTTTTTCTATATTAAGAACATAAACATCCCTGTTACACTGCGTTTCTTGAGAACCACCTATGCAAAGAAGACCTTCCGGAAGTTCGATTGTACAACCATAGGCAGATTTGTTGGGAAGTATGTCTTGATAATACCGCCAGCCCGATGTATCATTATATATATATACATCTCCCCACCAATGTTTTTTACCTCCTTTAGGGGCAATGCCGTCAGGAAAATTTGCTCCTCCAGCGATAACGAGTTCATTATTTATCGTTCCGGCAAAGACTCCGGCCAGGCCGAGATTGGTGTCAGATGTATCCCTCGGGGTAGAAGGCAACTGAATTCTTTCCCACTTAATGACATTAGTGCGAGTGATAGGAGTCTGTAAACTCAAAATAATGAAAAGAATATGAAGTAGTTTCATTGAATATTAAGTTGTTCGTTTTCGTGTTACTTTGTCCGATTAATCTGACAAATTAATCATATTTGTCAGACAATTCATACCTGCCGCTGCAAATATATAAAATATTTTCATACTTTATCCTTTTTTGAGAATTAAAAAGAAAAAATGTATATTTGTCAGACAAATAAGCACTAAATGAATATTCTAAAGATCCAAGATCAGAAGATTACATTGGTTGATCAAGTAGAGGAAAGGTTACTCGAATACTTTAAGACGCAAGGATATAGTCTGGGAGATGTTCTCCCCAACGAAACTACGCTTGCCGATTCACTCGGTGTGGCGCGCAGTGTGCTTCGTGAAGCATTAAGCCGATTCAAGATGATTGGTTTAATAGAAAGCCGTACTCGTCGCGGAATGGTGATAGCAGAGCCGTCTATTCTCGGTGGAATGCGCAGAGTGATTAATCCCACATGGATGACCGAAAGTACCCTGGCTGATATCTTGGGGCTTCGCATCGCTCTGGAAATCGGCATCACAGATAGTATTTTTCGCAACATTACACCAGAGTATATCACAGAACTCACGAGCATAGTGGAGGCTGGCGTGGCTCTCGAAGGGAACAGATATGCCCCTATAAGCGAGTATGATTTTCATACAAAATTATACGAAATATCAGGCAATAAATATGTAATGGAGTTTCAGGGAATCATCCATCCAGTTATGGAATTCGTCAAGGACAAATACAAGGATTTCTTCGCTCCCTCTGCGAAAAAATTGGAAAAAGAGGGAAGCGTGGTGAGTCATGCAATGTTGTTGGATTACATTAAGGCTGGTGACGAGGAAGGATACTTTAAGGCTATCCGTCAACACTTCAAGATATATACTGAATACCTCAGCCAAATGAAAAAACTCAATCATCCTATTATGAAAAACAATCCATATTACGCTGCAGCGCTTGCTTACATTAAAGAACACGACCTCAATTCTCTTTCTACCGGCACCCATGTAATAGAGGAAGGCCGGCTTTGGGTCAACATAGTGGAAACTTCTCTTCGTCCTGCTTCTGAGGCCCTTTTGGAGGTTCACGATGCATTTATTGATATCCAAATCCCTCTTTCGGGACCTGAGACCTTTGGCATCAAACCACGCAGCGAATGCACGCAGCCTCGTGGTGAGATGGACTCAGTCAAGGATATTCTCTTCTTTGATGATGCTATAGAGGAGACCGAGACCGTAACCGTAAAAGCCGGAGAGATGATTGTTTTTAAACCGGATACCGCCCACGCTCCCCTCATCGGCTCCGGTCCTATCCGCAAAGCCATTTTCAAAGTCTCAGTTTAGGCGACTAGACGTTTTTATTGAGCGTTTTACGCTGTTGGATCTCTTGTTTTGTGGAGCCATTACTTAGCCGGCTATATTAGCGGCAGTATTCTCTTTACTTTTTTCGAAAAAGAATTTTTCTTCGCCAAAGGCAGGTTCTAATTGGTCGAACCATGTTGCTTTCGGATCATACTTTGCAAAAAACGGAATGTTGACCCATTTCGCATTTCGTCCTTGCAAAAACCGGAGCACATATACTTTTTCGCCCTTTATTTCCTGAACGCCAAGCACTTGAATTTTGCCTGGTTCACAGCTCATACTTGGGCCCCTTACTGTTCTACAGATTCCACTGACTTGCCTGTATGCTTTTCGAAAAATATCCCAACATTTATCCAG
>FZPS01000187.1_pt76 | contig 31302 bp, 30 predicted proteins | sample 1817821 | NCBI WGS metagenome assembly FZPS01 (sample SAMEA104158645, study PRJEB21678) | metagenome | place: Germany | collected 2015-04-21
TGACGACGCTTGCATGACCTACATCCTGTAGGCCCGAAAGCGTCCGCCTAGAGTGGAAATCACCGCGTCACCTGTAACCCAATTGTTCGTGTTTTATAGCCAATTAAGTCATTATGAAATTCATTCATCAATTAAGTCTTTAAATACAATGATGTATTTGAACGCTTTTTTTGCTTCTATTTTTGATTTGCTTAGTTTATGATTAAGTAAATTATAATTAAATCGGTTACAGAAGGGAGTAGGAAATTGAAGAAAGGTTTTGATTTTAGTGAAAATGAAATTGTAAAAAGAATCAATCAAGATCAAGAGGTTCAGCTTAAATTACATAACAACGAGATGACTTGGGGTAAATTCAGTTTATTTTTTGTCATGTATATTGCAATAATGGTTGGTGTTACTATATTTGCGAGTGTGATTTCTATAATTACTGAACGTGTATTTAATATAGATCTGTTATCTTACATTCAACAAATTCAATACTCTGCACTAATGGAATTACTTGTCTTTATCTTAACATTACTAGCGTTAAAGCATGTGCGCGAATTTTTAAAAGGGGAATATAATTTTCAAGCTTTGAAAAAGTGGCAAACCTATGTTTATCTAGTAGTGGCATATGTTGTTGTCTACACTGCTCAATATCTCATTATCCATAAGCTAGAGTGGGAGCAAGGAGGAAGCCAAGTTGGGTTATTTGGGCTAGATGAAATCTCACTAAATACAATTAATGTACTCTTGTTAATTGTTGCGTTTGTCGTTATTGCACCAATTACAGAAGAGGTCATCTTTCGCGGCTTAATTTTAGGGTTCTTAAGAGAAAAGATTGGTATTATACCAGCAATCTTAATTTCATCGCTTTTATTTGGCTTAGGTCACCCTGGGCATCATTTATCAACGACAATCATGGGTCTTACCTTTGGGTTGTTATATGACCGAACGAAGTCAATAGCAGTACCGATTGTCTTTCATATGATCTGGAATGCATTTGCAACATATGGCATCCTATCGCTCGTTGCAAGTGGCTAAATATAAGATAATAGAATGGAATTATGGAAAAAGTAAAGAAAAAATATCAATTAGGTTACAATTTCTAATTTTTCGCCAACTTAATCGCTCATTATGATAAAATAAGATTAAATAAATGACAGAAGAGAAGGAGGAGGATTCAGATGAAACTATGGTTGAAACGATTTTTCGTATTAATTGTAACGATTATGAGTCTAGGATTCTATGTGCCTCCTCTTAACTTAGAAATTAATGCAGACACAAATGGTAATGAAACAGAATCAGAGAAAAAGAGTTTAGATAACTCTACAACTTATATTTATGAACCATCCATATACTTGGATGAAGTAGAATCATATCAAATTACTGAAACTGACCCAGTAGATGAGTTAATTGAACAAGCAAAAGAACAGATGATTCAAAAGCTAGGTCCCAAGATACATGAACAGATTGAAGATGATGTTAAAGAGCAAGTTATTCCTAACCTTGAATTAGTTGTTGCAAATCTGATTGATACAAAATACGCTGATCAAGATTTTAACCTATCAATTATTGAAAATAAAGTATCAGGATATGGTGAGAAGATTTTTGATTTATATGATGAAGATAGTGAAGAAATTATTGCTAAATTTCATGTCCGTAGAGAGAATCGTCCGCTAGATGGATATTGGTTTAATTTTCACTATCACTTAGCACAAGATCAATTTGAAACACACTATGAGTTTGCCGATGTTTATTGGAGTAAAGATACCCCACCAAAATGGATGAGCAAAAAACTAGATTAAGCCTTTATGCTTAACCTAGTTTTTTTGATGCTTAAATGTTTATCTTTCTTAGCTCGGGGAAAAATACACTAACAAACCTCAGTTCAGAAAGGAAGTTCATAATGAATAAATATGTGCAAGCTTACTTTCGCGATGAAGATGAAGCTGAGCAATTAAAAGCAAGTTTAGTTAAATTTCCAACAACTAATCTAATGATTGATTTTTTAGAAGATGTTGGTGAAAAAAGATTAGTGGTCCCGTATATTGCCCAACAATCTGTTGGCGACAATACTGGTAATATGACTTTTGATTCTCAAGCTATTGGCTATCAAGATGTTGAGAAAGAAGATCGAGAAGTGCGAAATACAGTTGTATCATTTGAAGTGCCAGAGAAGCACTTTTATGATGTCATTTTAGAAATTCAAAAATTAGATGGCCAGGTTGATCGATCATTATTTGAATAATTGAATTAAAATAGTTACAGTTAATAAAAAATGGTTCTATTTACGTTTATCCGTAAGTAGAACCATTTAATTCAATGGACTATTCTGTACTTGTGAAGTGACAGACTTAAATCAAGTATGAGTAAACAGCTAAAAAGTGGGCAAAGGACCCAGTTAAAATAAATAAATGGAATACTTCATGAAATCCTAGATATTTACTTTCAAGCCATTTAGGCTTTGTCGCATAAATAATGCCCCCAAGTGTATAAATGATGCCGCCAGCAATTAATAGAATCAAGCCGTTAGTCGCTAAGTTCGCAGATAGCGGTACGATTGCAAAAATAATTAACCAGCCCATCAAAATATAGAGCGCTGTTGATAACCAGCGTGGACTATGAAACCAAATTAATTTAAACAATATACCACTAATTGCAATCAACCAAATGATACCGAGTATTGTCCACCCAAGTGTGCCATTTAACGAGATGATGCAAAATGGTGTGTAAGTACCTGCAATTAAAATGTAAATCATTGAATGATCCAACCGCCGAAGCCACGCAATTAGCTGATCGGATCCAATCACCATATGATAGGTCGCTGAGGCGCTATAAAGTGAAATCATACTAACACCAAATATGATTAAAGAAACTAAGCTAATTGTAGACACTTGAGCACTGATCCCTTTGATTACCATCATGATCAAGCCAATTGCAGCAAGAAAAGCTCCTGCTAAGTGTGTTAATCCATTGATGGGTTCTCTAATATACCGAATCAAAACATCACCCCTATATTATGCGGTTATTAAAACTATGTAATGAAATCATACTATACATATGATGATTCGTCAACATTTGCCTTTTAACCAAAATCCGTTATACTAAGTGGTATAATTCATAAAAGGATCGTACTTGAACGATTTAGAATAAAACAAATGAGGTTGTTATTGTGGATTGGTTAAAAGAAGTTGTTACTTCATTAAATTTTGATCGGATCATCGAGCGAGATGATATACCTAAAATTGATCTTTATATGGATCAAGTTACACAGTTATTTGAAGGGGCTTATGCAGCAGGGAAGCGGAATCAAGAGGATAAGGTCTTAACGAAAACGATGATCAATAATTATGCTAAAGATAATTTATTATTCCCGATTAAAAATAAGCGCTATACAAAAGAGCATATTATGTTTATTCAATTTATTTATCAACTAAAAGCGTCATTATCGATTCGTGATACTAAAATGGTTTTAGAAAAGTTAAATCAATCAGTAAAAGAGGAATCGATTGATATTGATCAAATATATGATCAATATGTACTGTTAATGGAGAAACAAGTGGATGATTTTGTTCAGAGTTTACCTCGAATGCTTGAGGAAGTGAATGAGATTGTTGCAGAAATGGATGATCATGATCAAGTATATTTAAAACAGTTGTTTTTAATTTTTTCTCTAGTACATCAAAGTAATATGTATCGCCGTCTCGCGGAACGATTGACTGATCGATTAGTCGAAGATTCTAAAACTGAAAACAAACAAAAAGACTAGACAACTGAAGCTGTCTAGTTTTTTGTTAAATGAAAAACCAAGGGAGAATAGCTAATGTTCCAATTACACCAAGAGCAATACCTAGTCCAAAACCAGGTCGATAAGGGTAATAGGGTTGAACTGGTTGATAGTAATATGGCGTACCATAACCTTGGGGCTGATTTGAGTATGGTTCGATAAAGACATGTGTCGGTGTAACCTGTCGAATAAATCCACGGTGTTCTTGACCGTCTAATGTTTGTATTGAAACAGGTTTACCGATATTATCACAACATACTTTGTAATAGTTAGGCATTAAGAAGCTCCTTTCTATTTATTCAAGTGATTGAGTCGTCAATCATCACTCTTTTAGCAATGTAAATTGTCATGAGTCACTCACCATACTGTATGTTTGAAATCATGATTTGTAGAGGTTATTCGTTTAGTTAAAGTTAGAAAATCATAAATAAATTAGAAAAAGTCATTTGTTGGTTGCCGTATTAATTGATTATCGCTGACAAGATAGCTTTTCTGCCATCTTTCAACGAGGTAAGTCCCGATATAATAGCCTAAATATTGAGGCATACTTTCATTACCATACATTAAGTGTTGATAGAGGGGGTGTGTTGAGCGGATTTCTAAGTTTGGTAGAATCCATTGTTTGTACAAATTTTCAATGGTTAGTTTATCGGGTGTGATGTTTGGAAGTAATGACTTTCCGTATTTTCTCCTTGTAATAACTTCAGCAATACCTTCCATGATAAGCGCATCTTTGAGTTGAATCACCTCCTCATGATGCATAGTTTGTAGCCTCAATACATGACTATATTCATGTGTCATAATAGTCTCAATTAAGTGTTTTTCAGGCTCTAAACTGAGAAATAGCAGTATTTTATCAGTAAAGCTAAGACCAGATCCAGTGATTGATGAGTTGTCATTTAAGTTGAATGGTAAGATAAAAATATTGACCTCTGGACCATCCCATTCTTGTTTTAATTGATTAAAAAATTGTGTGACTTTAAGTTTGTAATCTTTCTCAAGCCATTTTCGAATATAAGCCTTATCTGTTTGTTCGGGATGGAACAGCCCATGACTTAATAATTGGATTTGAACTAATGATGGATTTGGCTTTTGAAAATAGTTAGCAATTGGTTGAATAATGAACTCTCTTTGACTATTAACTGTGTATTCATCGTGATTGAGGAAGTTAAGTAATAAGTGCTCTGTGTTTATAATTGGCATTTTAAACAAACCTTCATTTCTTTTGGCAAAAGAATTGCTGACCCATTAGTTTAGTCTGAAGAATATTGATGAGATGATAATGGTGACTTAAATAATCAATATAAATGGAGTTAATTTGATCGTTAAACTCTAGTTCAATCTGTCCATCGGCTGTAGCTGGAAGAGGTGAAGATTCAATCACGTTAAATCCGGCTTGCTTAATTAATTTATTCCACTCATCTGCTGTTAAAATCGACTGGGTCCCGTAAAATTGATTTATCTCATCCTGTTCGGCAAAAGTTAGAGTATCGCAGGCAGTAATTTCAACAATATAAAGTGTCCCTCCAGGACGAAGGACACGATGATACTCTGCCAAACAATCTCTAACATTGTTGAACGATATAACTGATTCAGAAATGATGCAGTCGATTGTTTCATTTTCAAATGGAAGTGATCCGATATTTGCAAGGTGGAGTTTTACTGAAGTATGCTGCAATCTTTGGCTTGCTTTTTTGATCATCGCTTCAAGTTGATCAACGCCAATTAATTGACTGTTCGTTTTATTAGCTAAGTATGCTAATGTTTTACCTGTTCCACAACCTGCATCTAATATGACGTCGTGGCGGTAATTTTTTAGCTTTTCCCATGCTTTTTTTGTCGCTGTAAATCCACCAGGATGGGCACTAGCAACATTTAGCTGCGCAAGCATATTCATGTAGGTAAAGTCCATATTCCATCTCTCCTCATAGGTTATTAGTCCATACTATGCGAAGAGATATTTTCTGTTTGGATATTTACCTTAAATGTAATATGTAGTAATATATTAAATGATTCTAAATTATCTGACTATAAACACAAACTCTTATGCTCATTTGTTCACAATAAATAAATTGGTAACTCCAATTTGCTAAATTGAAATAAATTAATGTTATAATACTAAATAGTAAAAATATAGTGTTCTTTAAAAACTGGGGGGAAATTAAATGAAAACTGATTTAGAGATTGCAGTAGAGACAGAATTACAGCCAATTGAAGAAATTGTAAACCAATTAGATTTACTTGGTGAAGAATGGGAGCCATATGGAAAATATAAAGCTAAGCTCTCATTGAACATCTTAAATCGCCTCAAAAGTAAAGCTGATGGAAACTTAATCTTAGTGACCTCAATTAATCCAACACCAGCTGGTGAAGGTAAATCAACAGTTACAGTTGGATTAGGCCAAGCACTACATCAATTAGGTAAAAAGACAGCTGTCGCGCTTAGAGAGCCTTCATTAGGTCCTGTAATGGGCTTAAAAGGTGGAGCAACAGGTGGTGGTTATTCTCAAGTTGTCCCAATGGAAGATATCAATTTGCATTTTACCGGTGATATTCATGCGATTACTGCTACAAATAATGCGTTAGCAGCATTAATTGATAATCATATATTTCAAGGTAATCAAGAACAGATTGATCCGCGTAGAATTACTTGGAAACGAGTTGTAGACTTAAATGACCGAGCGTTACGTGAGGTTGTCATCGGTCTTGGTGGTGTGAAACAGGGTGTACCGAGAGAAGATGGTTTTAATATTACAGTTGCCTCTGAAATAATGGCGATTTTATGCTTAGCTAATGGATATGAAGATTTAAAACAAAGACTCGCTAAAATTGTTATTGGCTATCGATTTGATTCAACACCAGTCACAGTTGCTGATCTAAAAGTCGAAGGTGTATTAGCTATGCTTTTACGAGATGCCTTAAAGCCAAATCTCATCCAGACAATTGAAGGTGTTCCTGCCATTATTCATGGTGGTCCATTTGCTAATATTGCACATGGATGTAATAGCTTATTAGCGACGAAAATGGCTGGTAAGTTAGCTGATTATGTTGTTACTGAAGCTGGTTTTGGCGCTGACCTTGGTGCTGAGAAATTTTTAAATATTAAGTCTCGAATTGGAGAATTAGATCCTAAAGCTGTTGTAATTGTTGCAACAACTCGCGCATTAAAAATGCATGGTGGCGTTGAAAAAGATCAATTAGCAACAGAAAACATAGAAGCATTAGAAAAAGGATTAGAAAACTTAGCAAAACATATAGAAACAGTAGAAAAGTTTGGCTTACCGTTTGTTGTTGCGCTAAACCATTTCACTACAGATACAGAAGCAGAAGTTAGAGTCATAAAAGAATGGTGCGATAACCGAAATGTATCATTGGCAATCACGACTGTTTGGGCGGAAGGTGGTAAAGGTGGACTAGATTTAGCAAAAGAAGTGATCCAAAAAGTTGAGCAACAACAATCAAATTACCAACCACTTTACCAACTAGACACAACAATTAAAGAAAAAATAGAAGCGATTGCTACACAGGTGTATGGTGCGACTGATGTTAAATATTCACCGTTATCTGAACAGCAAATTGTTGAATTCACCAAGAACGGTTGGGCAGACTTACCGATTTGTATGGCAAAGACACAATACTCACTATCAGATCAACCGGAACAATTAGGTAGACCAACTGACTTTTCAATTACAATCCGTGAGCTTAGACCATCAATCGGTGCTGGATTCATTGTCGCGTTAACAGGTGATATGTTGACAATGCCTGGCTTACCGAAAGAACCAGCAGCGCTGAAGATGGATATTGATAGAGACGGTCAGATTAGTGGACTCTTTTAAAAAATGTAAAGCAATAAAGAAAAAAGTACTAGAATTTAACGCTAGTACTTTTTCTTTAGCTAAAATCATTAGTCCAAAATACCTATTTATGTAATGCTAAAAAACATGATATGATTAATAGAGTCAACATTTAACGGCTTACAATGGATATTATGTCATAAAAAGTCATATTTGAGGTAATAGTATCATTTTTTTAAGTACTATTGACGTGCTAATAAATTACAAGTAACATTATTAATTAGTAAAATGTAGTCTTTTTGACTAACAGATAAGAGATCGATATTAGGAGAAGGAAGTGCAGTTTTTTTAATGAATATTTTGTTGGTAAAACAAGCTTCGTTAGTATGTGATGGTATATTTGGACTGTTAAAGCGTCACTTTCCAAACAGTAAGCTATCACTATGTAGTCAATATGACTGTCAAGAACTTTTAGCGTATAGTGAACAAGCAAATTTAATAATCGTTGATATCAAAATGACTAAAGAAGTATTAAAAGTAATCGAGTATTTTAAAAATGAAGGTAAAAAAGTCATGGCTTGGGTTGAAGATTTACGTGATGATAAATTACCAGAGGTCTTTAAACTAAATATAAATGGCTATATTTATTATGAAGTCGATGAAGAAACCTTTATTAAGGCAATCAGACAAATATGTGCAGGTGGTCTCTTTATCCATGAACCACTATCTAATCGATTGCTAGATATTTACACCAAATCTCAGTCAGAGCAAAACGAACCACCATTAGAGTTGTTGTCTGAACGTGAATGGGAAGTGCTCGAACTCCTTTCTAAAGGATATAGTAATGTTAAGATTGCGAATGAATTATTTTTATCGGATAAAACCGTCAAAAATTATGTCAGCTCAATTTTATATAAACTAGATGTTCCAGACAGAACAAATGCTGTATTACATGCTTTACGCAAGCGATGGGTTAGTTTATAAGTAGACAATCTTTAAGTAATTAAAGGATTGTCTATTTTTTGTATAAACAATTCCTGGTTGTTTATATTAATAATAAATGAACTTAAGGGTGGAAATGACAATGAAAAAAATAATTATCATCGCATTGGTCATATCATTACTTACTGCATTTATTGAAAACGATAAACGGTACCAAGATGATGAAATTAGACGTCCATTTATTCCGGGAAGAGAGCAAAATATCTTTTGAGAAAAAGAATATTGTTAAAACGAATGGTAGCACTTGAGTTTATTTCAAATATGGGGGATGATCTTAACAGAATTAATATTTTTATAGATTATAAGTTTGAGAGGGGAAAGTTTTTTGTCGAAGAAAGCGTCACTTATGCCATTAAAAATGTTGTTATTCAGTTTCTATGGCGCTAATACTATGATTGTTAGTTTTTTACCATTATTATTAACCTATCGTGGGTTAAGTAGACAAGAGGTTGGCTGGGTACTAGCAATTGGACCCGCAGTGTCAATTGTTGCGCAGCTGTTTTGGGGATATATTAGTGATAAGTTTCAAACGGTGAAAAATGTGTTGATCATCACGCTAATTGGGTTATTAATTAGTAGTGTGTTCTATTTTCAAGCACAGACACTGATGTTAATTTTGTGCTTTTCGATTATTTATTACTTTTTCCAATCCTCAATTGCACCTTTATCAGATAGCTTGGCACAGCGTCAGGCAGAAGAGATCGGCATTAGTTTTGGTTCAATAAGAACTTGGGGTTCAATTGGGTTCGCTGTATTTTCAATCTTAGTTGGGGAAATTATTGATTGGACGGGGATTCAATATTTAATTATCCCATATTTTATAATGGCGTCGATCACATTGATATTAAGTACGCGTGTAAAAGATGTAACGATTAAGAAAGCAGCGATTCAATTAAAAGACTTACATAAGTTATTTAAAAACGCACCACTAATCATTTTCCTTGTTGTATTATCTTTAGTATCAATTACCCACCGGATGAATGATTCATATATGAGTTTATTCATCAGTGATTTAGGTGGTGGCGATAATATTGTTGGACTGGCTTGGTTTATTGGTGTTGTAAGTGAAGCGCTCGTTATAGCGTTCTCTGGCAGATGGTTGAAGAATTTGCATCCACTCATTTGGATTACTACATCAGGTTGCATCTATGCATTAAGATGGATAATCTATAGCTTGATTGCTAATCCAATGCTAATAGTTGCTTTTCAAGTGTTAAATGGTTTTTCTTATGGTATCTTTTTTGTTATGTCTTTTCAATATGTATCGAGACTTATCCCAGAACAGCTGCAAACAACAGGACACTTGCTATATTCTACCGTCATTTTTGGTATATCAGGAATTATCGCATCGTTAGGTGGAGGTTATCTGTTTGAACAATTTGGTGGTTCAACGCTCTACTTTGTGATGGCGCTATTAGCTCTACTTGGTTCTTGTTTAATTTTGCTTTATCATATAGTTATCCGTAAGACTAGCAAAGCGATATAGCTGGTTAAGCATCTGGTGGTAAAGGAGGGCTCGCATGGAACAAGAAAGAATAACAAAGGTATGCTTATTAGCAGGAAAAATTATGCTGAAAAGTGGTGCCGAAACGTATCGTGTCGAGGATACGATGGTTCGAATTGCTCGAGCGTTTGGTGTTGAAAATGCTCAAATTCATGCAACACCAACAGCAATTATGTTTGCTGAAGATATGACGTCGCCAACAAATTTTGTCCGTATTAGTGAACGCGTTACAGATCTAGATAAAATCACTAAAGTTAATAGTATTTCAAGACATATTTCTGCTGGGCAGTTAACTTTAAAAGAGGCACGTCAGCAATTATTAGCAGTAGAAAAGGATAACAATATGTTTAGTACGTGGCTACAAGTGCTGGCGGCTGGCTTTGCTAGTGGTTGCTTTACGATTATGTTTGAAGGCATGTGGATCGATTTCTTACCAGCTATGATTGTTGGGATGGTTGGGTATTATTCAATGCAAAAGTTTAATGAAAAGTTAAAAATTCGCTTTTTCGCTGAGTTTTTAGCGGCGATTTTCTTAGCTATTGCTGCATATTTTATGATTCAAATTCAATTTGGGGTTCAAATTGATAAAATTATTATTGGTTCAGTCATGCCGCTAGTCCCAGGACTCTTAATTACGAATGCTGTTCGTGATTTAATGGCTGGCCATTTAGTATCTGGTATGACAAAGGGTACAGAGGCTATTTTAACTGCCTTTGCAATTGGTGCTGGAGTGGCAGTCGTCTTACTAGTTATATACTAAAACTTGTTTTGGAGTGATTTAATGCTGATTGAACAATTAGTTGTAAGTTTTTTTGCTGCAATTGGATTTGCGATATTGTTTAATGCACCAATTAATGTACTGTGGCAGTCTGGAACCGTCGGGATGATTGGTTGGCTAGTGTTTGTCGTTTTATCAAGGGTGTATGATGTAAATGTTGTCATTGCTACATTTGTTGCATCAGTTATAATTGGGATTATTAGTCAGATACTTGCTAAACGGTTTCGAACGCCGATCATTATTTTCAATCTAGCAGGTATTATTCCACTTGTTCCGGGTGGGCTCTCTTATGATGCAATGCGCTTCTTTGTTGTAAATAACTATGATGCAGCCATTTCAACTGGTGCGACAGTTGCCATGATATCTGGTGCCATAGCACTCGGACTGATTTTTTCTGAAATTATCAATCAGATGATTCGTAATATGGATTGGCGTAAATATCATAGTGAATACGATCGTAAAGGTGTGACACGCTAACTGAAATTCAATTATGTGCATTGCTGAAGTATTTTCGTTAGAATATATAAAAAAGTAAATGAGGAGGAATATCTAAATGATTAGACTAAATAAATCGACTGATCGAGCACATGAGATTACGAATGATGGTGGAACAGTTTACCTTGCTAAGTCAGGAAAAAGCGATCTCGATGCTTTTACACCAGGTGACTTTCTTAATAGTTCAATTGCCATTTGTATGGGACTCACTTTAGATGCACTTATTGAAAGAGACGGTCTTGATATTCCAGGTTATACGATTGAAGTGGATGGAACGAAAGCACAAGACGTGCGCCCATCACGGATGGAAAAGTTTGATGTTAAGATTACTTTTGATGCAGATATTGATGAGAAACTAAAGAATCGACTAATTAAATCGGCAAAACGTGGTTGTACAATGGGTAATACAATTGAACACGGTGTGCCAATCAATGTCATAGCTGAATAATTAATAAAGCTAAGTGTATTGAAAAGAGACAACCTGCTGTTTGAATTCATTCAAATGGCAGGTTTTTTCTATGACATATATTATACAGTTTTTATGAATAAAACTCTTGTTGTATAGCTATATGGTGAATATTTATTCAAAAAATACATGAAATATAAATATTTCATTCGTTACTATTGCATAAACATACAACATGAAGTATAATAATTAATCACAATGGTCATGGGGAGTGTTATTGGATATGAAGGTAGCTATTATTGGAGGTTCTGGCTATGGTGGTGTTGAATTAGCGCGCTTATTACACAATCACCCATACGTCGAGTTAACTCAAATTATTTCACATTCTCAAGCTGGTACGGTATTTTCTGAAGTTTATCCACAAATGACTCAAATTCTCGATGAGCCAATGGTGGATTTTAATATAGACCAATTAGCATCTGATGTTGACGTTGTATTCTTAGCTACACCATCAGATGTAAGTCACCGAATTGTTCCTGAAATACTTAAAGAGAAGATAAAATGTATTGACCTTTCAGGAGATTTCCGATTGAAGGATCCAGCATTATATCAATCGTGGTACGGTTTTGAGAATACGGCAAAAGACTATCTTAATCAAGTTGTGTATGGTCTAAGTGAAGTTTATCAAGCAAAGATAGAAGGTGCTGAACTAATTGCAAATCCAGGCTGTTTTCCTACTGCTGGCTTGCTTGCTTTAATTCCATTAGTTCAGGCTCAAGTTATTTCTACTCAATCAATCATTATTGATGGGAAAACGGGTGTATCAGGTGCTGGAAGAGGCCTATCGCTAAATGTTCATTTCGCTGAGATGAATGAAAATGCTAAAGCATATCAACTAGGGGTGCATAAACATATCCCAGAATTAGAACAAGAATTATCTGAAAAATCAAATGATTCAATCAAACTAAATTTTACGCCACACATTGTCCCGATGACACGAGGGATTATGATGACAAGCTATACAGATTTAGTAAGTGAGCAATCAGCTGACGACATTTTAGACATTTATCGATCATATTATCATAATCAACCATTTATCCGGATCAGAACGAATGATCAGATACCAAGCACTAAGGAAGTTTACGGTAGCAATTATTGCGATATTGGTTTTCATATTGATCGACGAACAAATAAGTTAATCGTTGTATCTGTGATTGATAATTTAGTCAAAGGTGCATCTGGTCAAGCAATTCAAAACTTGAACATAATGGCTGGTTTGGACCAGAAAACGGGACTCAATCAATTACCGATTTACCCATAGGAGGCGACTATGATGAATGTAATAGGGGAGAAACAAGGGGAAATAAAGCTAGTTAATGGTGGTGTATCGACACCGACTGGATACCTTTCGGGTGGACTTCATTGCGGCATTAGGAAAGAAAAGCCAGATCTAGGTTGGCTCATATCTGAAGTTCCGGCTGATGCATTCGCCGTATATACAAAAAATATTTTTCAAGCAGCACCGCTTAAAGTTACTCAAGCTAGTCTTTCAGTTGCACAAAAATTACAAGGCATCATTGTTAACTCTGGGAATGCCAATGCATGTACAGGTGAACAAGGTTTAACTGATGCTTATCAGATGAGAGAATTAATGGCTGATAGGCTTCAAATAGATCAACACTATGTTGCAGTAGCATCAACGGGAGTCATTGGTGAGTTTTTACCAATGGATAAAATCAACAAAGGGATTCAAGCAATTGAATTTAAACAGGGAAGTGTCCCGCTATTTGAAACAGCAATATTAACAACGGATACAAAAGAAAAAAAGATTGCAGTTCAAATTGAAGTTGACGGTAAGACAGTCACAATAGGTGGTGCGGCAAAAGGGTCTGGAATGATTAATCCAAATATGGCGACAATGCTAGGATTTATTACGACAGATGCAGTCGTTGATCCGAACGTACTTGAACAAGAGTTAAAAATTCAAACAGATCAAAGCTTTAACATGATTACAGTAGATGGGGACACATCAACGAATGATATGGTCATTGTAATGGCTAATGGTTTAGCAGGGAATGAAATGCTAGATCATGCTCATCCAGACTGGCCGGTCTTTGTTAAGGCACTTAGCCATGTGTTTCAATTTTTGGCAAAGGAAATTGCCCGTGATGGTGAAGGTGCGACGAAATTAATTGAAGTAAATGTTGAAGGAACAGAGACAGAAGAAGCAGCTCGTCAAATTGCTAAAGCCGTCATCAGTTCAAATTTAGTCAAGACAGCCATTCATGGTGCAGATGCGAATTGGGGTCGAATCATTACAGCCATCGGCTATAGTGGCGTCCAATTCGAACCAAATGAAGTAACCGTCAAAATCAGTGATAAAACTGTTGTGGAAAATGGCTTACCAAAGCCGTTTGATGAAGCGGAACTGAAGAGTATCTTAGAGCAGGATGAAGTTAAACTTTACATCAATATGGGATCTTCTCATTACTCAGCATTAGGTTGGGGCTGTGATTTATCTTATGAGTATATAAGAATTAACGCCTTATACAGAACATAGGGGAGGTGTAGTGATGTCATATTTAGTGATTAAATGTGGTGGGAGTATAGTTGAAGAACTTCCTAGCTCCTTTTTTAGCGATTTAAAAAAATTACAGCAAATAAAACAGGTAAAGCCAATCATTGTTCACGGTGGTGGGCCGATGATTACAAGTCAACTAAAGTTAATGAACGTTAAAACGACGTTTGTTAATGGTTTGCGTGTAACAACTAAGGAAGTTTTAGATGTTGTCGAGATGGTTTTAAGTGGTTCAGTTAACAAGCAAATTGTCCGTCGCATGCTCGATCAAGGCGTGAAGGGAATGGGTATGAGTGGTGTTGACGGTCAGTTACTCCAAGCGGTGCCAATTAAAGAGACGGATAAATATGGCTATGTCGGACAGATCAAATCAGTTAATGTAAAATTGCTAGAATCATTAGCTGATCAGGACTATATTCCAGTGATTTCACCAATTGCTATCAGTGAAGATCATCAACACTATAATATTAATGCTGATGTAGCGGCAGCAGCAATCGCAGCATCTCTTCAAGCTCCGTTATGTTTTATTAGTGATATTCCGGGTGTGCTCGTTAACGATAAAGTGCTACATTTTGCAGATCAAAAGAAAATTGAACAATTAATTCAAAATCAAACAATCAATGGCGGAATGATTCCTAAGGTCAAGGCAGCACTTAGTGCATTAAATGCAGGTGCACCAGAAGTGTCAATTGTAAACGGTATGGATCATCATGCGCTAGTTGATTTTGTGAAAGGAAAAAAGGTCGGAACACGGATTCAGTTAAGGGAGATTAGCTATGTCTAAAGAACAAAGTGCAGTTATGTCAACATATAATCGTTTTCCAATTTCAATTCTAAAAGGGGAAGGAAGCTATGTCTGGGATCAAAATGGGATAAAGTATTTAGATTATACAGCTGGAATTGGCACATGTAACCTAGGTCATCGACCAGTAACAGTAGAATCAGCATTACAGGAGCAACTAAGTAAGCTCTGGCATTGTTCTAACTTATATACAATTCCTAATCAAGAGCAGTTAGCTGAAAAATTAACGGCAAATAGTATTTTTGATCAAGTATTCTTTTGTAATAGTGGCGCAGAGGCAAATGAAGCAGCGATAAAACTAGCACGTCGTTACGCTCAGAAGGTTAAGCAAACCAATCAATACGAGATCGTGACATTTAAACAATCATTTCATGGTCGGACATTAGCTACACTTTATGCTACTGGTCAAGAAAAGATTCAGGAAGGCTTTGCACCAAGGACACCTGGCTTTAGGTATTTACCGTATAATGATTTTGCCGCATTGGATCAGCTTGTTCAGGAAGAGACGTGTGCGGTTATGTTAGAGCTTGTTCAAGGTGAGGGGGGAGTTAATCCGGCTGACCAAGCGTGGTTAGACCAGCTCGTAAAATTGTGTAAAGCAAATGATCTATTAATTATCGTTGATGAGGTTCAAACAGGTATGGGGCGAACAGGGACACTATTTGCTTATGAACAGTATCAAATTGATCCAGATATTGTGACATTAGCAAAAGGGTTAGGATCTGGATTTCCTGTTGGTGCACTTTTAGCAAATAATAAAGTTGCTCAAGCCTTTACCCCTGGTAGCCACGGCTCTACTTTTGGTGGAAACCCGTTAGCAATGACTGCTGGATTAGCAACGCTTGAACAAATGACTTCTAGCAGCTTTTTTCCAGAGTTAAGTAAGAATATTGAGTATTTATGGCTTGAATTACAGACTGTTTGTAAACAGTTCAAACAAGTAAAAGGCTTACGAGGAAAGGGTTATTTAATTGGCATTGAAGTTGAGGGGCAGGCAGTAGATTATGTGCATCGGGCGAGAGAAGAGCATCAATTATTAATTTTAGTTGCTGGTCCGAAAGTGATTCGATTGTTACCACCACTAACAACGACAAAGTTAGAGATAGATCAATTTATTAATACGATAAAAACAATTTTTGCAGATTAAAATGACTGCCCTCTCTGATTTGAGAAGGCAGTCATTTATCTTTGCTTAATGGGTAGCAGTAATCTTAGACCGTTAAAAATAACTGCTAGTGTACTTCCCTCGTGGAAGACTACTCCAATGGCTAGACTCATTGTACCGAATATATTAAATACATTTAGCATCAAAACAACGATTAAGGCAATTGCGATATTTTGATTTACAACTCGATTCATTTTTTGAGCCACTTTGTGAGCATAGCTAAATTTCTCTAAATTGTTTTCCATAATCACGGCATCTGCTACTTCAATTGCAACATCAGTTCCTTCCCCCATAGCAAATCCAACATCTGCAGTGACAAGGGCAGGTGCATCATTAACGCCATCACCAACCATTGCCGTTAATCCTGATAGTTTTTGAATCGATTCAATATGTTTTGCTTTATCTTCAGGTAAAACATTACTATAAACTTGATTGATCCCAATTGATTTAGCAATATATTGACTTGTTGCTTCGTTATCTCCGGTAATCATAATCGTTTTGATTTGCTGTTGATTTAGGTAGTTAATAACAGGTGATACATATTGGCTTGGCGTATCGAGCATGGCAATTAAACCAACGACTCGATCATTCTCTCTAAAAAGAACAACTGTCTTTCCTTCTTTTGTTAATGTTTCATACCGCTTGTTAAACTCAGCGGTTAATTGATCATTTTCTTGTAATTTTCCAATCGAATAATGAGTATCGTTATATTGTGTTGATAGCCCTTTGCCAATCTGATTTAACGTTGTTACAGTTAAATCTTCAGAAGCTGAAAACGTATTTAAGATCGCATCAGCTAATGGATGATTGGCTTCCTTTTCCATTGCGACAATAATATCGATCCATTTTGATGCTTTAGTATCATCAATGAACAAGTAATCAGTTACTGTTGGCTTTCCTACAGTTAATGTACCTGTTTTATCAAATGCCACAGCCTTAATTGAACCTAAGTTTGCGATAAAATCGCCACCTTTAAATAAGATCCCTCGTTTTGCTAAATGGGCGATTGCTGATAAGTTCGTTGGAATCGATGCGGCTGCTAGTGCACATGGAGAAGATGCGACCAATGCCACCATCCCTCTATACAAGCTTGTTGACCAATCCCAACTAGTCAATAGTTGTGATAATAAGATAAAAATAGGGACAAAGATTAAGACAGCTGTGACGTAAATTGGTTCAGCTTGTTTAATTTTTGTTGCGACAGGAGATAGTTGATCTTGAGCTTCTTGAACTGTCCGCATAATTTGCCCAAAAACACTTTCCTGACTTGATTTCGTCACCGTCATTGTGAATGAATGGTTCTGATTTATTGTACTACCGAAAACCTCATCTCCGACTGTTTTTTCTTGCACAATACTTTCGCCTGTAATCGATGCTTCATTGATTAAACCAGTTCCAGATGTAATGACACCATCTGTAGGTACTTGATCACCGGGTAAAATTTGTACATGGTCGCCAATTTTAATATCTTCTACATCGACAATATTGATTTGACCATTTTCGGTAATTTTTCGTGCAGTAGTTGGATGCATACTTAGTAAGTTAGTAATATCCTTTTTGCTTTTGTTTTTTGCGTAGCCTTCTAAAAAGTGAGCTCCTGCAAAGATTAAGATTAACAATGATGCCTCTGAAAACTGTCCAATGATCATAGCTCCAAAGGCAGCAAGTGACATTAACAAATGAATATTCGGGTAAAATCGCTTTCTATTGATTGATTGCTGGAATGTGTCTGTGACACCCTCGATAACGACGTGATTTCCAGCTAAAAACACCACTGAAAAATCAACTAAATTTTCCCATAATTCTGGTAATGGAAATAATCTTGCGACTAAATAGCCAATTAAGCCAATCAAATATAACCAATGTTCAAGCTGATGATCGTGATGGTGATGATGGTGTGTCTCTGCTTTAGTTTTGTGAGTATGCGACATACAAGTTCCCATAATAATTTCTCCTTAATAAATGAATTGACAATCATATGAATACCTATTCATATATAAAATGATACATGAATGACTATTCATATGTCAATCTTTTTAGATCAAAATGGGCTCTGTTTTAAAATCAAGAATATCGACAATTTATCTCAATAAATTAACCCGAACGATTAACAATCGCCCGGGCTAACGGATGCTAGTTATATTTAGTTTTATTGTTTATTTTAAAGCTGAAACTATTACTTAAGATGTTGGCGAGGTGTTACTGCTCGTTCATTCCAGATTGAGCTTTCACCATATTCATTTATAGCTACAACGCTAAAGTAATAGGTTGTATCATTTGTTAGACCAGACACAATGATTGGACTGCTAGTAACATTTTTAATCGTAGCAGTGTATTCACCAGGATTAGTGCCATACTTAATTTTATATGATGTTGCACCTATTGAAGGTTGGAACCATAGTTTAGCACAACCATTCAATGGTTGCTCAGCATATAGAAGTGGAGAACACGGTACTGATTCGACAGTGAATGAATGTACTTTTCCACTTGATGCAGCTTGTTTATGTTGTAAATCCTTAGTATATGATGTGACCCTCCAGTAATACGTTTGCCCAGGTAACAAGACATTAGGCTCGACAGTATATCGATTATGAATCATTCGGTCTCTAATAATAACTGGCTTTTCCATATTCTCATCTTCAGCAATTTCAAGCTTATAAAAGAATCCATTTTTGGATTTTTCCCAAGATAACACAGTTCTTGCTGTTAAGTCTTTGGCGCCATCTTGAGGTGATATTAGGTTAAAGGCAACAGGAGCTTCTCCTTTAGTTTTAGTTGTAAAGTATCGAAGTGGTCCACCCATTTTTCTTTCACCATATTTGTTCATCGCATATACTGACCAGTAATATGTTGTATCGTATGCGAGTGAATTATCAATCTGATAGTAGCCTAGTGTGTTAGGTCCATACATACCGGTATCTCTAACTGTTGTCACATTGTCTGTTTCAACTACGGGGTCTGATAAATCCGGATTTTTAGAAATGACAACACGATAAGAATCCGCATTATACGATATTGACCATTGTAGTTTTGGTGTGACTGATTCATTTGGTGCATCAATCGTCGGTAAATAAGGACTAAATTGTCCAGGTATATTTGGATTTTCTGTAACTAAGAATGAGTAAGCAGTATCGTTAGGGAAGCCTCTTTTACCATATGGATTGACAGCTATAACTGACCAATAATAAGTCTTGCCAACTAGTAAATCATTTGGAACTTGATAGCTTGGATCTGGTAAGTTTGATTCATGAATTAAGATGTCAGTAAAGTCTTTATCAGCAGCTACTAATAATTCATAATGTGTTGCCCCTTGAGCGACAGACCAGTTAAAACTTGGACGAGTCGTAACAGCATTTCCGTCATCTGGTGTAATCGGATAGAAGACGCTAGGTGCTGAACTAACTTTTTTAATAATTGCAAACCAAACTTCATTAGCTTTTACTTGTTCAATGATAACTTGTAGCTGATCAGTTGCTTCTACATCGATTGAATATTGATAGTCTAGTCCAGTATTTTCGGAATTAGTAATTTTATAAAGATCTACTATCAGCTGTTCTTCTTGATAAGCATGGTTTTTCAATTGAATGGTGACTAAGCCATCACAATCATTTTTCGCAATAATAACTTTTGTCTCATCTTGATTGACACTTGAAACAGCTGTGAAATCTTCTGTTATATCAGTTGAAACATCAGCGTAATCACCAGATAGCTGTGAAAACATAAAGTATACCCACCAAATTGGGCGACGTGCCGCAGGATTTTCTTTAAGTGCATTCGTTGTCAATAAATCACTCATGCCATTAGCATTTCGAGCTTCTAAGCAGCCCTTAATCATTTTGTTAACATCGGCACGAATTACATTTGCCATGCTTCTAGTCCAATCAGCGGGATGCTTTGAGCCGGCGTTATTTTCTTCAAAAATAATATACTTACCATTTGCTTCAGGGTGTTCTGCTTGGAAATCCGCGATAACCTTTTGCCACTGTTTCATTTGAGTTAAGGTTGCATAGCGGTCATTAACCCAGAATTCATGCCAACCAGGACCTTCAATTGTTATTTGACTTTCACTAGCAAAGGGGATGTAGAAGTCAGGAATCCCTGAGAAACCAACACCACCAGGTCCAACAGCTGGGATGAAATCAGGATAGACCTCTCTCAACGCCTCCCAATTGCCTTTAAAAGTTCGTTCAGTTCCTGTCCAGTATTCATTTGTTAGATTAGCGAAGTCTGGCTTTGCACCATTGTCTTTGAAAAATTGAAGCGCATCTTTGATATATTGCTTAAAGCGTTCTTGTTCAATATCGCTCTTCGTTTGTTTATTCTTAAATGTTTCTATTGGTGATCCACTTGATGTAGCCCATGAAGGGTTCATCCCTAATAACATATACCACTTCGCACCAAGTGCTTTAGCTCTCTTGTAAGCTTCTAAGCATCTTTGTAAAATGCTTGCTTCATGCTTATAATAAGCCCCATCCAAGTCACCAATTGCTTGGAAATTTTGCACAGGAAGTGTCTCGCGATTTAATACAGGACCAAGTAGTGAGATGCGACTATCAGGTACATCGTAATTTGGCGTTAAAATATATCCAAACGTACTAGGATCAACAGGTCGCTTTTTCTTCTTACAATCTACAATGACTGTAGGATTTTTTAAAACTGTAACATTAACTTGTGTGGAAAATCCTAATCCCTCGGCACTAACTAATGTTGTACCTGCTGTAACACCTGTGATGACTCCTGTTTTAGAATCAACATTAGCAATAGAAGGATCCTCTGAGCTGTACTGAAGCGGTGCCTGGCAAGCTTTTCTCATACCATTACTGTCAACTTCTTGAATAGCTGTTTTGATCTGATTTTTTTCACTTACTGTGTATTGATTTTTATCAAAAACAATTCCATCTAGCGTTGGGTTTTGATTAAACTTCCAAACTGCTAATTGATCGAGATTGATACAGTCAGAATTATCATTTTCACTAATTGAGTGAAAATTAATTGTATTTTTTCCTGCACTAAGCTTTACTTTTAGAATATTTTCGCGCCAAACATCCCATCTTGCGCTTATGCTTTTAAAAGTTACGTGTGTAGAAGGCTCACCATTAATCGATAATCCCACTGTTCGATCTGTATTCCAGTTACCTGCTGCTCCAGCAGCATAGCGAAGCGCAATGAAATAATCCCCATCAGTAGACACATCAACAGTAAATTCAGTATTAGCATCTTTATTGTCAATATAACCAGCTACATAGCCTTTTCCGTTAAATCCTTGATTACTCGTTTCAACAAATGCACCACCTGAAATTTTAGCCTCGGCAGCATCATAGATCATCGCTTTAGGGTGAGATAACTCTGGCAAACTATGAATTGTCATTTATCAGTCAATCTCCTTTTGTCTATTTCGTCCTTTTAACCTCAATGTATCCCAGTGACAATATAATAACAACCGGTCTATTAATATATCTTGTCATGCGGTTGGGATAAAAAAAGAGCCCAAAAAAAATTTGGACTCTTAATCAATTGGGTAATATTAAAATTTATCAGTGACTTTTTGTTGAAGGATAGGTATGATTGCAGTCATCTTCAAGCGCATGATCAATCACTTGAGTTAAAATATCATATACGTGTTGGTCATTAGGGCTATAAAAGACAGACCTTTTCTCACGTCGACTTTTTACAAGTCGTTCAGAACGAAGCGCACTTAATTGGTGTGAAATAGCCGATTGCTCCATATTAAGTGCTCGACTAATTTCTGAGACGTTCATTTCTTGCTCTTTAATTAATAGCATAATCGATAACCGAGTTTTATCACTCAACATTTTAAATAGTCGAATTGTCTTCTCGATTGTTTGTTCATCAAATAATTGTGTCATGAGTATCCTTCTTTCAACATTGATCCATTATTGTACATATTTAGTTTACAATATAAATCCTCCTGCGACCAGAAAAAACAAAAGTAAATCATAATCGTTAAACGACTTTTTTATTTAAAGCCTTTTCATTATTATGCCCGTTTTTATCATCACGAGTAATCCAAGCAAGACCAAACACAATAATGATACCGCCTGCGATTTGGATCGGTGAAATCATCTCGCTAAAGAGGAATACACCTGAAATTGTGGCGGAAGCGGGTACAAAATAACGGAAGAAGTTTGACTTTGTGGCACCCACTTTCTGCATTGAGCGATTCCAAACAATAAACGCAACAACAGAACAGATGACGACATTATAAACGATAACGGCTAGTGTCACACCATTTATACTTGCCCACTGCACTGCGTCCCATTTCGTTAAAGTAAAAGGAATCATAAAGATAGAACCAAATAATATGTACCAAGTCGTCACACGTAGTGGTGAGTATTTCTGCATCAATGGCATATAAGATAGATTAAATAATGCGCCAAGAATACTGATAGAAAACGCTAATAGATTACCAACCATATAGTCAGAATTTAAGGTAAAGCCATCATCGCCACCTAAAATAATGAATGTAACCCCAACAAAGGCAATCATTCCACCGATTGCTAGTCTAAGAGTCATGCGCTCACGAGTAAATAATGGTGCAAAGAGTGCTACAAAGATAGGCCAAGGTGCTCCATTTAATAGCGATGCGTTGGCAAGTGTCGTAAATTTTATCGAATACATGACAACAATTTCTAAAATTGTAATCCCAAAAAGTCCAATTAAAGCAAGCTTAATCAGGTCCTTTTTATCAACTCTAATGTTACCTTCTTTAATTTTGAGAATTAAAAATAATATCGGGACTGCTAGACCAAATCTAAATAACACAAAAATCTCTGCAGGAAATACTTCCATTGCTAGACGTGAAATGCCAAAATTAACACCCCAAATAACTGCTACTAAAATAAGTCCAAGATAGTAAATTGTCTTTCGTTTCAGTTTAGCCACATCCACTCTTATGTATATTTGTCTGCTAGTAGTGTATAGAGTTAATCATAGTGGTGTCAAGTTTTGTTTTAAAAGGAGTAAATTAATAATTTAAAACTATTATATATTTAACTGAAAACAGTTATTTAATTGAGACGGTGAAAAGTACCAATGACTGCGAATCTTTGATATGATTATTTTTAAGAAGGAGTGATGATAATGACTCAGATATTTAAAGCATATCGATTAAATAAGGATAATCAAGAAGTAACGAGAGGTGTTCAACAAATAACAGAACTCGATCTACCAGAAGGTGAGGTCTTAATTAAAGTTCATTATTCAAGCGTCAACTATAAAGATGCGATGGCGAATATGACAGAAAGTCCAATTATTAAAACGTACCCTGCTACTCCGGGGATTGACTTAGCGGGTGTAGTAGTTGAATCAGTTGATGATAGATTTAGTGAAGGTGCCCCGGTTATTGTGACTAGTTATGATTTAGGGGTTAGTCATGATGGTGGTTATAGCGAATATGCTCGAGTTAAATCAGAATGGGTATTGCCTCTTCCAGAAGGGATGACTTTAAAACAGGCGATGATTTATGGCACTGCTGGATTTACCGCTGCATTATCTGTTGATCAATTACAAGCACAACAGATTACACCTGATCAAGGCCCAGTTTTAGTGACAGGTGCTTCAGGCGGAGTCGGGAGTATGGCTACTGCAATCCTTGCTAATCTAGGTTATCAAGTTGAGGCGAGCACAGGGAAGTCTTCTGCACACGATCTATTAAAACAACTAGGAGCCTCAGACATTGTTGATCGTGAAACAGTCACAGGAGAAAAGTTAAGAGTTATCGATAAGCAGATATGGGCTGGAGCGGTTGATCCAGTGGGAGGCGACACATTAGCAGCAATCATTAGTAAATTAAAGTACAACGGTGCTGTTGCAGCTAGTGGATTAACAGGTGGCATTAAAATTCCAACGAATGTTTATCCATTCATTTTACGAGGTGTCCGTTTAATTGGAATTGATTCTGTATATTGTCCAATGGAAAAAAGACAGGAAATATGGAAACGGATGGCAACTGATCTTAAGCTAACAGACCAGCAATTTGAACTGATTACCAACCGTGAGATTACATTAGAGCAATTAGAAGAAACACTGCCTCAGCTACTAGAAGGAAAATCTTTAGGTAGAATTATTGTGAAGGTATCGTCATAATCGAGCACCGATAAACATTTATTTTATATTGATTGTCCGTACAAATTATATTAATATATAAATATGCAGTTATATATCCGTACAAGGGAAATATTCGACAGGAAGGTGTTGAAACTAATTGCTAGAAGCGTTAAAGGAAAAGGTCTTAAAGGCTAATCTTGATTTACCTAGATATAATTTGGTGACGTTTACATGGGGAAATGTTAGTGGATATGACAAAGAGTCAGGTCTAGTCGTTATCAAGCCTAGTGGCGTCCCGTATGATGAGATGACGATTGATGATCTTGTCGTTGTTGATTTAGACGGTAACGTAGTGGAGGGGACGAAGAAACCTTCATCTGACACAGCTACTCACTTAGTGTTGTATAAAAACTTCCCTAACATTGGTGGAGTTGTTCATACTCATTCACCATGGGCAACAAGTTGGGCACAAGCGGGACAAGCAATTCCTGCCTTAGGAACAACACACGGAGATTATTTTTATGGCGACATTCCATGTACACGCCGAATGACACAAGCCGAGATTAGTGGCGATTATGAATTAGAGACAGGAAATGTAATTGTTGAGACATTTAAAACACTTGATCCTGATGCAGTACCAAGTGTTCTAGTTCATGGACATGCGCCATTTAACTGGGGTAAAGATCCTGAAGAGGCAGTTCATAACGCAGTTGTACTAGAAGAAGTTGCGAAAATGGCACTTCAAACACTACAAATTAATCCTGAAGCACCAAGAATGCAACAAGTGTTATTAGATAAACACTATTTAAGAAAACATGGAAAAGATGCGTATTACGGACAATAAGATAAAATAATTGGAGGGAATAAAATGTTAACAGTAAAGCCTTATAAGTTTTGGTTTATTACAGGTAGTCAACCACTTTATGGACCAGAGACAATTTTAGAAGTAGAGGATAACTCTAAAAAAGTTGTAGCTGGACTAAATGAATCAGGAGTTTTACCTAACGAAATTGAGTTTAAACAAGTAGTAACTACAGCAAGTGAAATTCATAAGCTCGTACAAGAAGCAAATGCAAGTGATGAGTGTGCTGGTATTATTACGTGGATGCACACATTTTCTCCAGCTAAGTCATGGATTGCTGGATTAAAAGCATTACAAACGCCATTACTGCACCTGCATACTCAATATAATCGTGATATCCCTTGGGATACGATTGATATGGACTTCATGAATACAAACCAAGCAGCTCATGGTGACCGTGAGTATGGATTTATTGGAACGCGCTTAGGTTTAGGTCGAAAAGTTATCGTTGGTTACTGGAAAGATGAAAAAGTTCACGAGCAAATCGCTGCTTGGATGAAGACAGCAATTGGTGTTAAAGAAGGTATGAATATTCGCGTAGCTCGTTTTGGAGACAATATGCGCAATGTTGCCGTTACTGATGGTGATAAAATTGAAGCACAAATTAAGTTTGGCTGGACAGTAGACTATTACGGTATTGGCGACTTAGTTGAAGAAATCAATCAAGTTAAAGACGAAGATCTTGAGAAGCTATATCAAGAATATGAAGAATTATATGAATTACCAGCAGAAGCAAGCCAACCAGGGCCAACTCGTGATGCAATTTTATACCAAGGTAAAATTGAACTTGCATTAAAATCATTCCTAGCAAAAGGAAACTACAATGCATTTACAACAAACTTTGAAGATCTACATGGTATGAAGCAATTACCAGGATTGGCAGCACAACGCTTAATGGCGCAAGGTTATGGATTCGCTGGTGAAGGTGACTGGCGTACAGCTGCGTTAACAAGATTGATGAAGATTCTTTCTGACAATAAAGAAACATCATTTATGGAAGATTATACGTATCACTTAGAGCCAGGTAATGAGAAGATTCTTGGTTCACACATGTTAGAAATTTGTCCAACAATTTCAGCCACTAAGCCTAAAATTGTTGTTCAACCATTAGGTATTGGTAACCGTGAGGATCCAGCTCGTCTAGTCTTTGATAGTAAAGGTGGCGAAGCGATTAACGTATCTCTAGTGGAAATGGGTGGCCGTTACCGCTTAGTAATTAATGAAGTACGCGCAGAACAACCCGATAAAGAAACACCACATCTACCAGTTGCTAAAGCGATTTGGGAACCAAAGCCATCATTAGCAGAAGGAACAGCCGCATGGATTTATGCTGGTGGAGCACACCATACCGTACTATCATTTGTTGTTACAACAGAACAAATGGTAGATTTCGCTGAAATGGTAGATATTGAGTGTGTTGTTATTGATGATAACTTAGATTTACGTCAATTCAAAAATGAATTAAAATGGAATGACATCGTTTATAGAAGATAAAGTGTTTATACTTAATGAGAGGTGAGACTTTGGCAAGACCAAAGTCTCACTTTCAATGTATGGTAAGAGTTTATTAATAGAGTCTAATCTAGCTACTCTTACTAAATGATAACTACACACAATATCTGTTTAAACGCAGTATAGCATTTGCATAAAATGACAACAATTGAACGAACAGGAACAGTGAGGTGTGATTGATGCAAACTAAATACAGTATTGTGAAACAAGCAATAAAATCAAAAATATTGGATGGAACATTTCAGCCTCATCAAAAAATTAGCTCGGAAAGTGAGCTAATGAAACAATTTAATGTTAGTCGGCACACAGTTAGATTAGCGGTAGGTGAACTAGTTAATCAAGGTTGGCTTTACCGTGAGCAAGGAGCTGGGACATTTTGTGCTGATCGCTCGAAGGAAGACATTAATAAATCCATTTCCAATCAAAAAAATATTGCCATAATTACTACTTATATTTCTGACTATATTTTCCCTTCAATTATTAGAGGGGCAGAATCGTATTTGAGTAAGCATGGCTACCATGTAAGTCTCTTTAGTACGAATAATGATCATGAAAAGGAACGACATTTTTTAGAAAGCATTCTAACGCAGCATTTTGATGGCGTCATTGTTGAACCAACAAAAAGTGCGATCAGTAATCCAAATATAAATTATTACTTGAATCTAGAACGTCAAGACATTCCTTATATCATGATAAATGCATTCTATGATGAGCTTGAACCCTTAAGCATCACAGTTAATGATGAAAAAGGTGGATACATTCAAACAGAGCACCTAATTAAATTAGGTCACCAAAGAATCGTTGGGCTCTTTAAGAATGACGATGGCCAAGGCCCGAAACGAATGAAGGGTTATTTACAAGCTCACCGGAAAAATGGCGTGATGATCAATCCTAACCATATCATTACTTATAAAACGGAAGAGAAGTATCAACGGCCGAAAGAAGAAATAGCAAAGTTATTAGCATTACCAGAGCATGAGCGCCCAACGGCTATTGTGTGTTATAACGATGAACTGGCTTTAGCTTTACTAGATGTTATTAGAGAAAAGGGCATGCAAGTCCCTGAGGATATATCAATTATTGGCTTTGATGATTCATTTTTAGCGGAAGTGTCTGAAGTTAAGCTAACGAGTGTTAAACATCCAAAAACAGAGCTCGGTGAACTCGCGGGGAAAATGATTCTTGACATTGTTAAGAATAGAAGAGGTAATCCACATAAATCAAAAGAAGTATTCGAATCTATCGTTTTTGAACCAGAACTTGTTCTGCGACAATCAACGGCTGAACCGAAATTTAAAGACTAATGCCAACAACTTATTAGCTCAATGAGTAACTTGTCCGTTCGAGTAACGGTGATACGTATTAAGTCAAAATCGTTTTAAAGCCTTATAATACTTGTGTTTTGACTTATTTAATTAATTTAATGATTAGAATTGAATTATCAGCTAAATGTAGATATAATGAAAGCGTGAACATATACGTATATTTCTATGTTAAAATGTCTTTAATTAACTGATAAGCTACTTACATAAGAGATATGCGTATCAAAAAAATATATTTTTTTGGAGGTAGAAGATGACTAAGTTAAAAGCAACATTGACGCTTGATAAAAATTATCAGATTGACAAAGTTGATGATCGTATTTATGGTTCATTTATTGAACACCTTGGACGAGCAGTATATGGTGGAATCTACGAACCTGGTCACCCAGAAGCGGATGAGCAAGGGTTCCGTAAAGACGTTATTGAACTTGTTAGAGAATTAAATGTACCGATTATTCGCTACCCAGGCGGTAACATGGTATCTGCATATAACTGGGAAGATGGCATTGGACCAAAAGAAGAACGACCAAGACGTTTAGAATTGGCTTGGCGTACAATCGAAACAAACGAAGTTGGAACAAACGAGTTTGTTGATTGGGCGAAAAAGGTTGGTGCCGAAGTAATGATGGCTGTTAACCTTGGAACACGAGGAATTGACGCTGCTAGAAACCTATTAGAATATACGAATCACCCAGGCGGTACATATTGGAGTGATTTACGTCGTTCACACGGCTACGAAGAACCACATAATATTAAGACATGGTGCTTAGGTAACGAAATGGATGGACCATGGCAAATTGGTCATAAGACAGCTTATGAGTATGGCCGTATCGCAAATGAAACAGGAAAAGCTATGAAACTAGTAGATCCAACGATCGAACTTGTTGCTTGCGGAAGCTCAAGCTCAGAAATGCCGACATTCCCTGAATATGAGGCAACAACACTTGACCTTGCGTATGATCAAATTGATTATATTTCGCTACACCAATACTATGGTAACCGATCAAATGATACACCAATACTATGGTAACCGATCAAATGATACACCAAACTTCTTAGCGAAAAACTTAACAATGGATCATTTCATTAAATCTGTTATTGCTACATGTGACTATATTAAAGCTAAGCGTCGTAGTAAGAAGACTATTAAACTAAGCTTTGATGAATGGAACGTATGGTATCACTCTAATGATGCTGATAAGCAGATTGAACCATGGACAATCGCACCTCCTCAATTAGAAGATCACTATAACTTCGAAGATGCGCTATTAATTGGTAGTTTACTAATTACATTCTTAAAACACGCTGACCGTGTTAAGATGGCTGCAATGGCTCAATTAGTTAACGTTATTGCACCGATTATGACTGAAAATGAAGGACGTTCATGGAAACAAACAATTTTCTATCCTTATATGCATGCATCTGTGTACGGTCGTGGAATCTCATTAAAACCAATTCTATCATCTCCTAAGTATGATAGTAGAGAGTTCACTGACGTACCATATATTGATGCAGGTGCTGTTTACAACGAAGAAAACGAAGAGGTTACAATTTTCCTAGTTAACAAGCATTTAGAATCAGCAATGCCAATGGATATTGATTTAAGAAGCTTTGAAGGTTATGAGCTTGTTGAGCATATCGAATTAGTAAGCGATGATCTAAAAGCAGTTAACACAGCTGATCATCAAGCAGTAGCACCACAACAGAATACTCATTCTAAACTTGATGGTGGTATTTTAACTGCTCACTTATCAAAGGCATCATGGAACGTGATCAGACTTAGAAAAGGAGCAAACTAAGAATATGAAACATCATAGTTTTGCGCTAACTCCTCCTAAGGGTTGGAATAGTTGGGATTGTTACGGTGCCACAGTGACTGAGTCAGAAGTAAAAGGTAATGCCGATTATATGGGAAAACACTTAAAACAACATGGTTGGGAATATGTCGTTGTTGATATTCAATGGTCAGAAGCAGGTGCTGTTTCATCAGCATATCGACCATTTGTCCCACTAGAAATGGATGGATACTCAAGATTAATCCCTGCTGTAAATCGCTTCCCGTCTGCTGAAGGTGGGAAGGGGTTTAAGCCGTTAGCTGATTATGTTCATAATCTAGGCTTAAAATTCGGTATTCACATTATGCGTGGAATACCTAGACAAGCAGTGCATCAAAATACAAAGATTAAAGGTACAGATGTTGGAGCCCGTTATATTGCTAAACCTAACTCAATTTGTGCTTGGAATACAGACATGTATGGATTAGATCATACTAAACCAGAAGCGCAGCTATACTACGATTCACTTTTTGAGCTGTATGCTGAGTGGGGTGTAGATTTCATAAAAGTAGACGATATTGCAGACTCTCAACATTATGGTGCACATATTGAAGAGATTAAAATGATTAGAAAAGCAATTGACCGATGCGGTCGCCCAATGGTCTTAAGTCTATCTCCTGGACCTGCAAGCTTAAACGATGCTGCAGTCCTAGAGGAAAACGCTAATATGTGGCGTATGACGAATGACTTCTGGGATATTTGGGAATTGCTATATGATATGTTTGATCGCTGCTACCGTTGGAGTAAAAATATCGGACCTGGTCATTGGCCTGATGCTGATATGCTACCATTAGGTCATATTGGGATTCGCTCAGTAGATGGTGGTGCAAGTGATCGTTACACAAGATTTACTCGTGATGAACAAATCACAATGATGACGCTCTGGTCAATTTTCAGATCACCATTAATGTTCGGTGGAGAATTGCGAGATAACGATGATTTTACTTTATCATTACTAATAAATGAAGAAGTAAACGAAATGCATCAAGAAGGACATGGTGCCCGTCAAGTTTATCGCCATGAGGATCGTGTAGTTTGGCAATCCTATGGACCAGATCAAGAGGTTTACGTTGCATTATTCAATATAGCTGATCATGAGCAAACAGTTTCAGTCGATTTAGACCAACTTGGTGTAGACTCAGCGAAAGTTGAATCAATCACTGATTTATGGGAAAAAGAGACGTTATCAAACGTAGATCAAACAATCAGTAGTCACTTAAGACCGCACGCTTGCCAATTACTTAAATTGGTCATTAAAAAGTAAATACATCATGATCATTAAGTGGGGCTGTCCGAAAAGTCAATGTTTATTGACCTTCGGTCCAGCCCTTTTAGTGTTTTTTAGTTCAAAAAAATCGTCCTTTTTTGTAGAATGGAGTTGTCGACACAACATTCAACAGAAAGGACGATT
>FZPS01000099.1_pt181 | contig 31264 bp, 22 predicted proteins | sample 1817821 | NCBI WGS metagenome assembly FZPS01 (sample SAMEA104158645, study PRJEB21678) | metagenome | place: Germany | collected 2015-04-21
GCATAGGCCTCGGCGCGAAACTGCCGGATGAGCTCACGAGCCAGCACCCCGTGCTGGTAGCCCATCTCGTAGGGCGTCCCGCTGAGATAAAGGGCATGAAGCCCGCCCACTTTTTCTATGCGGGCGCGGGACATCACCCGAAGGTGCTCTTTTTCGGGCAGCCGTCGCGGACGCGCCGGATAAAATGCACGCAGCGCATCAGTGAACTTGCCTGGCATCTAAATACCTCCGATATTATATAGCCATAATTTAAAAAATTGGATTGACGTCTTGTTGTTTACAGTTATAAAATTAAAACAACCTTAAGATATTAATAACTTTTTTCAATAAATTAGCATAGGTATATTTTAGCATGGACAATGACTGACATCAAGCCTATCTCAGGCGCTTTAGCCTGTAAAAAAACGGGCGTTGCGCAGGGCGGCCTGGCAAAAACCTCAAAAGAGGCTGGGCCGCAGGCTGAAAATTCAAGCAGGTTATTAAAATACAAGGAGGCCGGACGATGAAAACACGGTTTGAAGTCCTCTCCCGGGAGGAAATTGAGCAGATCCATGCTGCCTCTTTGGCTGTTTTAGCCGAGGTAGGAATAAAGGCGGATTACCGGAAGGCGCAGGAACTATTCCGGGAAGCGGGCTGCACGGTGGATGAAGAGACGCAATCGGTGAAAATACCGGAAAAGGTGCTGATGGAGGCAATCGGCCGAGCCCCGCGGCAGTTTACCCTCTACGGCGCCGACCCGGAATTCAAGCTGGAAATCGGCGGCGGCAGCGTTAACTTCGCCGGTCTGGGGACGCCCACCGCCGTACTGGATACGGAAACGGGCCGGCACCGGCCCGCCACAATGGAAGACCTGGCCCGCCACATCATCCTCATAGATTCCTGCCGCTATATCGGCTGCTCGCAGCTGGACGTCTGGCCTACTGACATCCCCATGACCACCATTCATACCGAGGCCATCCGCGCCTGGGTGCGTCACAGCCGCAAGCCCTTCGGCATGGGCTGCTACGGCTTTCTGCCCACCCTGGACATGATGCGCATGACCGCCCTGGTAGCGGGGGGCAAGGAAGAGCTGCGCCGCCGGCCCCGCTTCTTCAGCATCTGCTCGGTGGTCAGCCCGCTGCAAATGAGCCAGATGCAGATAGAAGGGCTGCTCATATGCGCCGAGTACGGCCAGCCGCTGGCCATGTCGCCCGAAGCCATCGCCGGAGCCACTGCACCGGTGAGCCTGGCCGGACTGCTGGTGCAGGAAAACGCGGCCATCCTGGCGCATATCGCCCTGGCCCAGATCTACCGGCCCGGCACGCCGGTTCTTTACGGGACAGTGTCCACCATTGCCAACATGCGCCTGGGCACGGTGGCCCTGGGAGCGGTGGAAACCGGATTGATCAGCGCCGCCTCGGCCCAGCTGGCCCGCTACTACGGGCTGCCGGTTCGCTGCGTCGGCGCAACCACTGAAGCAAAAATAGAAGATATCCAGGCCGGACTGGAACGCTCAGCCACTCTGCTGCAGGCGGCCCTGTCCGGGGCAGACTTCATCACCTGCGCCGGGACCCTTGACAGCACCATGCTGGAAAGTGAACCGCTGGTGCTGCTGGACGACGAATGGTGCGGCGCGGCTTTGCGGGTGGCCCGGGGCATCGATGTGCACCCGGAAACACTGGCCATGGATTTAATTAAAAAGATAGGTTTTTCCGGCAACTACCTGGCCGAGGCGCACACGGCAAAGCATTTCCGGACCGAACATTATATCCCCAACCTTCTGCCGCGGGAGCCCTATGACACCTGGGTCAAGGAAGGATCGCAGACAGCCCTGGAGCGGGCCCGGGAAAAAACAAGGGAAATTCTGGAGACACACCGCCCCAGGACCCTGGATCCGGCGCTGGAACGAGAGCTGGAGGAATATCACCGCATGGTTGCCGCCCGGCCCCTGGAAGAATTCTATGCTTACGAAGCCGATGAAAAGCAGGATTTTTCAGCATTGTAGCTGCTGCAAGGCGGACGGACTTTAGCGCTTGAGGCAGTGTATATAAGCAAAATATTTTAGCAGGGGAAGGGGAAAGGATTTGAATCAGCAAACATCGCCGGAAACAAGACGTTTCTCAACGGGGTGGAAGTTGCTTTTTAGCTGCGGGGACCTGTCGGTAAGCGTGCCCTCAGCCATCTTCATGTTCTTTCAGCTCTATTTCATGACCGATGTGGCCGGCTTAAGGCCGGATTACGCCGCCTGGGCCATAGCCGTGGGGCGCGTCTGGGATGCGATCAACGACCCCTGGTTCGGCATTATTATCGATCGCATCCGCTCCCCCTTCGACAGGAGACGCCTGGTCCTGCTCTACGGGGCAGTGCCTTTGGGGATCAGCTTTGCCTTGATGTGGCTGGTCCCGCCCTTTTCGCAACTGGGTTTGGCCGTTTACTACTGCCTCGTTTATATCATCTTTAACAGCGCTTTTACTTTTGTCTGCACCGGCTTCTATGCCATAGTGCCGGAATTGACCAGTGATTACGAAGAGCGCATCTCCATTAACGGCTACCTGATGGCCTATTCCATTGCCGGGTCCCTGGGAGCAATAATCGTGGTGACCGTAATAAGCTGGTATGTCACCAACCCGGTAGCCCTGTTCACCGCGATGGGGGTGAGCTTGGGGGCGCTGATAATCTTGCCGCCCCTGCTGGCGGTCCGATTAACACGCGGGATCCTTAAGGGAACGTCTCCCGAGGTGCTGTCTTTTGGAGCCGCCATCAGGGCAACCCTGGGCAACCGGCCCTTCCGGCACCTGATTGGGCTTTACGCCCTGAGCTGGACTACCGCCGCTGTCATCGCCGCCGACCTGGTCTATTTCGCCAACTACTACCTGAAGGTTCCGGAGCAGGCCAATTACTTTGTCCTGGTGGCCCAGGGGGCGGCGCTGCTCTTTGTGCCCCTGTGGGTCTGGCTCTCCAAGCGCATGGACAAGGGCCCGGTTTTTATAATCGGCTGTTTCAGCTGGCTGGTAATCCTGCTGGCCATCTCCGGAGTGGCTCCGAACCAGATCGCCCTGGCCTACCTGCTGGCAGCCCTATCCGGGGCCGGCATCGCCAACGCCTATGTCCTGCCCTGGTCGATGATCCCCGACGTCGTGGATTACGATCAGCTGAAAACGGGGCAGCGGCGCGAGGGATCTTACTACGCCTTTGCCGCTTTCTTTCAAAAGATGGCCACCGGAGCAGCCATCTGGCTCATGGGACAGGCGCTGGCCCTGGCCCACTATATCAACCCCACTGCCGCCGATCCCGTGCCGGTACAGCCGGACCAGGCGGTGCAGGCGATCCGCCTGTTCATGGGGCCCGTCCCGGCAGTGCTTCTGCTTTTGTCTGTGCTATTTGCCTGGCGCTATCCTATCACCCGGGAAAAACTGCGGCAGATGAGCGAACAACTTGCCGTTAAAAGCAGGCCGTAAGCATGGTTTCTCCTGGATAATTAGCCGACCTCCTCCCGGTACAAGGAGTCGATGAGATCTTTGTATTTCTTTTCAACAACTCTCCGCTTGATCTTCTGGGATGGGGTCAGCTCGCCGCCTTCTTCGGTAAAGGGGTGTTCGGTGATGACGTATTTTTTAATCTGCTCATACCTGGCCAGCCCCGAATTGATTTTATCAATAATACCCTGGACCAGCTTGTTCACCTCGGGATGCCGGACCAGCTCCGAGCGGTCGCGGTATTCAATGCCTTTCTGGCGGGCCCATTCGCTTAGCGCTTCAAATTCGGGAACAACCAGGGCGGAGATATACTTGCGGTTTTCTCCCACCACCACTACCTGCTCGATCAGGGGTTCCGTATTGAAGGCATTCTCTATGGGCTGGGGAGCCACGTATTTGCCGCCGCTGGTTTTGAGCAGCTCTTTCTTCCGGTCCGTTATGGTCAGGTAGCCCTCTTCGTCGATAAAGCCGATGTCCCCTGTTCTGTAAAAGCCGTCACCGGTGAAGGCTTCTTTATTTGCATCGGGGTTGTTCCAGTAACCCTTCATAACCTGGGGACCCCTTACCAGGATCTCGCCATCCCCGGCGATCTTCTCTTCCACTCCCTTGAGCGGTTTGCCCACCGTGCCCACTTTATTGCAGGCAAGCGTGTTGGCATTGATAATCGGGCTGGTCTCGGTCAAGCCGTAGCCCTGGTAGAGCTTGATTCCGAGGCCTCCGAAGAACACGATCAATTGGGGGCTTATGGCCGCTCCGCCGGTAGAGCAGAAGCGCAGGCGGGTCAGCCCTGCTTTCTTCTTTATCACATAAAACAGGGGTCGGGCCAGGGCCAGTTTAAATTTAAGGGAAAAGGGCACTTTCTTCTTATCATTCTCCAGTAGATAAACTTTTCTCCCAACGCTGCTGCCCCAGTGGAAGTATTTTTGAACAAAGGGCGGGCGCTGTTTGAGCAGGGCATTGATCTGAATGAATATCCTTTCCCAGAGCCTGGGCACCGAGTTCATCACCGTGGGCTTAAAGGTTTGCAGCCCCCACTGGATTTCCGCGGCTTCCAGCGAGTCCACCATGGCCAGCACCCCTGGCACGTAGCTGGCTCCCATCAAGTCTGCCGAAAAGCCGTATGAGTGACACAGCGGGAGGTGGCCCATCCAGATGTCGTCCTGCCGGAAGCCCAGCTCCGATATCACCGTTCTCTGGCTAACAATATTCCGGTTGGTAAGCATAACCCCCTTGGGCCTGCCGGTGGTGCCTGAGGTGTACATGAGAGCCACCATGTCATCTTCTTCAAAGTTCTCGAGCTTTTTTTCGATTTCCGGCCGCTTATCCCTGTTTTTGCGGCCCAGCTCGAGGAATTCGTCAAAGCCCATGACCGAGCTGTCCGGCCTCTCTTCCAGGGGATCCATGATAATAATCTTCTCCAGGCTTTCCAGCCTCTCTTTTACCTCCAGGACTCTCTCTACATGTTCTTTGCTCCCGCAAAAACAAAACTTGGCCCCCGAATCAAAGAGAATCCACCACACATCTTCAGGCTTGCTGGTGGGGTAGATGGGCACCATCGCCCCCCGCAAAAAGAGCGGCGCCATTGCCGAAAAAACCCACCGGGGCCTGTTGGGAGCAAAAACTGCGGAACGATCAAATTCCCGGAAGCCAAGGGCGTAAAGGCCGGCAGTTATATCCCAAATGATGCTGTCCGCCTCTATCCAGGTATAGCTATAGATCTTGTCCGTTCGCCTGCCCTGGTAATCATACCTTGAAACAAGGTAAGTCTTGTCAGGATAAAGATGGGCATTTTTTTGGGAAGTGCCGACTATGAGGTTCTCATTGTATTTTTTCACCGCGATCTCCCCCTGTTGCCTGTAATTTGTAAGTCTGTATTTTATATATATTATAACAATTCTCAAAATTCCTTCTTATAGAACAGGCTTTTTTTGTTTTGAGAGGATTAATAATGAAAAAGCAAAAGCCCAACAGGCCGGCTGTTCCTGCCGGCGTTGAGCCTGGATGAACCTATTCCAGCAGTAAAAACTTGTTTATGCCCTTATTCTAGAGGTCTTCTATCCTTTTATTCCGGAGAAGTTTATTTTTCCGCTCAAGCATCGCTTCGTAGTCAAGGGTGTATTTTTTGTTGCCATAGGCCTGCATAAAACTGTTCCGGTATAACTTGGAGTTATAGTATTTGTTAAGATGCCTTGATATGGGGAATACCTGTTCGGAAGGGATGTAGATCTCGGGCCGGCCAGTGGAGCTGTCGACAATGCTTTTAGTGAGCATGCCCCATGAAAGATCATGGAGAGAGTATTCTTTCAGGTCTCTCAGGATTGCCTGAAGGACCGCTTCCTGAACCGGATCAAAGAATTTGAATTTCTGCGAATACATCACCGCACCGTGAAAATGCTCCGGGACATCCATAAAACCGTCAACCATTAAAATTCTGCCGGTGATATACATGATCTCAATGAGGTGGCGCAGGCTGCCCAGCCCGGGCCTGCTCTGGCCGGGAAGCTGGGGCCTGCCGGGAGTAAAGCCGGCGCGCGGATCCTCGGCGGAGAGCCATTCGATCATGACCATGTCTAAAACTGGTTTATTTTTTGTTTCGTTAAAAAAGCATTGATCCGGCACAAACCGGGATCGGGAAAGGCGCAGATTTATTAACAGATTTTCCGGGTCGATTGTCCCGTCATAGACTTTCAGGTGATGGTTCTGAACTTCATCCCGCATTATTTCAAGCTGGAGATTGCGGAAACCCCGCGCATGCAGATGTTCCACCAGCCCCACTTTTTCCATCAGCGCCATGATCTCGTCCGGCCCGAACCTGTTTAAGAAGAGGGCGCCGCTCTTTTTCTGCAGGGCAAAGTGGCCGAAGCTCTCCTCCAGCGAGTCATCGCTGTCCAGAAGCAATTCGCAGATCTCATCCGAATTCACAGGTTTAAAATATTTCAGCGCTAATCGCTTGCGATATTTCATTGTTTTAATTCCTTTACCAGTAATCTTAACTAATAATGCTCAAGCCTGCGCCCTAATGTTCATCCACTGTATAGTTTTTACTGTTTATCCTCGCAGACCCTCAATGAAAGCCAGAACGTTTATCCCTAAAACTCTGTGGTTGTAGCCGCCTTCCAGGATACCGAAGCAGCCGCCCCGGTTTCGCAGGGCGGCGCTGCGCATCAGCCTGCCCATGAAGGTAAAATCTTCAGTCTTTAAAAGGCCGCCCCAGTCATCCTCGTGATTATCGAACCCGGCGGAAGCGGCAATCATATCGGCGTCGGTTGCCGCCAGCGCTTTCTCTACGCTATTCAGATATTCACGGCGGTTTCGGGCGGAGGGATTGAGAATGGTCACATATCCCTTGCCGCCCAGCAGGTTGACATTGCCGTCGCCAAAGTGCAGGTCGAAATCAAGAATGAATGCTTTCTTTATTTTCCCCTCACGTTTCAGTTTCTCCAGGGCGATGGCCATGTTGTTGAAGTAGCAAAAGCCCCAGGAGCTGTCAGCCGAGGCATGGTGCCCGGGTGGGCGGATCAGGGCGAAGCAGGGCTCCGTTAAACCGATCTCGGCGGCCTTGATGGCGCCGCCGGCGGCCAGTGCCGCAATGTCGTAGATGCCCTCCCGCTCCACGTATCTGACGTGCTCCGGGGTGTGCAGGCGCAGAATATCGTCCTTTGACGCCGGGACTGGTTCAACAAATTCTACCTTCCCCTCAAGGGCATTTTTTACCGCCTCCATCCTGCCGGCGGAGGCGGCCGGATCAGAAGTGTAAACCTTTTTAAAATCTTCATGGAAGACTACTTTCATGCTGGCACCCTCCAATCAAGGCCGGGATTTTTCGGAATACAATTAATATTTTCTGGAAAAGCAATGTAAATCCTTTTGCCGCGGCTATAATTTGGCCAAGCTGGAGCGGGAAAATAAAATCCCCCCCCGGCCCCCCTTTGGGAAAGGGGGGAGTTTTTCGTCCTTCTGCCAGGTTGTAGTGGCAGCTCATGAGTTAAGGGGACGGTGACTTTAACTCATCGCTTGATCCGGAGGTCTGGAAATTATGCATCGGGCGGGCGGGCATGGAAGTCCGCCCCTACGGCTAAAGCGGGGGGCAGGCAGAGATTACCCACTTCCGGGGGTAATTAAAAAGTCCCCCTTTGTTAAAGGGGGATTTAGGGAGATTTAAATTTTTTAGAAATGCACTGCAGCCTGTATAAATCCCCCCCCGGCCCCCCTTTGGGAAAGGGGGGAGCATGTTAGAGGCCGGAAGCCGGAGGTCAGAGGTCAGACGGCAAAACGCCAGACGAGAACAGATCAGGTCTGTCCAAAAGTCGTTTAGGTTTAGTGAGTTAAGGGGACGGTGACTTTGACTCATCGCTTGATCCGGAGGTCTGGAAATTATGCATCGGGCGGGCGGGCATGGAAGCCCGCCCCTACGGCTAAAGCGGGGGGCAGGCAGAGATTACCCACTTCCGGGGGTAATTAAAAAGTCCCCCTTTGTTAAAGGGGGATTTAGGGGGATTTAAAATTTTAGAAATGCACTGCAGCCTGTATAAATCTCTCCCGGCCTCCCTTTTGCAAAGAGGGGAGTATTGAGATTCTTCGCTTCGCTCAGAATGACAATAAAAGAAGTCTGCCCCGATTAAGAGTTGTAGGGGCGGCTCATAAGACAGAGGGACGGCATGACTTTGACTCACGGACAGAGGAGAATCCTGCATGAGGGCGGGCGTGGAAACCCGCCCCTACGGCTTCAACGGGGGCCAGCGGGCGGGCCGGGCATGCCCGGCCCCTGCTGAATGCACTATAGTGTAGGATAAAACCACGTATGCGGGCGGGCGTGGAAGCCCGCCCCTACGGCTAAAGCGGGGGCAGGCGGAGATTATCCACTTTTGAAAAGGGGATGTATTGAGATTCTTCGCTTCGCTCAGAATGACAATGCAGGGAAGGGGCTGCCTTTTTGGGGCAGCCCCTTGATACTCAAATACATATTGTTCAAGGGCACAGCTTTTTCACCGCGGGGGTGCGGGCGGCAGGACTGAAGCGAGCTCTACGGCCCTTTTTTGCCGGCAGTTTTCGCAGAGCCGGTCTCCGCCATACTTGCCTAGATCTACGTTCAACCTGGTATTGTAAAATGCCAGTTGCTCCGCGGTGGCAAAGAGTTCGCCGCAGCGCGAGCAGGCCGCCATCTCAAATTCCCGGTTCCAGATGATGCGCTTTCCGTCCTCCTCCAGGACCTTGATCGCCCCCGCCGGGCAGACAGCGGCACAGGCGGCACAGCCGATGCATTCTTCTGCCGGCTCTTCAAAGAGGGTGGCCACTTTTTTCGTAATTCCCCTGTTCACTGTAAAAATGGCGCCGGCGCCGAGCTGTTCACAGGCCCTGACGCAGAGGTTGCAGAGCACGCACTCTTCATCGGGATCGCCCGCGAAGCGCGTCACCTGCGTGACGCCGTATTCGCGAGCCAGCTTCTGTATGGTTTCGTTATGCGGCGTCCGGGCCAGGAGCAGCATGAGCAGCGTTTTCCTTAAAGCCCTTATTTTTTCGGAATCTGTGGCTACCTCGATTTCACCGGTAACCGGGTAAACGCATGAGGCGACCACCTTGCTCCTACCCTTCTCGATAACTTCCACGATGCACAGGCGGCAGCGGGCCTCTCCGGCAAGCGCCTCATGGTGACAAAGCGTGGGTATATGGATGTTGTTTCTCCTGGCGATATCCAGGATAAATTCGCCGGGCTGCGCCTCGCAGTCGATGCCGTTTATGCGTATATTCACGTCACAGCTCCTCTCTGCTTCGCAAGCGAAAGCTGTTTATGGCAAGCCCAGCTTGGCCCGTTTACCTTTCATATGCTCCAGGATCAGCGCAGCCGCTTTTTTGGGATCTCCTTCGACGGCGAAGGCAGCTCCCACGACATCATTGGCCCCCTGCGTTAACAGCGCCGCTACATTATTGCTTCCCAGCACCGGCGGAACCGTGCCCAGCACGGTGAAAATTCCCGTAGCAACCACGTAGGCGCCGATGCTGACCGCTTTTTCGGACATCCATTCCGGAGCGGCCCCGGCAAGGGGCAGATCGCTGATATCAACGCCCAGCGCATTGGCCGCCGCTGCCGCCACCAGCAGGATGCGGCTGATATCGACGCAGGAGCCCATGTGCAGCACGGGCGGTATGCCCAGGGATTCGCAGATTGAGCGCAGGCCCGGCCCGGCCTTGGCCGCCGCTTCGGGGAGCAGCAAGCCGGCCTTGGCGCTGGCTATGGCGGCGCAGCCGGTCTCCACTACCAGCACGTCTTCCTTGATCAGCTCTTCGGCCAGCGTAATATGGCCGTAATCATGCTGGATCTTGGGATTGTTGCATCCCACCACCGCGGCAATGCCCTTGATTGTGCCCGCTTTAATCGCATCCAGCAGCGGGTTCAAGGAGCCGCCGAGGGCGGAGAGGATCGCTTCCACGCTAAATCCGGCCACGAATTCCATTTTCTCGGAGGGAATAAATACTTTTTCTTTGTTTCGATTGGGGTAGTTCTCAATAGCGATGCGGACGATCTCCCGGGCTGTCTCCAGCGCCTTTTCTTCCGAGAAGGGGACATGCTGGGCGCCGGGGAACTTGGCCTTGGGAGAGGTGGAAATAATCTTGGTATGGTAGCATTCCGCCAGCCCGGTCAGGGCCGGCATGATGCACTGCACGTCAACCACCATGGCCTCCACCGCCCCGGTGACAATAGCCAGCTCCTGCTGCAGGAAGTTGCCGGCTATGGGAACGTCGTGCCTCATCAAGATCTCGTTGCCGGTGCAGCACATGCCGGCAACAGTGATCCCCTTCGCGCCCTTGGAGCGGGCCAGTTCGATCATTTCCGGTTCCCGCACCGCCTGCACGATCATCTCGGAGAGGGTGGGCTCGTGGCCGTGAACGATGATGTTCACTTCGTCCTCTTTCAACACGCCCAGGTTGCTTACGCCCTTATGCGGCTTCGGGGTGCCGAATAGAACATCGGAGAGCTCGGTGGCCCACATGGAGCCTCCCCAGCCGTCGGAGAGTCCCGTCCGCAATCCCTGGAGTATGAGGTTGACGTAGTCAGTATCCACCCCCATGTGCGTGCGGTGCATGGCCTCTACTACTTCCCTGTCTATGCCCCGGGGCAGGATGTTCAAAGAGGCCCATATATCTTTTCTTGGCTGCGGCACCCGTGCCATGAACTCAAAGGTCCCCTTTTCGCTGCCAAATTCAGCGATGGCCTTTTTGGCTATATCGGCGGCGATGTCATTGCTGGAACGGCCCTCGGTGGGAACGTTCAGCTCGCCGGCCAGGGCCATCAGCTTGGCTTCGTCCTTTATGGAATAGTCGGCTCCTTCTCCCGTGGCGGCGTGCAGCAGCGTCTCCACTATGTCCCGCCCGTGGTCCGAGTGGGCGGCCGCCCCGGCGGCGATAGTCCGCAGCAGGTTGCGGGCGACGATGGTATCGGCGTCGGCTCCGCAAACCCCTTTATCGGGGCCGTTGCCAAAGGGATCGATGCGGCAGGGTCCCATGTTGCAATTGCGGCAGCATATTCCCAGGAGGCCAAAGCCGCACTGGGGCTCCTGCTCTTTGAAGCGGTCCCAGGCGAGTTCCTTGCCCTCCTGCGCGGCTCTTTCGATGAGAGCCAGGGAAGCCGGGTCTATACTCTTCTGAGCGTGCTCGTTCTTATCCACGGATCATCATCTCCTTTTTTTATTTCACGGTGATGGCATTGAACCGGCATAGTTCAATGCAGTTTCCACATTTCGTACACCTGGAAAGGTCGATGACATGCGGGGCTTTGGATTCCCCGGATATCGCTTCCGCAGGGCAGTTCTTCTTGCAGAGGCCGCAGCCGTTGCATTCTTCGCTGTTGATGATAAAAGTGGTCAGCTCGCGGCAGATCCCGGCCGGGCAGCGCTTCTTATTAACATGCTCGTCATATTCATCGCGAAAATATTTTATGGTGGAGAGAATGGGGTTGGGAGCGGTTTTGCCCAGGCCGCAGAGGGAGCTTTCCCGGACCATGCCGGCTATCTCTTCAAGGATTTCAATGTCCCCCGGCCGGCTGGAGCCGCTGCAAATGTCATTCAAGATCTCCCGCATCCTTTTCAGCCCCTCGCGGCAGGGCGAGCACTTGCCGCAAGATTCTTCCGTCAGGAAATCAATATAATAGCGGGCCGTATCGACCATGCAGGTGCGCTCGTCCATGACGATCATTCCGCCGGAGCCCATCATGGAATCCGCCGCTGCCAGGGAGTCAAAATCCACCTTCAGATCGAGCATATCCGCGGGGATGCAGCCCCCGGAGGGGCCGCCGGTCTGGACCGCCTTGAATTCTCTGTCGTTCAAAATGCCCCCGCCGATATCGAAAATCAGCTCGCGCAGGCTGATCCCCATGGGCACCTCCACAAGCCCCGTGTTTTTCACCTTGCCCACCAGGGAGAAGACCTTAGTGCCCTTGCTTTTTTCGGAGCCGATGCGGTTAAACCATTCGCCGCCCCTTAGAATAATGGGCGGAATATTGGCCCATGTTTCCACGTTATTTAACACCGTGGGCTGATCCCACAGCCCCCGCTCCACGGAGCGGATGTACTTGGCCCGCGGTTCGCCAACCCTGCCTTCAATGGAAGCCATTAGGGCGCTCGATTCACCGCAGACAAAAGCGCCGCCGCCGCGGACCACTTCCAGGCTGAAGTCAAATCCGCTGTCCAGGATATTGCGGCCGAGATAGCCGCGAGCCTCCGCCTGGCGGATGGCTTCGAGCATGGTTTTAACAGCCAGGGCATATTCGTCCCGGATGTAAATAAAGCCCCGGTGCGCCTTGACGGCATAGGCGCCGATGACCATGCCTTCAATAACGCTGTGGGGGTCGCCTTCGATGATGCTCCGGTCCATGAAGGCCCCGGGGTCCCCTTCATCGGCGTTGCAGATTACGTATTTCGGAAAATTGTCCACCCGGGCGCACTGCCGCCACTTCAGCCCCGTGGGGAATCCCGCACCGCCTCTACCCCTGAGGCCGGATTGCTCCACTTCGGCGATCACCGCCCCGGGATCCATCTGGGAAAAGACCTTGGCTAAAGCGCGGTAGCCATCCCGCTCCAGGTAATCATCCAGGTTCAGGGGATCGATCTCGCCGGTATTGCGCAGCGCAATTTTCAGCTGTTTCTTATAGAAGCTGTTCTCGCTTTGAGAGCTGACCCGCCGGCCGGTGAGGGCATCGGTAAAGAGGAGCCTCTCCACCACTTTCTGCTGCAGCACAGTTTGAGAAATTATTTCATCAATATCCGCCAGGTTAACACGGCAGTAGGAAATATCTTCCGGCAAAAAGCGGACTATGGGGCCCTGCTCGCAGAGACCGTGGCAGCCGGTACCCTTGATGACAGGCTCAACTTTAATATCGGCGCCCGCTTCCGCAACTTTAGTCCGCAACTCCTGCAGGATCTCCCTGCCGCCCACGGCAAGGCAGCCCGGACCGCAGCACACCAGGATTTTTCTTTTTTGTGACTGTTCACTCTTCATCGGCGCGGCCTCCGTACCTTTGCAGTATTTTCTTAACCTTGCCTACCGTCAAAGACCCGAAATATTCATCGTTAATCACCATTACCGGGGCCAGGGCGCATGTTCCCAGGCACTTCACCGTTTCCAGGGAAAACCTTCCGTCGGCGCTGGTGCCGCCCGGTTTAATCCCCAGCAGCTTTCCGATCTCCTCGATGATCCACGTCGAAGACCTGATATGGCAGGCGGTCCCGTCGCATACCTTGATGATGTATTTACCTTTCTTTTCCATGCTGATGGCCTTGTAAAATGTGGCCAGGCTGTATATCTTGCCGGGCGGAACTTCGAGGTAGCCGGCAATCCGGCGGATCGCTTCCCGGGGCAGGTAATCATACTCCTTCTGGAAATCCTGCATCATAGCCAGCGCAAAGCGCTGCTCGCGAGGATAACGCTGCAAAATTGATTCTGCCTGCGCCGTAAAATCTCCATCTTTCAAGTTTTCCATGTGAACCTCCATAAAGCCAGGTTTATGGGTTTGACGGTACCATTCAAACTGCGGGCTGTTGCTCCACCGCGCGGGCCTGGGCTATCTCCCCGACCCTGGCGGCCATCAGCTTCCGCCTCAGCTCTTCGCTATCCACCAGCGAGATGGCCTTTGTGGGGCAGGCCCTGATGCAGGCGCATGAGGCCTCGCTGATCTCCGCTGCCGAATTGACGCAGAGATCGCATTTAATCGCTTTCCCTTCATCCCGCACCTGGATGGCGCCAAAGGGACAGACCATGACGCAGCTCTTGCAGCCAAAGCATTTCTTGCTGTCCAGGTAAATCATGCCCTCTTCCCGGCTGATAGCGCCGGAAGGGCAAACCAGAACACAGGGCGCCTCTTCACACTGGCGGCACTGAACCGGTGTTCTAATGCCTGCGGCCTCTACCACGTGATTTCTCGGACGGACCGGGCAGCCTTTCAGAACAGCGGTAAAAAGATCCGCCCCGGCATGTTCCAGCCCGCAGGCTAGCTCACAGCTTTTACACCCCAGGCATTTTCCCGGATCGGCATAAACAAAATAGTTCTCTTTTTGTCCGGGCACCTTTTTTCCCTCCTTTTCAAGGAATGGTTTCAGCTATCCACTTCTTCATTTTCATTGTAATACTTATTTAAAAATCAATATGTCAAATACATGACATATTTCTTAAAGGTTGTAATTTTCCTATTTTGAAATAATAGATACGCCACCTTGAGTGAAGCCCCTACACAACGGGCGGGCGTGGAAGCCCGCCCCTACAGCTAAAGCGGGGGCAGGCGGAGATTACCCACTTTCGGGGGTATTTAAAAAGTCCCCCTTTTTTAAAGGGGGATTTAGGGGGATTTAAATTTTTTGGAAATGCACTGCAGTCTGTATAAATCCCCCCCCTTTTGCAAAGGGGGGAGTATTGAGACCTTCGCTTCGCTTAAAATGACAATAAGACAATAAAGGGAGGCTGTCCCGACTAAGGATTGTAGGGGATGTCCGGATTATTGCTTGTCCATGTTTTGGAGAGCTTCCCTGTCTTTAATCAGTATTGTTTTCCGGTTCAGCCGCTCAAGTATGCCCATGCGGCAAAACTCGTTCACCAGGGAAGAGACCGTCTGGCGGGAGACTCCGATAATCGTGGCTATCCGGCTGAGATCATGCCCTATTTCGACCTTGATGCCCTCCTTGCAGTAAACGCCTTTTTCTTCAGCCTCTGAGAGCAGATATTTTCTCAGCCTGCTTTTCGCCTCCATGAAGGCGAGATTTATAATAATGGTAAAGCAATTTTTCAGAAGATCCCCCAGGACATTGATCAAGTAATGGGTGAATGTAGGATAATCGATGAGCATACGGCTAAAATTTTCTGTGCTGCAGATGAGCAGCGTGCAGTCATCCAGCGCCTCTGTAAAAGCCCTGGTATGCGTGGAAAATACATCGCCGGCCTCAAGAATTGAAACGGTGAATTCCTTGTCATCGAAGGCCAGGTAAACCCGCACCCGGCCTTCTTTGACAATAAATACATAGTTCTCAGTGTGTTTGGGAAAAAAGATAATCTCTTTTTTGCAGTACCGCCTTTCGGTAAATAAATCCAGTAGACCTTTGGATTCCGCGGCCTGGAGAGCATCAAGCAGGTTGTCATGAACAATTCTCATCTTTCCCGCCATTTATCTTCACCTAAAGCCGTTTTTACATGATTAATTCTATTATTCTTTCAACTTTTAGGTAATTCCTGCATGATTAGCTTTTATCGAACACTTCGGGGTTGACCACATGCTCCGGCTTTTCCCCGCTCAGCAGATGCACAATGCTCTTTGCCGCCATTTCGGCCATGATGCTGCGCGTGTTCATACTGGCGCTTCCCGTGTGCGGCGCCAGGACCACGTTCTCCAGTTCGGTCAGGCCGGGAGTTAATTCCGGTTCCTTCTCATACACATCCAGGGCAGCTCCGGCTATCTTATACTCCTTCAGATGTTCTACCAGGGCCCGTTCGTCGATATGCGCCCCCCGGGCGGTATTGATCAGGTAAGCGGTGGGCTTCATCAAATTAAGCCTTTCCTTGTTAATCAGGTGATGCACTTCAGGAGAATAAGGCAGGTGAAGGGTTAAAAAATCCGCCTTTCTGATGACCTCATCCAGCGGCATATATGTAGCCCTGAACTCCTGCTCAACGTGAAGAGGCAATCTTTTGCGCTTGCAGTATACAATGTTCATGCCAAAACCAATAGCGCGCCGGGCTACAGCCTGGCCGATGCGGCCCATGCCGATTATCCCCAGGGTTTTACCATAGAGATCTCCGCCTACAAGCAGTAGCGGCGCCCAACCGTTGAATTTTCCCTCCCGGACAAAGCGATCCCCTTCAACTATGCGCCTTGCAACGGCAAGAAGGAGAGCCCAGGTCAGGTCTGCGGTGGCCTCTGTGAGCACCCCGGGGGTATTGGTAACTACTATGCCGCGCCCGGTGCAAGCTTCAATGTCGATGTTGTCGACACCCACCGCCATATTGGCTACAAGCTTTAATTTTGGCGCGCTCTCAATGACCTCGCGGTCAACCCGATCGCATAGCAAACAGAGGAGAGCGTCGGCTTCCTTAATCCCCTCCATCATTTCCTGCCGGGTTACAGGTCGATTGGCGGGATTCATTATCAACCTGTATTTGCCTTCCAGAAGTTTCAGGCCCCTATCCGGTATTTCCCTGGTAATAAATATGGTAGACATGCTGTTTGCTCCTTTTGCCAAAGAAATTTTTATAAAACCGCCAGCCCGATCCAACCAATGTGAGTTAAATTTGTTTTGATAAAGTTAGAGTTTCTATTGTATGTTTATACTTTCCTTCCAGTCCCCAAAATCCCCCTAAATCCCCCTTTAGAAAAGGGGGACTTTTACAAACCTAACTCAAGGGAATTGTCCCAAAAAGCAGCTTCTTGTTGTTATTTAGCGGTTCCCCCCGGCTTAGAGATCCTTCGCTTCGCTCGGGATGACATTGAAGGCGCTCGGGATGACAGGCAGGGCAGACCGGCTGCCTTTCGCCTCAGCTCAAACAGGATGACAAGTAGAGGTCCCTTAACTCACCTTCCAGCCACGCAGTTGTGTTATAATTTACCTGGCGGTCCCGGGTCCAGTATGTTTTGGGGATAATTGCGCTTAACCCAATTACGATACCGGTTCAGGGTCCAGTGCCTTACCAACAAAATAGTCTTATTTTTAAATTCCCTCAACTTTCCTTTCCCATGGGAATGGGCGGAAAATTCTCTTAACAGAAAGGTGGAATTAAATGCTCCCGGAATTGATCACAAAAATTATCAGGCGCTGCCTGGCCGGACCGGATCAGGATTTTTCCTTTCGCGCCGCGCAAGATGTTGACCCGGGTCCGGTCCAAAAAACAGGCCTCTATATCCATATTCCTTTCTGCAAAAATCTCTGTCCCTACTGTCCCTACAACAAGATCGGCTACGAGGAAAAGCTCGTTGAACCCTATCTTAACGCCTTACTTGCAGAGGTCGAGCTTTATTATCAGCGCATTGGCAGGGCGGAAATTAGCTCCATTTACATCGGAGGCGGCACACCGACCAACTTAACGGACGAACTGGGGATTGTGTTGAACAGAATCAGGGAGAGATTCCGCCTGACCGGCGATATTTGCGTGGAAACCAGCCCTGGAGATCTCGACCGGGAAAGAGTCGGCAAACTGCTTCAATATGGGGTCAGCCTGCTCAGCCTGGGCGGGCAAAGCTTTGACAACCGCTACCTGAAACTGCTCGGCCGGAACTACACTGCCGCTGTACTGGAGCATTCGATTGAGCTGGCGCTCAATGCCGGCTTCAAATCGGTCAACCTCGACCTTATGTTTGCCCTGCCGGGGCAGACCACGGCGGAAGTGGAGCGGGACCTGGCCAGGGCTGTCTGCAGCGGGGTAGACCAGGTAACTACCTACCCGCTCTTTTCTTTTCCCTATACCACCGTTGGCCGCTACCGCAAATTAAAAAAGGTCAAGATGCCGAACCTGGCAACGAGGAGAAAAATGTACCGGGCCATCCACAGCTTTTTTTTAGAGCACGGTTTCCAGCGGGTTTCAGTGTGGGGCTTTTTGCGGGGCGAAGCGCCCCGTTATTCATCGGTAACCAGGGAGCGCTATATCGGCCTGGGAGCTGGGGCCGGCTCGCATGTGCCGGGAGTTTTTTACCTGAACACATTCTCGGTGGAAGAATATATCAAGAGCTGCCGCTCCGGCAGGCTGCCGGTAGCCCTTAGCATGAATTTCACCGAGATGATGACACTTTATTACTGGCTTTACTGGCGCCTCTACGATACATACATCCCGAAGCAACAGCTATTTGAGCTTTTCGGCGAGGGCAACCGGAAGCTCAAACTCCTGCTCCGCCTTTTATACGGCTTCAAGATGGCTGTAGACGAAGGAGAGCAGATCGCGCTAAACGAGCGCGGCGCATTCTGGCTGCACCTGATGCAAAACTATTTTGCGCTGCCATATATCAACAAGGTCTGGTCCGCAGCGCGGGAAACAGCTTACCCGGAGCGGGTTAAACTGTAACGCCCTTTATGGGGAAATAGATATTTTACCTTTCGGAGAAGCCGTGGCGCTCGATGATCTCAATGTTTTCGCGGTATTTCGCCTTGAGCCACTCCAGCTGGGACTGGCTGAGGTTGAATTTTTCAGGCCCTTTCTCGAAGACTTCGGAGAGAACAAGCATGCGGTGGCGCCAGTTGCGATAGCACCAGTGGATATCGTAATCGGCGCTGCTGACCCAGGCCCTCCCGCTCTCCATATCCTTGCATAGCTCCAGCTTTAGCAGCATGCCGAATTCCACCAGTTCGGAGGGGGTCGACGGGTAATGCTGGTCCGTATAGAAGTTGCCCAGGGAATAGATTACCGGAACTGAACGGGTTTCGCCGTTCTCCCCCGCCACCTCAATCCACTCGCAGGGCTGCACAAGCTTGGGGTGCCCGCCAATGATCATATCGGCGCCCGCTTCAGCCATCTCCCGGGCAGCCTCCCGCTGCCGCTCGAAAGGATAATCAACATACTGCTCGCCCCAGTGAGGAATAACCGCAACCAGGTCCGCACCGGCGGCGCGGGCTCTCTTGATATCGGCAATAACAGGGCTGATATCCTTGAATTCAGGATCGGGGCTGTTGGGAATCAAGTTCACCGAATGCTCTTCACCTGCGGGGACAGGGATGCCGTTGGTCCAGTAGGTATAGGCGACAAAAGCCACCTTAATCCCGTTGATCTCCACGATATCCGCGGCATCCCGTTCCTCGCGGCTGAGGTAGGCGCCGGTGGTGTGGAAACCAAGCCCGCGCACATTATTCAGGGTGGCCTGGAGACCCTCCACGCCCCGGTCCATACTGTGATTGTTGGCCAGGGCATAGAGGTTAAAGCCGGCTCTTTTCAGGGCATGGGACAGTTCAATGGGAGCATTAAAAGTAAGAATGCCTCCCGCAGTATGGCCGGTATAGCCGGAAACTCCCCAGAACTTTAATTCCGGCCCCGCCTGCATCGTCTCCAGGGTGAGCATGGCAATATCGGCATCCTGGATATGGGGGGCGATGAACTCGAAAGCAGGCCAGAAATCGTACTCTCCGTCGCCCTGGTGGTTTTCATTCAGGATTGCCAGGTGGGGGTATAATCCTCCCACGGCCTTCAGGGTGATGGTGCGGATATCGGGTTCCGGTACTTGTCCTGGCCCGGGTTCAACTTGATTTGGATCTTCCGGCGCAGAGCGAAACAGGGAAAGCAAATCCAGCTTAAACGCCGCCAGAATGACGACAGCGAGTATTACGAGCAGAGCGATGAGATGAATTCGGCGCATCCGGCACACCCCTTTTTGATCAATTCTATTCTGGCGCGGCGCTGTTATTACATTTTAATCAGAAAGCAGCAGCGGCGAGCTTTGCGACAATTTGCCGGCCGGCTAGTGGCTTTCTTTCATATAATCGGGCATTTTTTCGGAAAACCCGTACCTCTCAAGAATCTCCACGTTTTCCTGGTGTTTCTCCTTTAGCCTTTCAAACTGCGCCGCAGTAATATTGTACTGCTCGGGGCCGTTTTCAAATACATCCTGGAGAACTAAGATGCGGTGGCGCCAGTTGCGGTGGCACCAGTGGACCTTATAATCCACGCCGCTGATCCAGGCCTTCCCGCTGTTCATATCCTTGGACAGCTCTACGCTCAGCAGGATGCCGTATTCCACCAGGTCAGTGGAGATGCCTTCATGCGGCAGGTATTGCTGGTTGGTAAAGAAGTTGCCCAGGGAGTAAGCCACCAGGGTGGCGCGGCGGGAGCCGTCTTCTTCAACGGTGTAGAACCAGTCCATGGGGTTCAGAACGTGGGCATGGCCGCAAATGATCAGGTCTGCACCGGCTTCGGCCAGCTTCCTGGCGTCCTCTCTCATCTTTTCGGTCGGTTCGGTATGATACATACGGATATCACCCCAGTGGGGGTATACAGCTACCAGGTCCGCCCCGGCGGCGCGAGCGCTCTTGATATCGGCGATCACGGGGCTGAGATCCTCGAACAGGGGGATGTAGTTCACGGCATAGGCGTGCTCCTTGGGAATGGTGACCTCCGACCGGTCGGTGTAGGAGATGAAGGCAACCTTGATGCCGTTGATATCCACGATTACCGGCGTGTCCCTTTCCTCCCGGCTTAGATAAGCCCCCGTGGTGATGAACCCCAGGCTGCGCACATTTTCCAGGGTTGCCCGGAGGCCGTTTAATCCGCGGTCGAAGATATGGTTGGTGGCGCAGGCATAGAGATCCACCCCGGCTTCCTTGAGGGCCTCGGAAAGCTGCAGCGGCGCGTTAAAGCCCAGGGTGGCCCCGCCGTAGCCGAATTCAGTCCCCGCCTGGTTGGTCTCCAGGTTCAGCGTGGTAAAGTCAGAGGCCTGGAAGTAAGGGGCCAGGTATTGGAAACAGGGCGAGTAATCGTAGTTGTCCCCCCCGAGGTGGGCTTGCGTGATCTGGGGCATGTGCGGGAACATGTCTCCCACCGCGGTGAGGGAAGCGGTGCGAATATCAGGTGCGGGTTCAGGATCCGGCTCCGGCCCTTCTCCAACTTGATCCGGATCCTCCGGCTCTTGCGGCACCGGGTGGAAAAAAGAAGGAATATCCAGCTTAACCGCCGCCACTATCACCGCGGCCAGCGCAATTAGCAACAGAAAGATATGAATGCGGCGCATGGGGTGCACTCCCTTTTTTTAAGCGTATTTTTCGTACCATTATACCAGAACATTGCCGCTCACAGAGGCAATTTTTCTGCCGCCCCACCTTTTATAACGCCTCAGCGCTTCCCGGCAAACATTTGCATTATAAAGAATACAAATGCTAATTCACAAGAGGGGAAACTGGGGCCCTTATCGAAAATATGATAAGAAGCCCAATATTTACATAAATATAGAAAGTATAGAAAGGAGTGTAGATCAAGTTGGCCGACAAAAGCTTAAGCAGCTACGCAAGATATGCCATAGAGGGGATTGGTCACGTTATCGAAAACTTTGGGCCCAGGGATCCGGGCAGTGAGGGAGAAAAATTGGCCCAGGAGTACGTGGCCCAGGAGATGGCCCGCTACACTAATGAAGTAAAATGCGAGGAGTTTACGGTACACCCCAGGGCTTTTATGGGTTTTATGCCTGTCATCGGCGTGCTGCTCATTGCCGCAATCGCCCTTTACTGGCTGGGGTATGCCCTTCCCTCTCTCGTATTTACTTCGCTGGCCGTGCTGGTTTTTCTGCTGCAATTTCTTTTTTACCGCCGCTTCCTGGACCCCTTTTTCCCTGCAGCCAAGTCGCTTAATGTTACGGGGATATACAGAGCTGAAAAAGAAACCAAGCGACGGGTATTTATTTGCGGGCATATCGATGCCGCGTACGAGTGGCGCTACTTTATTAATGGCGGAAGAATCCTGTTGATCCTGGTCATTGTCGGAACCATGGCTAGCGCCCTGTTGAAATTGGCTATTGATGCCTATGCCGTTACCGCAGTGGGTGCAGTGGGAACGCCGGCAGGGGCAGCCCGGGTCCTGGGCTTTGTACAGCTCGTTGGAATCCCCTTTTTCCTGGCGTCGCTCTTTTTCAGCGATTTTAAGAATGTGGTCCCTGGAGCCAATGACAACCTCAGCGGAGTTTTCACCGCCATGGCCGTAGTGAAATACCTGAGTGACCAGGGAATCCGCTTCCAGCACACCGAAGTTTGCTGTCTCTCTACCGGTTCAGAAGAGGCCGGCCTGCGGGGAGCCAAGGCCTACGCTGAAAAACATGCCAGGAGTCTCAGTGACGCCGAAACCATTTTTATAGTGCTGGAAACTTTGGGGGAGCTGGAGCACATGAGTGTTTACAACCGGGATATGAGCGGCACGGTAAAAAATGATCCCCAGGTGTCCGCGCTGCTGCAGCTTGCCGGAAAAAAATGCGGCCTGGAGCTGCCGCTCGCCAGCGTCTACCTGGGCTCATCGGATGCCGCGGCATTCTCACAGGCCGGCCTGAAGGCATCTGCCCTGGCGGCCATGGACCCCGCCCCGGCCAGATATTATCACACCAGGCTTGATCATAAAGACAACTTGTCTCCGGAGTGCATTGCAAAAGCGATCGAGGTTGTCCTGGAGGCTGTAAAGATTTTTGATGAGAAAGGGCTGCAGATATAGCTAATCAAAAAATCAGAAGCCTGAAGTTTCGTCGACCTGGGCGAGCATGGAAGCCTGCCCCCACGCCTATACAAATTCGGTCGGCTCATGAGCTGCCCCTACAACTCCAGCAAACATATTGCTGTAAAAAAACACATTGATCTTTCCAATTAAACCGAATTGGGCGGCCACAAGGGCCGCCCCTACATTTCTAGCGGAACAACTGCTGAAAAATCTCGTGGGGTTAGCGTGGCTGGAGGAGCAGCTTGCGCTGCAGGGACTTGATTGCCGCCGGGTCAAAAAGGCGCTCCTTGTATTCCATCCCCAGCCACATTTCCAGTTGGTCGTCATAGTGCGGGCTCCTGAAATGGCCCGAATTGCCGATGGCCAGCACATCAAAGGCGGTATGATCGGACATGTCAATCACGTAGCGCCAGGGAGCGCCTCCGTATACATCATAGGGCAGCTCCGGCCGGGGGGTAAATCCCATCATCCCCGGGGTGGAATAGCTGCCGCCCACGGGAAAGGGGCCGCGGTTGTATTTGCTCTTGCTTACATCGTCGCCTATGTAGTGATTAAAGGTCAGGGTATGAATATCTCCCCACTGCCACTTCTCTACCTTGCCGCCCAATCTCTTCCGCAAAATGCTTACCGTTTCGCGGAATGCCTGCTGCACCGCCAGGTCAGGGTCATCGGTCCAGCTGCTCTCCCCGGTCATGAGAATCCGGTCGAGAACATCGAGTATGGATCTATATTCGAAGAAACTGTCCAGCAGCTCTTCTGAAACGTGCGGTCCAAAAATCTCCTTGCCGATAAGAGGATAGAGGGTATGGAATACCGCCGCCCCGGCGGAATCGGCGGCATCAACGGGATTCTCCCCGTAGCGCTCCAGCTCGGCCAGGGCGCTTGCTTCAATCTCGCTCAGATCCGCCCCCGCAAGCCTCTCCAGCAGCACCGGTACCATCGTCTCCGCGTGCTGGTTGTAAAAGCCGGCTTGCGCCGCCATCATATCCTCCAGGGTCAGGTCGCTGCGCCCCTCCAGTTCGCGCAAGATGGATAGAGCCCGCCCCGGCGGTACCCATTCATAGGTCAGATGATAGGGATAATCATCGCCCACCACTTTATGATTGGCGGTAACGATCAGCCCCGCCGGCGGGTTGTAAAGCGAAGGGATCTCTTCCCAGGGGACAAAACCCTCCCAGGCGTATTCATCCGTCCAGCCCGGCACCGGCAGCAACCCGTTGCCCGCCTCCCGGTGGCTCTCGCTGCGGATGGGAAAGAGGCCGTTGGCCAGGTAGCCGATATTCCCCTCCACGTCGGCATAGACGAAATTCTGAGCCGGGGCCATGAAATTTGTCAGGGCGGCGCGAAACTCTTCAAAGTTGGTGGCCCGGATCATCTGAAGCATCGCCTCCGCCTCCAGGGTGGCGTCCAGCCCGGTCCAGCGCAGTGCCAGCGGCCTTTCCAGGCCGACCATGTCGGAGATTACAGGCCCGTGGTGCGGGGTTGCCCTGATGCGAAGCGGGATATCCTCGCCGGCCCGCACCTTGATCACTTCATCATAAACCTCCGCCTGACACCATTCGCCGTTGTAAAGATAGAGAGTATCATCGGCCTCGTTAAACTTGATCTCATAGAGGTCCATTACGTCGGGATTTACATTGGTCTCGCCCCAGGCAATATGTTCATTAAAGCCGGCAATAACCCCGGGAATGCCGGGAAAGATGACCCCGGTTACGCTAAATCCGGGCACGGAGAGATAATTGGCATACCAGATTGGAGGCAGGTCCAGAGTAAGGTGCATATCGCTGCCCAGCAAGGCGCCTCCCGAAGCACTGTTTTCAGGCGCGACCACCCAGTTGTTTGAACCGATGCCCCGTCCGCCTGGGGCAAGCCCGGTAAGCTTGCTCAACCGCAGCAGCTTCGCCGCCGCGGTGCCGTCGACAATCTGCCTCGCCCTCTCGATTATGGAGGGGCCGTAATCGGCATAGGCGGGGAAAAGCTCCGCCGCCATATCCATGCCGACCTCTTCTACCAGGGCTGCCAGGAAAAGCTCCGTCTCCATGTTCCCGCCAAGCGCCCAGGCCATCATCTTGGCAATGGAGAGAGTGTCTACCGGCTCCCACGGCTCCGGCTCGTAATCAAAGAGGATGAATTCGGGAGGTAGATTGCCGCGATTCTGCTCAATATACGCATTTACACCGGCCGCATAGCTCTCCAGCAGCGCCCTGCACTCTTCCGAGAGAGCCTCCAGGGTCCGTTCCGCGGCCCGCCGGAATCCGATGGTCCGGGAAAAGATATCATCCTCCGTGTAATCCGGCCCCACGATTTCAGAGAGGCGCCCGGCAATAGCCCGCCTGGTCAAGTCCATCTGGAAAATGCGATCCATGGCGTGAACATAGCCCTGCGCAAATATCAGGTCGGGCTCATTTTCGGCAAAGATATGAGCCACCCCGTAATCGTCAAAATAGATCTCCACTTCCGAGTTCACGCCGGTGGTAATACTGCCTTCGTATACCGGAAGGCCGCTTTCCTGGTTGGAATACCATTTCAACCAGTCGACGAGCCCCGTCTTTTCTGACGCGCAGCCGTACAGCGCCACGGCACAAAAAAGGGCCAGCAAAAGACAGAGCATCGCTGTAACAAATCTCCTCATTTTATAGACCTCCTCTTTTTATAGAATTCGTTCGCTAAGTATGTTTCGTCATGCAATAGGGTGGGAATATTTCCATCTGGGGAAATTATAACTATTTTCAGATACCGGCGTCAACCGGTTTTCGCCTATAGATGTTATCTATAATATACCTGCATGAAGAATAGTATGATAGTGAACATCATTGCCAATATAATTATTTTCGTGTATTATAGGATAAATTATACGGCAAAGGTGAATTGTATGTCCAAAAGCCTAAAATGGATTTGGCCTGCAATTATTGCCCCAGAAGAACCGCTGTCTCCGGACGAGTGTACCCGGCTAAGTTCTGAACTGTCGCTTTACTTAAAGCAAAATCCTACTCTAAAACTGGCATTTAACATTGCCGTATGTTTTGTAAATATCTATCCTATTTTCTTCACCGGGAGAACTATGCGCCTGCTCAAGCCGGAAAAGCGCCAGGACTACCTGAACCGGTTGCACCTGAGCAGGGCCCCTTTCTGCCGGGGCCTGGTCCTGTTGGCCGGGCTGCCGGTAAAACTGATCTATTACTCCCAAGAAGCGGAGCAGGAAAGGCTGGGCTTCAATGCCCGGGTTTTAAAGGAAGAGGCAAACCGGAGAGTGGTCACCCGCTGTTAAAAGAGCCCGTTCGGCAGAAACGAACTTTGGGGAGGTATAAATGAAGCGTTCCATTCAAATAGCATGGCCCCGGGAAATGGATGCCGATATCGCCGTGATCGGCTCCGGAGCAGGCGGAGCCGTGGTGGCCAAGGAGCTGGCTGAACTGGGCTATAATGTGGTCATAATCGAGGAAGGCCGCTATTTTACCCGCGAAGATTTCAACCTTAATCCCCTGGAATCAATTCTCAAGATGTACCGCCAAGCCGGCCAGAGCTTAGCCATCGGCACACCACTGTTCCTGCTTCCTCTGGGTTGTACCGTAGGCGGGACTACTACAATTAATTCGGGAACCTGCCTGCGCATGCCCCGCCGGGTCCTGAAGCGATGGCAGCTTAGCTACGGCTTGACAGATATTGACGAAACGGAGATGGATCTCTTATATAAAGCCGTGGAGGAATTCCTTTTTGTAAAGCGGGCAGACCCGGAAACAGCCGGCAAAAACGCGCAGATTTTCCTGGAAGCCGCTCAAAAGATGGGACTTTCCGGCGGCTGGCTGCCCCGCAATGCCAAGGATTGCGAAGGATTCGGGGTTTGTGCCTTCGGCTGCCCCTCGGATGCCAAACAGAGCATGAACGTTTCATACATCCCCGCCGCTTTGGCCGCCGGGGCTACGCTGCTGAGCCGGTGCCGCGCAGAAAGAATCATCATCAATAAAGACGGCTGTGCCACCGGTGTGTCCGCAATAGCGCTGGATCCATCCCCCGCGGAAATTAAAATCCACGCCCGGATAGTGGTCCTGGCTGCAGGAGCCATCTACAGCCCCTACCTGCTGTTAAAACAGAAGATCGGCAACTCCTCCGGGCAGGTCGGTCTCAACCTGCATATCCATCCCTGTGTCTCCACGATAGCAGAGCTGGACCGGCGCCTAGATAATCCCAAGGGGATCCCCCAGAGCAGCTACATAGATGAATTTGCCGCTGATGGAATCATGCTGGAAGGCGGCACCATGCCGCCGGGCATCCATGCCATGAACCTGCTGCTATCCGGCCGGAAACACCGCCTCCACATGAACAGCTACCCGTACACGGGCATTTTTGGAGGGATGATCTCTGAAACCGGCTCCGGGGGAACGGTTACAGTATCACCGCTGTTAAAAGACAGGCCCCTGGTTAGATACCGGTTCAGAGGAGCAGATCTTAATAAGGCCAAGTTTGCCGTATCGCTTATGGCCCAGATCTGGTTTGCAGCCGGAGCCAGGAAAGTCTACACGCCTATCGCCGGTTTCAGCGAGATCACCGGAGCACGGCAGCTGGCAGACCTGGAGAGAGCCAGGTTGAAGCCGTCAGACTTCGACGCGCTGACCGCCTACCACCCCATGGGCACCTGCCGCATGGGCGCCGACGCGAAGTATTCCGTGGTCAAAAGCAGCTGTGAAAGCTGGGACGTGGAACGTCTTTACATCGTAGACGGGAGCATCATCCCCACCTCGCTCGGGGTTAACCCGCAGCTGACGATCATGGCCCTGGCCATGCGGGCGGCGGGGATTATCGACGAAAGATTGCAGGGTGAAGCCCGAAGGAAATTGAACAAACCTGAAGGGAGGGGCCAAACATGAAAAAGATAATGGCGGCAACGCTCATACTGGCCATGTGGGTTATCATGCTGCCCCTGGGCAGTTTCCTGCTGGACCCGGGCCTGCTGATTCTCATCGGATTGCTCATAGTTTATATTGGCCGGAGGCTGCTCGGGCGGCACTTGAAAGAGCAGATCTCTATCCCACTTCTTTCGGTGGCTACAATGGCTCTCTTTTACTGGGCCAGCCTTTCGCTGTATTTCAACCGGCCCGGCGCAGATTTTTTGCACCGCTTTGCCGCTTTATTTCCACTGATCGGCGAATCGCCTTCGGGATTTAACTTCATGCTGGGCTCGGGGATAATGAAGTGGCCGTACATAACGCCGCAAGAGGCCCCCTTTTACGTCCACCTGGCCGGCGGATTTATTTTCGCCACTTATCCGCTGTGGTTATACCTCGGCGTCCGCCTCGGCTGCAAGTTGATGCCAAAAAAATTAAAAACCCGCTCACCATAACGCAAGGAGGTATCCGGTGGCATGCCAGGTAAAAGGAAACCCGGAAAATTAACTGTGCCGGTATTTATTCTTGTTTTAACTGCAACACTGCTCTTTACCGGCGGTGCAGTGACAGGCTATGAAAATACCGGCCACGAGCTTTACTTTACCATTCTCCATACCAACGACGAGCATGCGTCGCTAATCCCCCACGGCCCGGCGATAGACTTCCACCCGGAGAGGGAAAACCAGACCGTAGGAGGATTTGCCCGCCTGGCCGCCGCGGTGCGCGACATGCGCGACGCAAAAGCGGCCCTGGACGAGCCGGTCGTCTTGATCAACGCCGGCGACTTCACCGGGGGGACAGTTTTCAGCTGGCTGACGCTGCAAGGCGAAGCCACTGAATTGAAGCTGATGCAGCAAATGGGCTACGATGTTGCCGCCATCGGCAACCATGAATTCGATTACAGCCCCGACGTGCTGGCCCGCTGCCTGGCCGAGGCCGGCTACCCGGAGGCGCACGCAAAAACGGCCCTGCTGGGCACAAACCTGCTCATCCCGGAGAAGCACCCCCTGGCCTCTGCCGAACTCAAGGACATCCATGTCCTGGAACTTGAAAACGGGCTGCGCCTCGGCTTCTTCAGCCTGGTGGGCAAAGAAGCCACCAGCGTGATCGTGGATCGGGGGCCCGTGGAAATTATCGACCAGGAGAAGACGGCCCGCGGAGCCGTCTCCCGCCTGCAAGAGCTGGGCGTTAACCTGGTCATCGCCGTCACCCATTGCGGCGAAGATGAAGATAGGGAGCTGGCCGAAAAGGTGGCGGGCATAGACATTATCATCGGGGGGCATTCGCACACGGCCCTGGAGGAGCCGCTTCTCGTCAACGGCACGCTCATCGTCCAAACGGGGGCGTTCCTGCGCCACCTGGGCGTCCTGGAGCTTTCCTACAATCGCTCCACCGGTGAGGTGAGAGCGCGGAACGGCGAAAGCGGCTCCCCCTACCTGCTGCTTCTCGATCATTCCATACCCCTGGACCCGGACATAGAGAGGGCCGTGGAGGACTCCATCGACGCCGCCAACGGCCTTGTCAAGGAGCTTACCGGCGGCCTTGTTGAGCATATCCTGGAGCCGGTGGCCGCTTCAGATTTCATCCTGTGGAATAAGCCGCCAAACGAAGAGAACCGCATGGGCAACTTTGTCACCGATGCAATGCGCTTTATCGTAGAAGAAAAAACAGGGCGCAAGGTTGATTTTGCTTTCCAGGGCAGCGGCATCATCCGCCACCCGGTAATTCCCGGCATGGCGGCTCACTCCCGGGGCTTTATTTCCTTCTACGACATTACCGAGGCGGTGGGCCTGGGACGCGGGCGCGACGGCAGCCCCGGCTATCCCCTGGCCGGAGCCTACTTCACCGGGGAAGAGGTGCTGCGCATGCTGGAGATATCGGCCATCGCTTCGCAATACATGGGCGACGACTACTTTTTGCAGGTATCAGGACTGCGTTATGAATACGACCCGGAGCGGGTTGTGCTCTTCCGAATCCCGGGACTGGAACTCCCCTTTCCCAGCACCAGGGCGGTGATCAAGGCGGAACGCTATACCGGCAGCGGCCCGCAAACCGGCGCCGACGAGGATTACAGCCCCCTGCGGCGCGGCGACGACAACCTCTACTACATTGTCTCGGACTACGCCCTGTTGGAGGCGGCCCTGCCGCAGGCCAACGCGCTGCTGCCCTGGATGGCCATTGAACCGAAAGACAGCGAAGGCAACACGGTGGATGATATTGCCAGCCTAATTATCTATGACGGCGACAAGGAATTGAAGGTCTGGCAGGCGGCAGTGGAATACTTAAGCAGGCAGCCTGCAGGGCCATCAGGCTACCCCATGGTGAATCCCTATTACAGCGAGACGGGGAGCCGCATCGGCACGGTGGAGACAATGCGTCCCGGCACGGCCGCGGCGCTTTTCCTCATGGTCCTTTGGGACATGACCCGGCCTTATATACTGCTGCTGCCTGTCCTCTTTTTGGCCGTTGTAGCCTGGATCATCTTGCGGCGGAAAAAGAAGGCAGCCAGCAATAAAGGATAACTGGTACAAGGAAGGAGAAAAAGCGATATGGAACAATGTAAGGTTGCGCCGCTGCCCTTGTTAAACCAGGTGCTCTATGCCAGCGGCAGCTTTGCCTTTACCCTGCTGGAGAGGCTGATTATTCTTTATGCCGTCTTCTACTACCTGCCGCCGAAGGAGCTGGGACTGCACAACCTGGTGCCGGAGCGAACCTACTTCGGCTTTGTCACCGTCACCGGCACGGCCTTGCTGCTCGGGCGGGTATTTGACGCCCTGGCCGACCCGGTTATTGCCTCGCTGAGCGACAACAGCCGCTCGCGCATCGGGCGGCGGAAACTGTTCCTGCTTCTCAGTGCACTGCCATTCGCCCTCTTTACCTTCCTCGTCTTCACGCCGCCGCAGCCGGGGCAGGAAGCGCTGGTTAACGGAGCCTGGCTGGCCGCCCTGATGTGCCTCTTCTACATTGCCTTCACCGCCTATGTCAACCCCTTCCTGGCGCTCATGTCCGAGCTGGGGCATACCAATTCGCTCCGGATCAACCTTTCCACCTTCATGGCATTTTTCGGCCTGATGGGGATGGTCCTCATCACCGTCATCTTTCCCCAGGTTGTGGCCCTGTTCAAGGCAGGAGGCATGGAGACGCGCCTGGCCTATCGCCTTGCCATCGGCGGATTTTCCCTGCTGGCGCTCCTGATCCTCTACCTGGCCACCTTCTCCTTCGACGAGAGAAAGCACTGCCTGCCGGCCAGCCTCTCCGGCGCGGGTCCGCTGGAGTCGCTGGCCAAGACTTTTGCCGTGCGCCCTTTTCGCATCTTTCTCGCCGGCGAGATGTTCCTGCAATTTGCCATGAACATAGTCACCCTGGGCTTGATGTACTACGCCGTGGTCATATTCCGCCGGGAGGAGAGCTTTATGACGGTGCTGGCCGGGATCGTCATCGGGGTGGCCCTGCTCAGCTTTCCCTTTGTTAACGGGATGGCCAAGCGGATCGGCAAAAAGAAGATGATCATGAGCGGGGTGCTCATTCTCGGCATCGCCACGGCGGTAATCTTCCCGCTGAGCTTCAACATGGAGGGGGCGGCCTTCTATATCGCCCTGGCCATGATCGGTCTCTGCGGCTTGCCGCTGGCCATTCTGACCATATTGATCAACCCCTCCATCGCCGACATGGCCCGCGCCGAAGCGATTCGCAGCGGCGAGAGCCGCGAAGCCATGTTTTTCGGGGCCCGGGCCGTGCCGCTCAAGGCCACCATCGCCCTGACCGGGGTGACATTCAGCTACCTGCTCTCCGCCTTCGGCAAGGATGTGGCCGAGCCCCTCGGCGTACAGTTGAGTATACTGGCGGTATCCGTGGCCAGCTTTATCGGCTTTTTTGCCTTTTCCCGCTACCCGGAAAAAGAGGTCCAGAAATGGCTGGAGTAAAAGCCCGCATGTATCTGCGGCAGGCATTTCAGTTTTAGCCGTAGGGGCGGGCTTCCACGCACTCCCGTGCAGGGAAACAGAAGCAAGAAGATAGAAGCAGGAATTTGCCCATTTAGTTGTAGGGGCCGGGCATGCCCGGCCCGACGGTTAGGTAATTGTTTACGCTGTAGAAAGTTTTAGCCATAATCGCAGTATTTGTATGGTTTTCCGCTGTGGGTTCGGGCGGCTCATGAGCCGCCCCTACAACCTTGATGGATGCCGCCTGGTGGATCCGTTTCCGGCAACCAGGCCCGGAAAAGCCGTAGGGGCGGGCTTCCACGCCCGCCCGTGCAGGGGAACAGAAGCAAGAAGATAGAAGCAGGAA
>FZPS01000154.1_pt48 | contig 31164 bp, 23 predicted proteins | sample 1817821 | NCBI WGS metagenome assembly FZPS01 (sample SAMEA104158645, study PRJEB21678) | metagenome | place: Germany | collected 2015-04-21
TTTCATTTATGTGCATGTGCGGACAAAAATTATTATCTTTGCAAATCAAAAAAAATTATTATCATTGCAAAAAAAAAATTAAACCATGAAAAAATACAAAATAGTCAATTTTTTTATTTTATTAGTCTTATTTTCATTACTAAGTTCATGTGCATCACGAGAAAAGATAGTATATTTTTCTAATCCACCTCAAGATACTGCCATCTCCAGACAAACAATCTATAATCCTGTATTCAAAAAAGATGATTTCATCTCCGTAATAGTTACTTGTGATGACCCAGAGGCTGCTAAACCTTTCAATTTTCCAGAGCAATTTATGGACAAAAATTACTCTAATAGTGGTTATACTACTGGCGTACCTGCTAAAGCTGGATATCTGATAGATCAGGATGGCTATGTTAATTTACCAGTTATAGGCAAAGTACATCTCGCTGGTATGAAACGTACAGAAGCTATAGATATGTTAGAACAAAAATATTCTCAATACCTACAACATCCTATTGTAAATATCCATATTGAAAATTTCAAAATCAGTGTCCTAGGGGAGGTGTATAAACCAGGAACTTTTAAAATACCAAATGAGAGAATTACTATTTTAGAGGCAATAGGTCTAGCAGGAGACTTAAAAATATCTGGTGAACGCAAAAATGTACTTGTAATCAGAGATAATGATGGGGTGAAAGCAGAATATAGAGTAGACCTTACTTCTCAGGATATTCTTTACTCTCCTGTTTATTATTTAGAGCAAAATGATGTAGTGTATGTAGAGCCAAACCAATCAGCTCGTAGGCAGGCTACTGTTTGGAGAACAGAGGGAGTCCTATTCATATCTCTAATATCTCTTATAATAACTACACTTTCAATAATTTTTTAAATATTAAATTTTCTATTCGCTATGGATGATCAATACAGTAAAAACAAATACGTAGAAGAAGATACAATAAATTTACGGGAAATATTAGAAAAATATTTTAGACATTGGAAATTAATACTAGCTTGCGTGATAATAGCTCTAGTAATAGGCTTTCTATTTCTCAAATCCAAAGTTCCCATATATGAATCATCAGCTACTGTGATAGTAAAGGATGAAAAATCAGGTTCACTCTCTGATGAACTAAGTGTATTTAGTGATCTTGGCATTATGACTCAAAGAGGAAATATCTATAATGAAATAGAAATATTAAAATCAAGAAAATTACTTTCTCAAGTAGTAAAAGAATTATCTCTAAATCTAACTATATATAATAAAGCTAATTTTTTGAAACCTGATAAATATTATTACAAAAATTCTCCTATTAATATAGATTTTAATATACCTATTGATGAAATTATTAAACCTACAACCTTAGAATTATCATTAAATGATAAAAATTTTAAAATATATGAGACTTATATCGATTCAAAAGGCAAAAAAATATCAGAATTTAAGGGTAAATATAAATTTGGTGATCCAATAGAAACATCGCTTGGAATAATATCTATTAATAAAACTCAATATTGGAATGAAAAAAATATAGGTGACGACATAATTATAAATATAACAAGCATAGATAATACGGTAAATAATTATAAAAACAACCTTACAATAGAAACGGTGAATAGAGATGCATCTGCTATAAGTATAAAAATAAATGGACCTAATAAAGAATTGAATGACGACTTCTTAAATACCCTGATTTTGCAACATCAATATCAGGCTATTAGTGATAAAAATATCATTGCTATAAATACTAGTAGATTTATAGATGAACGTATGAAAGTAATAGAGACCGAACTATCTAATATAGAAAGCATGTTACAATCTTTTATGACTCAAGAGAAATACATTGATCTAAATATAAGTGTACAAAATATTTTAGCAAAAGAATCTAATGTAGAAAAAGATTTAATAAATTCATATATACAATTAAAATTAGCAGAGCAAATAAAAGATTATTTAGACAAACATAAAGACCTTAGTAGCTTATTACCAGCTAATTTAGGAGTAGAAAATGATGCTATAAATAAAATGACTAATGATTATAATCAATTAGTTTTGCAAAGGAATAATTTATTACTAAATTCTTCTGCTGAAAATCCACTCGTAACTAAAATAGATAATCAACTTTTAGCATTAAGGGCTAGTCTCAATGAAAGCTTAAATAATTTAATTACTAGTCTAAAAATCCAAACACAATCTCTAAAAACAAATATAGATAAATACTCTAGTAATCTTGCTAGTATGCCAGCTAGTGAGAGAAGATATAGGGATATATTGAGGCAGCAACAGATAAAAGAAAATCTATATATTTATCTGATGCAAAAACGCGAAGAAACCGAAATAGCTATGGCTGCTACTGTTAGTAATATCAAACTTGTAGATCCTGCATATAGCTCACCTAATCCTATAAAACCTAAAAAAACTGCTAGTATGTTTATTGCTTTGCTCATAGGTTTATTCTTTCCTATTCTTTTGATTTATGTTAGAAATCTATTTGATAATAAAATACATACACCACAAGATTTAGAATTTTTAGACATCCCAATATTAGCTTCTATCCCTGTGAATAAATCAAATGATTTAATTGTAATTAAAGATAATGTAAAACATCATCTAGCAGAAGCTTTTCGTACCCTTAGATCTAATCTAGAATTTATCATTACTAATAAAAAAGAAAAAGGTAATACTATATTTGTAACGTCTACTATACCAGGAGAAGGTAAAACTTTCATTTCTTTAAATTTAGCCGTTTCATATACTTTATTAAATGCAAAAGTACTAATATTAGAGCTCGATTTACGTGCTCCCAGAATAGCTCATTACTTAAATATGCCCGAAAGTAAGGGCATAAGTGATTATTTGAAAGATGATAATCTTGATATTAACGATATTATTATTCATTCTGTAGAATATCAAAATTTAGATTATATTAATGCTGGTACTATACCTCCTAATCCAAGTGAACTTTTACAAAGGCCTAGATTAGCTGAGCTTTTCAATTTTATACAAAAAGAATATGACTACATTGTCGTAGACAATGCTCCCATAGGTCTAGTAGTAGATTCTTTGTCTATAATCTCGTATGCAGATATAATTTTATATGTTGCTAGAGCAGAGTATCTAGATAAAAGAGCATTAGGCTTTACTTATAATTTTATTAAAAATAAAAATGTCAAAAATATTGCTCTGGTATTGAATGCTACTAAAGCAAGAACTAGCTCTTATTATGACTATGCATATTATAATTACAACTATTATTATCAATATAGCCATGATGTACAAAGTACCGACAATAAAATAAAAAAATTATTTTATAAATTTACTAATAAAAAATAAAAAAAATGTTAATAATTCAATAAAATATATTAAATTTGTAAAAACGGAGGTAAATATGAAAAAAATTTCGTTATTTTTATTAGCAGCTTTATTTAGCTTAAGTGTTTATTCACAAAGTTCAGAAATAAAGCTACACCCATGGTCTATAGGATTAAGTGTAGGTGATCATTTTTTTATGGGACCTTTGGATCCAGAATCATTAGCTCCTTGGTATGCACCAGGATGTGCTCAACTATATGGTAAATATATGTTTAATAAAACTTGGGGTATAATGTTAAAAGGTGAGTATAATATTATTTTACATCAAGGTAGCAAAGATACTCACATAGCAGGTGCTACATTAGAAGCTATAGCTGATCTAGGTAATGCTACGAACTTTTCTAATTGGACTAGAATATTCGGTTTGTATGCACATGGTGGCATAGGTGCTGATGTAATGTGGAAAAAAGGTATAGAAATGGAACATTGTATTTTTAAAAATGCCGATGAAATGATAACCTTAACAATAGGTCTTACTCCATATTTTAAGATAAATGAACATTGGGCAGTAAATATCGATTATAGCTATAGACTACATTTCAAGCAAAACAGATATTATAACATGGATATTAGTAATGATTATCCTCTAGGTGCAGGCTACATGAGAACTTTATCTGTGGGTATTAGTTATCATTTCGGAGCTGGCAATTCATCTAGTATTAGTTATTAATTCTCTTTCCATTCATAAAAATTAATTATTCCTTATTTACTCATTCTAAAGTAAAAAGTGAAATTTAAAAAATCTTTCTATTTATTTATCATATGTGATATCATATTTATTTGCTTGTCTTTTCTTTTCTTCATATGGATTAAGCCGGCAAGCAAGTCTTTTTATTTACCACAATATGCCAAGCCATTTTTTATTTTTTCTATTATTTGGGTTGGTATATCATATTTTAGTAAAAAATATTTTTTAGACTATAGTAAAAGAATCTTATATCTTTTTATAGATATCATCAAGAGAAATTTCTTGATTTTTGCCCTCATAGCTATATGTATTTATATCTTTCAAACACCTTATTACTCTAGATTAATTGTCTTTGGGACCATTATCACTACGACATTTTTTGAGTTTGGTATTGTTAGTTTCATTTCATATCATAGAAGGGTATTAGACTCAGATATAGCAAATATAAAAATAACTACCAACCCCAATTTAGTAGATATTAATGAGTCTGACGAAAAAATAATAAATTATAATATTCCTCTACCTAAAGCTACTAAGATAGATGATAGTGCTTATCCTTTACTTAAAGATAATTATCTTCGTTCATGTCCAACATTATTTGATTTTATTGATGTTAACATACATATAGCTGATATTCCTAAATTAGAAACTTTTGTCTTAAAAACTCATACACTTTATAACATAGAAAATGTAGAAGCACTATCCAAGCAATTATTTATAAACCTTCATAAAATTAATGATTTCAGACGAATAAATGTATATTTAATAGAAGTAAACAAAATTTTGCAATATGGAGGCTATTTCATTAGCTATGGCTATGCTATAGAGGAAAGGAAAAAGGATATTTTAGAAAAATATCCTCCTGTTCTCAATTATATTTTGTACAGCACAGATTTTATTTTAAAAAGGGTAATGCCCAAGCTTCCTATTTGTAAAGAATGCTACTTTGCCATAACTAAAGGTAAAAATCGTGCAATATCAAAAGCAGAGATTTTAGGTAGATTATATTTTTGTGGTTTTAGAGTAATCAATACTACTTTAATAGATAATAGTTTTTATTTCATTACACAAAAAATTAATATTCCTAAACAAGACCCACACCCTACTTATGGTCCATTAATAAAACTAAAAAGAATAGGCAAAGATGGTAAAATCATAAATGTTTATAAATTCAGGACTATGCATCCATATTCAGAATATCTGCAAAGCTATATTTATGAGCAAAATAAGCTACAGGAAGGTGGTAAATTTGCTAATGATTTCAGAGTAACTACACTTGGGAAATGTATGCGTAAATTGTGGATAGATGAGCTACCTATGTTTATAAATCTTTTTAAAGGACAGCTAAAAATAGTAGGCGTCAGACCTCTGAGCATTCAATATTTTAATTTATATCCTAAAGAATTTCAAGAAATACGCATCAAATATAAACCAGGATTAATACCTCCTTTTTATGTAGATCTACCAAAAACTTTTGATGAAATTATAGAATCAGAAAAAAAATATTTAGCAGCTTATGACAAGCACCCTTTTAGAACAGACATGAATTACTTTTTCAAAGCTATTTATAATATATTATTCAAAAAAGCAAGATCTAAATAATTGATAAAAAGCTCAAATTATTAGTAAAACTCATAATGAGTATCCTTTTATGTTATTTACTAGACCATTTAATAATTATAAAAAAAAACATTCTAGCAAATTTTTATAGAAAATTATAAATATAAAAGTTCAATATTAACTTTTAGATGCTTTTTTAATAATTATTCTAAATACAGATGGCTGTGATTGTTTATTAATAATCTTTCTATTCTCTTCTTTTATCTATCTCCACTTTGTCAATCTATCCCTTCGCCATATATTTTCTTTTCTCCTTTTATCCCATTTACCATATTATATACTCACATTCTCTCCAGATACCAATCAATAGTTTTAGATAATCCTTCTTTAAAATCAGTTCTAGGCTTCCAGCCAAGTTCGTTGCTAATTTTTTTACTATCTATAGCATAGCGTAAATCGTGACCTGGTCTATCTTTTACAAAGGTTATTAGTTTCTCACTATATCCAACAGGTCTATTTAACTTTTTATCCATTATATCACATATTAGACGAACCAAATCTATATTACGCCATTCATTATTGCCGCCTATATTATATGATTCACCTATCATACCTTTTTGCCAAACGAGCTCTAGAGCTTCACAATGATCCTCTACATATAACCAATCTCTCACATTAATACCCTGACCATACACAGGTAATGGTTTTTCATGATAAATATTGTTAATTATCACTGGTAAGAGTTTTTCAGGATATTGATTGGGGCCATAATTATTAGAACAATTAGTGATCATCGTAGGCAAGCCATAAGTATGGTAATAAGCCATTACGAAATGGTCACTAGAAGCCTTAGATGCGGAGTAGGGACTACGAGGCGAATAAGGTGTCTCTTCAGTGAAATATCCCATTTCTCCTAATGAACCATATACTTCGTCAGTAGACACATGTATAAATCGTCTATTTTGAAAATCCTCACCCCATACAGCTTTTGCTGCATTTAATAGATTCACGGTGCCTATCACATTTGTATAAACAAATTCCATTGGATTTACTATAGATCTATCTACATGACTCTCAGCAGCTAAATGAAAAATAGCTATGGGGTTATATTTTTTAAAAATTTCATATATAATATCGAAATCTACAATATCTGCTTTTATAAAAGAATAATTGGGCTTATGCTCCACATCTTTCACATTATCCAGATTTCCAGCATAAGTCAATTTATCCAAATTAATAATATTATAATCAGGATATTTTTTTACTAATCTACGTACAAGATGGGATCCAATGAATCCAGCACCTCCTGTTATAATGATATTATCCATGGTTTTATATGATTTTTATAATTATTATACCACAGCCAGCTATGCACAAGCATATCCTCTAAATTATATTTAGGGACAAATCCAAGCAATTCCTTCATTTTTTTATTATCAGTATAGATAGCTGAGATATCTCCCTTCCTTCTATTACCAAATTTATGTGGCACATCGAGTCCTACCACTTTTTCAAATGTATTTATGACTTCTAATACAGTATAACCTTTACCTAATCCTACATTTATAACTTCATATGAAGAATTTATTTTTTCTGCAAAAAGTTGATCCAATGAAGCTACATGTGCCTGAGCTAAGTCTACTATATGTATGTAATCTCTCATAGGAGTGCCGTCATACGTAGGATAATCTTTGCCATAAATCGTAAGTTCGGGTAAAGTTTTGTCTACGCTCTGCCATAGATATGGCAAGAGACCTTTTGATTGACCTGTAGGTATCTCTCCTATCATTATATCGGGATGTGCACCGATAGGATTGAAATAACGAAGCGATACCACTTTCATTTTTCTATATGCTACAGCATAATTCTTTAATATGTATTCGCATATTTGTTTAGTATGTCCATAAGGGCTAACAGGCTCCTTTAATGGTGATTTTTCTGTAACGGGTATCTCATCAGGCTCTCCGTATACGGTGCATGAAGACGAAAAAATAAAATATTGTACATCAACCTGATGTACATAGTCTAATAAATGCAGCAAAATAGGAATATTATTATTGTAATACAAGGCAGGATCCTCATAAGACTCTTCTACAAATTTATAAGCTGCCAAATGAATTACAGCATCTATAGGTTCCTTTATTTTCATCAATTCTTTAAAAGCTCTCGCATCTGCTAGATCTATCTGATATAATGGTATATCTATACCGAAATGCTCTTCTAGATTTTTATGAATAATAGGATGTGAACGAGAAAAATCATCTACGTTCACCACTTCATAACCACTTTGTAACAATGCTGCTATTACATGAGAACCTATATATCCTGCCCCTCCCGTTACTAATATCATTGAATTTTTATTTTTCAATTTTATGCAAATTTCGACATTTTTTTTAAATTAATTGAGGATTTTTATTATTTAAATGAAAAATGACAAATTTTATATCCTAATTATATAATTTTTCAAATTTTTTTGTCAAAAAAGTTCACGCATCTTATTGCATAAAAAAGATAATTAATTATAAAGCATAAAAAAACTTAATATAAAAGTACTTTTTTAGTTTTTAATTGAAAATTATCATGCAATATTACAATATATACTGATTCTTTTAAAGGTTCATTTATATATAGTTGAGTTATGTTTTCACCCTCATTACTTATTCCTTTAGTAGTGGCAAGCAATTGTCCAAATACATTATAAAGTTTTATCGTATAATTTATCTCGCCAGGCATTTTGAATAATACTGTCACAACATTACAATTATTCTTTTGTTCACAATAAGCATTTATGATTTCTGTATTTATATAATTATCTATTCTGCAATCAACATAAATAGAACTAAAATATTCATAATTACCATTATAATCTGTTTGCTTTAGCCTATAATAAATAATTTCTGCATTTATATCTCTTAAAATAGGTTTATCAATAAATTGATAAGTTTGCATAGTGTTGCTATTACCAGCTCCATTTACTATACCTATTGGAGTCCACATCACGTCTTCATCATTTAAGCTATTAGTATATTCTATTGTGAAGTAATCATTATTAATTTCCGATGCTGTAGCCCAGTTTAGCTCTACAATACTATCTTTACAATCTCCATTGAAATATAATAAAGTAATAGGTAATGGATTATCAGCACTTGAACCACTCCATGGTGAAAAATTTGTTACATTTGGAACAATTACATGTTCTGTCAATAACGATAGATCTATATTAAAGATTTGTCCTAATTGTGGAAGATCCCAATGATGTATTGTTTCAGAATATCTTTGAAAATTTATTGTATTAAAAAGACTAATTGGATCTTCACTTGTTTTGCTCCAATAAAATGTAAGATCTGCTGTACCATTACTTTCACTTTTATTTATGTACCAAAAACGCCTTACCATATGCATTGCTCTATAAATATTTTCTAAAAAATTATCTGAACCAATTAGATTTGTTATTATGTGTGGCCTATTATTAAATATTTCTGTTCCATTGGTCCCTCCAGTAGGATATGTACTTACTGATACATTACCTACCCCAGGGGTTGTTACATTAAGCTTAAATGGTATGTAAGTAAAAGCATTTTTCCCAAATGGATAAATATATTCACCGGTAGCACTAGTTCCTATATTCCATTGCAATTTACTATTAAAATCTTGATCTATATTATCACTTAATATATATCCATTTGTCCTACTAATGGCTGTAGGTGAGGGATTATCTATTATTAATGTTTTTTGATTTAAATCTATTGCTCCCTTAGTAAGTGCTAAAACATTTTTTACTGTTGTATTTATATTTAATGTAGTGCTAGTATTGTTAGTCGTTAAGTTATAAAATGTAGTTGCTACTGTACCTCCGATGGTTTGATTTATACCATCTAAAGTAACTAAATTATTACCATGTGTAAATGTACCATTATTTGTCCAATTACCTGCTATATTCATACTATTGCCACCTGTACTCCATGTGCCAGCTGTTATTGTGAAATTATTATCACAATCTATTGCTCCATTTTGTGTTTTAGTCTTTCCTGCAGCATTGCATTCTATATTATAAAATTTCTTATTAGCGCCATTACCTCCAGTATTTATTGTACCATCATTACTATCAAATACTACTGTGCCATTACCGGCATTAAATGTACCATTGATATTATTCCAATTTCTTCCACATTTTAGTGTAGAGTTACCTACCATTGTCAATGTGCCATTATTAGTAATGTCATTTTGTACAATAATAATAGCATTATCTAGTTTACAATCGCTTTCATTATTTAGATTTCCATTGACAACTAGATAAGTATTAGGGGTGATAAAACAATATGTTTTATTTATAAGATAAAGTTGAGAGGTGGAATTAAAACTGATCCACATCATTAATATAAATAAAATTAATTTTTTCATAACAAAAATATTTTATATATTACAAATTTACAAAATATATTTATATTTTTATAAATAATTTTTTATTTTTAAACTAAATATTTATGTAAAATTACAAAAATATTTTAATTTTATTTATAATATTTTTAAAATATAAGTCTACTACGAAAATTCAAAAAAACTATATATCACTACATTACCATTATTCTTTTAAATATATCTGATATTTATTTGATAAAAAACATAAACTTTTTATAATTTTTTATGTGAGCCGAAAAAAATTATTATTTTAGCATAAAAATTCATTATGCGTTCATTAGTTAGTTTTTTTATTATTATTTCAATGAGTATATCTATTTTTGCTCAGAAACAAACCAAACAAATAACCTTAGAGAATATATGGATAAGTAATACATTCTACCCAGAAATGATGGGAGATTATCAGATGTATCCTAATAAAGATGCATATACTATAATCCAAAATAATGCTATCGTATTATATGATTTAAAAACTGATAAAATCATTAAAGAATTGCTACCAAATTCTGTTACTAATAAAGCTGGTATCTTTATAGAAGACTATTCGATCTCTCCAAATGCTAATTTTATTCTAATTTTTACTAATACTAAACAAATTTACAGACATAGCACAGAGAGCGATGTCTATCTTTATAATGTGAAAACTAAAATGCTATATCGTCTGCCAGGTAATCAAAATATTCGTTTAGCTGAGATTTCTCCTGATGAGCAAAATGTTGCTATTGTGAAAGATAACAATTTATATATTTACAATATTTCTACTAATACTGAAAAAGCTATCACTACAGATGGTAAACGTAATTATATTATTTATGGTACTACTGATTGGGTTAATGAAGAAGAGTTTTCTTTTATTAAAGCTTTTCAATGGTCTCACGATGGTAAACATTTAGCCTATTACAGATTTGATGAATCAAATGTAAAAGAATTTTCCCTTAAATACTATAATAATGATGTTTATCCTGAAGAATATAAATACAAATATCCTAAAGCTGGTGAGGATAATGCCATTATAGATTTATTCATTTATGATATAGATGATAGCAATATTACTAAATTAAATTTAGGAGAAGATAGAGACATTTATATACCTAGAATTAAGTGGTTAAAAAATAAAAATACATTAGCAGTAATGCGACTTAATCGTCTACAGAATAATTTAGATATTTTATTATATTCTCCTCAAAATGCTAATGGTAATAAAGTGTATAATGAGCAAAACAAAGCTTATATTGAAATAACAGATAATTGGGTGATGACTAATGATGGTGGATGGTTTTATACTTCTGAAAAGAATGGATATAATCATATTTATTACTTTAATCCTTCTAATAATGTAGATAAACAAATTACTAATGGATCGTGGGATGTAAAAGATATTCTAGGAGTTGATGAAAAAAATATGAATATTTATTATACTTCATATGAGGATGGGCCTATGAATATAATGTGTTATGTTATAAATTTCCCAAATGGGAATAAAAATAAAATTCTCTCAGACCTTGGTACTCATAATCCCGTATTTTCAGCTACTTATAGATATTTGATAGATGAATATTCAGATATTAATACCCCACCACAATATTTTGTTTATGATGTAGCTAATAATAAAGTGATAAAACAAATAATAACTAATGAAAAATTAAAAAATACTATGGTTGAATATGGTTTTGTGCCTGCAGAATTTTTTCAATTTACGACTAAAGATAATATTACTCTAAATGGATGGATGATAAAACCAAAAATAGAACCTGGGAAACGTTATCCTGTATTAATGTATGTATATGGTGGACCTGGTATTAATACAGTTAATAATAGTTGGGGATATTTTGATTTTGTTTGGTTTCAAATGTTAGCACAGAATGGATATATCATCGTTAGTGTTGATAATCGTGGCACTGGTGGACGTGGTGAAGATTTTAAAAAATGCACTTATTTAAATCTTGGTAAATTCGAAAGTGACGATCAAATAGAAGCTAATAAATATTTGAGAACATTACCTTTTGTGGATTCTACTAGAATAGGATCTTTTGGATGGAGTTATGGTGGCTTTATGACAGCTCTAGCGATGACTAAAGGAGCAGATTATTTCAAAGCTGGCATCAGCGTAGCTCCAGTAACTAATTGGAAATTTTATGATAATATTTATACTGAAAGATTTATGCGAAAACCAATTGAAAATCCAGATGGTTACGAAAAAAATTCACCAATTTTTTATGCTAAAAAATTGAAAGGTAATTTTCTACTAATTCATGGCGATGCTGATGACAACGTGCATGTACAAAACACAATGGAGCTCGTGAATGCTTTAGTGAAAAACAATAAACAATTTGATTTATTTATATATCCAAATAAAAATCATGGTATCTACGGTGGGTATACTCGCTATCATTTATATAAGAAGATGACTGACTTTTTATATGATAATTTGTAAAGATTTTTTTTTAGATCTTCAAACAATGCCCCACAACTGACAACTTACGTTTTGCTAAGTTTCTATACTTTTCATCATCGCCTTGTCTATCATCCTACTCATCTTCGCCTATTCTCTTCATTTTCAGATAATTAATATACGACCAAGCTAAGTCGTGTTTATAAATATCATAACTTTGCTCAGCTAAAGAAATTGCTATTTCTGGTTCACCTAATAGCTCGTATACTACTGCCAAATTATAAATAGCTTTAGCCTTTAGTATTTTATCATTATCTATCTCTATATATTTTTCATAGATTTCTTTTGCTTTTTTAAATTCTTTTTCCTTTAAATATTTATAAGCGATTTTGAAATCTTTATTAGTGTTTACATAAATATTTCTAATAGTACTCATTTGTGGAGGGAAAAGCTGATTAATAATATTACGAGCAAAAGCATTACCCCAGTTTATTGTAAAATTTTGTGTTCTAGAGATATTAACAAAAGCTTCTGCTTTAGTATTGCCACTTGCATGATATATAGGTTCATGACTAAAATCAAAAACTTGAATCAATCCATTATTATCATAAACTCTTAGAATAGCTCTAAATACGGCTTTGCGAGAAGCCAGATATATTGTAGCACCACCATAGTCTATAGAGCTTTCTTGTCTAGTTTCTTGTATATTTTCATCGAAATACACATTGAAATAATCCATACTTATTAGCAAGCAAGCATTATTAGTTTGTAATATATTTTTAATAGTATAGATATCCAAAGTATCATCAGTTTTATTTAAATTGGCAAGTGGCAAATCTATATATTGAGCCAGAAAGCCCATTTTTTTTAATGTATCTAAAAGAAAATTGGCAGTAGCAATAGATCCTTGACGATCTAACCCTCTAAAAAGATAATCTAATGATTGTGAGTCGTCTAGATTTTTATCTTTAGTTATCCTATTAGCAATAAGTATTTTAGAATTTTCACACTTATATATTAAATCTATTTCAGATGCAGTTTGCCACTTATAATATTTGACTTCTGAGCAGCAAACCATTAATAATGAAATAAATAAAACAAAAAATACAGACTTAAATTTCATTATCATTAAAAATTTAAAAAAATAAAAACAAAATATCAAACAAAGATAAGTGAAATTTTTTTAAATTATAAAATATACTTAGTAAATTTGCTAAAAAATATGTTATATTCAATGACAGGTTATGGCAATGCTAAACTTAGCTTATCAAACAATCCTTATGAAATCAATATATTAAGTTTAAACTCTAGAAATATTGATATAAATGTCCGCACGCCTCAAATATTAAAAAATTTAGAAATAGAAATACGTAAATTATTAACTGAAAAATTGATAAGAGGCAAAATAGAATGTATCATTAGCTATGATAAAGCAGCAGGCAATCCAATACCTATACTTAATGAATCAGTTTTATGTAATTATATGGAGCAAATAAATAGTTTCACTTTAAAATATAAAATATCTGAGCTCGAAAATCCACTCGCTACACTTTTAAAGTTGCCAGGTGTTTTTGAATTAGAAAAAGATAAATTGACAGAGGAAGAATTACAACTATTTTTTAATAGTCTAACTGAAGCCATTGATCAAGTGATAGATTTCAGAAAACAAGAAGGTGAAAAAACCAAAAATGATATAGAAGCAAAAATATCAAGTATAGGTAAATTAGTAAATGAAATAGAAAATTTAAAAGATGAAAGAGATAATAATGTAAGAACTCAATTATATGAACTAATAAAGCAATTACCAAATGATATAGAATTAGATCGTAATAGATGGGAACAAGAAATTTTATATTATTTGGATAGGTTAGATATAAATGAGGAACTGCAAAGACTGAAAGCTCATATCGAATATTTCAAAAATGAATTACATGATGAAAAAAATATCACCAAAGGCAAAAAATTAAATTTTATTTCTCAGGAAATTTTACGAGAGACTAATACTCTAGGAAACAAAAGTAATTATTTGCCCATACAGCAAAAAGTAGTGAATATAAAAGATGATTTAGAAAAAATAAAAGAACAGCTAAATAATGTTTTATGAGTGATAAATATGTGATAGTATCCGCACCAAGCGGTTCTGGCAAAACTACAATCATACATGCACTAATAGCTAAAGGCCTACCTTTAGCTTTTTCGGTATCAGCTACTAGTCGCCAACCAAGAATAAATGAAATAAATGGAGAAGATTATTATTTTTTATCTTTAAAAGAATTTAAAAACAAAATTGCAAATAATGAGTTTGTAGAATACGAAGAAGTATATCCAGGTGTTTACTATGGCACATTGAAAAATGAATTGGAAAAAATAAAATCAGAAGGGAAGGTGCCAATATTCGACGTAGATGTAAAGGGCGGTATGAGACTAAAAAATATCTTTTGTGATAATGCTTTATCACTATTTATCAAGCCTCCTAGCATCGAAGATTTAGAAAAAAGATTAAGAAATCGCAATACTGAAGATGAAGAGATATTAAAAAAAAGATTAAAACGGGCTAATTATGAGCTATCCATGGAACCACATTTTGATTACGTTATTATAAACGATGACTTAAATAGAGCAATAGAAGAGGCATACAAGATTATAAAAGATTTTTTAGATAAAAATTAAAGAATCTATTTCTAAAACAAGCTAATTGAAAACTTGAATAGTTTTATCATTTTTTTTAATTTATATATTTTTTTCTAGGATAATAATGAGTGTGAAGCAATTCATGAGCTTTGTGACTATTAGGTTGTCCTAAGTATTCCTCGTATATCTGCATTATTTCAGGATTTTCATGCGATTTACGGAAAAGTAAGTTTTTATCTTCCTCATAAATACCTTGAGCACGCATTTGTCTTACCTCCCAAGAGACAGGGTAAGGTTGGCCACCACCACCGAGGCAACCACCAGGACAAGCCATCACTTCTACGAAATGATAATGTAATTCTCCATTCCTAATAGCTCTAACCAATTTATTAGCATTTACTAACTCATGAGCTACGGCAACTTTTAGTTCTACACCTTCTAGAAATGACCATTCGGGCTTAGTACCTTCTATTTTGATACTAGCTTCTCTAATACCATCAAATCCACGTACTGGGGTAATGTCTAAATTTTTAAAAGGTACTTCTCGTCCTGTAACAATTTCATAAGCTGTACGAAGTGCAGCTTCCATTACCCCACCTGTAGCACCAAAAATTACAGCAGCGCCAGTAGACTCACCCATCAACGGATCGTAGTCAGTTTCAGGTAAGCTCATAAAATCTATTCCAGCTTGTTTAATCATAGTAGCTAGCTCACGAGTAGTAAGTACATAATCTACATCTTGATAACTACTGCTACGCATTTCAGGGCGTTGGGCTTCATATTTTTTAGCAGTACAAGGCATAATAGACACTACAATAATGTCTTTAGCACTTAAGCCTTTTTTTTGTGCATAATAAGTCTTAGCTACAGCCCCAAACATTTGCTGTGGTGATTTGCAAGTAGATAGATGACCAAGCATATCAGGGTATAAATGCTCCATAAACTTAATCCAACCAGGAGAGCAGCTAGTAAACATAGGAATTTTAACATCTGGATCCTTATCTACTAAGGCTCTTTTTAGTCTCGTTAAAAGTTCAGTGCCTTCTTCTAAAATGGTTAAGTCCGCTGCAAAATCTGTATCTAAAACAGAATCAAAACCTAAACGTTTAAGAGCAGTTACCATTTTACCAGTAACTCTAGTACCATAAGAGAACCCTAATTCTTCGCCTATAGCCACACGTACTGCTGGGGCAGTTTGTACTATTACATGTTTAGTATGATCATTAATTGCATCCCATACTTCTTCAATATAATTACGTTCAGTCAAAGCTCCAGTAGGACAATGTAACACACATTGCCCACAATTAGTACATACTACCTCATTTAATGGGTAATCAAAAAAAGTCCCTATATGTTGCTGAGGTCCTTTACCTATCACTGCTAATGCACTAACATATTGTAGTTCCTCACAAGTGCGTACGCAACGCTGACAATGAATACATTTAGAGATATCTTTTTTAATAGCTGGAGAACTAATATCTGCAATCATATCTTCGGGATTTAAAAGATCTAATAATATTCTATCAAAGATATGGTACTCAGCGGCTAAATCTTGTAATTCACATTTTCCATTTCTGGAGCAACTAGTACAATCTGCATTATGTTCAGAAAGTAATAATTCTATAACATGCTTACGAGATTGCCTGACTACTTGGCTATTTGTATATATTTCCATACCCTCTGCTACAGGAGTAGCACAGGCTGCTTGCAAGTATTTAGCACCTTTCACTTCTACTACGCAAACTCTACAATTGCCAGAGACACTCAAATCTGGATGATCGCATAGCGTAGGAATTTTGATATTTAACTGTTTAGCAGCATCTAAAATAGATGTACCTTCTTCTACAGATATTGGAATGTCATTTATTTTAATATTTATTAATGCTTTTGCCATAATTATTATTTTTTTTAATTTAAAATATTATTTCTTCTTTAAAATTCTCTACAATAGAAACAAATGGATTTGCTATTGATTGGCCTAATCCACATTTAGAAGCTACTTTCATAGTTTTAGAGAGTTTTATTAATTCATCTAGATAGCTTACTGGTTTTTCGCGTCTTTTAATAGCTTCTATACCTTTTAATAATTGTTGTAAGCCAGCTCTACAAGGTGTACATTGAGCACAGCTTTCTTCTACGAAGAAATCCAGATAATTATGTAAAACATTATACATAGATCTAGAACTATTAAATAACATAACAGAGCCCCCGGTAGGTATGCCTTCGAAACCTATTATAGTACTTTCGAAATTTTTTCTTGGTACACAAAAACCAGAAGCACCGCCTATTTGTACAGCTTTAGTATCGCCATCGCCAAATTCTCTTACAAAATCAGATACTTTCATGCCAAGCTCTAATTCATAAATACCTGGAATAGGGGTATCGCCAGATATAGAAAATACTTTAGAACCACGAGAATCTTTAGTGCCTAATTTTCGAAATTCTTCTACCCCTATATATTCTATCATAGTAACATAAACTAAAGTTTCTACATTATTTATAACTGTAGGTTTATAATTATAACCTGATTTAGTAGGATAAGGTGGTTTATTTCTAGGTTCACCTCGTTTACCTTCCATACTTTCGAATAAGGCACTTTCTTCGCCACAAATATACGCACCACTACCCGAACGCAAGAATAATGTGATATCAATACCTCTATTTTTTAAGTCATTATTAAAATTTTCCATTTTAGGTACTAAATCTTTTTTTAGATAATTATATTCGCCTCTTAGGTACATATAAGCTTCTTTAGCACCCACGCAATATGAAGCTATAGTCATACCGATAAAGATTTTTTCGGGAACCATTTCAATGATTTGACGATCTTTGAAAGTACCAGGCTCACCTTCATCAGCATTACAAATCACATATTTCACATCGCTATCTTCGTTTTTAGTAAATTTCCATTTCAATCCCGTTGGAAAACCTGCACCCCCACGTCCTTTTAGTCCACTATCAATTATTTCATTTATTATATCATCTTGTGATTTCTGCAAAGCTTTATCCAATATATGTAACGGATCGTCTACTTTGCTAAAAATAAGATCTACTTTTTTTAAATTACTTGTATCCATACTAATTTCAATTTTTTGATTTTTCTCTATATTGTTGTATGATTTCAATAGTTTTTTCAGGTGTTAGACTGTGATATACCTCATCATTTATTAGCATCACTGGTCCTTTATGACACCAACCCATACAATTAGCAGTTAGAAGTGTAAATTGCCTATCAATAGTAGTCTCACCTACTTTAATATTCAAAATTTTTTCTAAAGTACTTATTATCTCATCTTTACCAGACATATAGCAACTAATAGTTCTGCAAACTCTAATTACATTTTTACCTCTAGGGACTGTATCAAGAAAAGTATAAAAAGTAGCTGTACCATAAACATCTGCAGCAGATAAATCTAGCTCTTCGGCCACTAAAGCTATATCTAATGGTTCTAAATATTGCTTATCTGCAACTATATCTTGCAAGATAGGCATCAAAGCATTACGACTTTTGCCATGCTTTGCTACTGATTTTTTGATTAATTCTTTTGACTCTTCCATAATATTCTTTTGTTTTATTGTTAATTAATTAACAATGCAAAGTTATATATAATTTTTTATATATAAACAATAAAATAAAACAAATCTATATGTAAATTTTGAAATTAATGTAGATTACAATTTTTTATTACCTATTTTATCTACATTACCTAATTTATAGAAAACCTTGTAAATTAAATATCCTTGTGTATTAAAATATTTTTCCCACCCATTTCGCTCACCTGCAATGTCGTAGCTTTCTATTAATTGTAGTTCTTTATTATCATAATATCTATAATGCTTATTTATTGGCTTACCATCAAAATATTTACCATTATAAAGTTTTTGTTTATTTTTAATATTTCTTATTTCATATTTTCCATTTAAAATATCATTAGAAAATTCTACTTCGTATAATAAATCATTAACTCTATAAATCCACTTACCCATTCTCTCATCACCAATCATTTTTCCTTTTGATATCACATTTCCCTCAATATCATATTCTACATATTCACCTTCTGCTACACCGTCTTGGTAATATATCTTTCGTTTTACATTACCATTATAAAAGTAAAAAATATATTCACCATCTAATTTTCCATTAAAATAATTCATTACTTCAATAATATTTCCTAAAGTATCATAAACTATCCATTCTCCAGATTTTTTTCCATCTCGATAATAACCAGTTTCTAAAACTTTACCATTTTCATAAAAAAAATACCATTTTCCTTGATACTTACCTTTTTCATCTATTATACCTGTACCTTCTAGAATGCCATCCTTGAAAATATATGAAGCTATTATTGTACCATCATTATCATAATCTCGCCTCACTCCATCAGGTACTCCATTATAATAGCTGCCGATAGATTTTATTTTGCCATCAGGATAATAATCCCTTTTGATTTCATGTATTTTCACATCTGAGGTTACTATCACAGAATCAGCTTGATATCTTTTAATACTTATTAATTTATCAGTCTTTAGATCGTAGGTTTTCGAAATACCATATTTCAATCCATTATTATAATGTACTTCGTGTTTTAATTTTTTAGTACTATCTACCTCTATCCATTTGCCAGTTTTTTTACCATTATCATCATACCTATTAATAGATTCGCGACTCAATAAAAATCCATTTTTATAAGTATAAATAGTAATTATACGATTGTCGGTAGTATCATATTCATAACCAATACCATCAGGTACACCATTATTATATGGTATAGTTCGCATCAATTTATTAGAATTAGTAAATGTAAAACAAGTATCTTCTAATTTATTATTAACATATTTACATTTGATAAAATATTTATCATAATATCTATACCAATCTCCATGCAATAATCCCATATTATAATTAATAACTTGAGAAATTTTACCATCCTCATTATAATATTTCCAAGTGCTATCTAGTAAACCATTTACAAATTTGCCTTCTGATCTAATATTACCATTAATATGATAATTAATCCAATATCCATGCGGTACATTATCTTTCATGTATCCTATACTACTTATTTGATCTTTATTATAATAATTAATTAGTTTTTTAATAGAATCTTGTGAAAATAAAATATTAACAAATAAAAAGGTATAAATTAAAAATGCTGTATATTTCATCGAAAATCAATTATTATTTCCAAAATTATGAAATTTTTTATTAAATGAAACCTAATACTTTTTTATTAATTTTGTTAAAAAAAAACTAATTCGGTCCATATCTGATATAGACAAATAAATATATTATGAAAATACATTTTATATTAATTTCATTACTATCTTTTTTGCTAATTTGCTGTGCCACAGTGGAGATGCCAAGTGGCGGTCCTATAGACAAAACACCTCCAAAATTAATTACAGTAACCCCCCGAGATTCTTCTATTCATTTTTCTTATGATAAAATAATATTTATATTCGATGAATTCATAAAACCTGTAACCAAAAACAAGGTCAATATAAATCCATACCTATCTTTGGATAAATATGAAATAGCTACACAAGGCAAAAAAGTTATAATTACATTTGATGATACATTATCTAGCAATACTACCTACACTATAACTTTTAACGAAGCAATAATAGACATCACCGAAGGCAATATTTTGAAGCGTTTGACTTATAGTTTTTCTACTGGTGATTTCATAGATACATGCACATTATCCGGCAAAGCTATATTATCCGAATCTGATCTACCCATGAGTAAAGGTGTAGTAATATTAAATGATAGAGCTGATTTTAACTGGGATTCACCACCTCTTTATTTAGATTATTGCTTAGATGGTATTTTTTTATTTACTAATTTACCTACTGATAGTTTTTATTTATATACATTAGAAGATTTGAATAATAATTTGATGTATGAGATTAATAAGGAGCATGTCGGTTTTTATGAAAATATAATTAATTTATCAAGAGATAATAATTATTCAGTTATAGAAGTTTTGAATTTCATAGAATTTCCTAAAAATAAACGAATCATAAGCAATCCCAGGTATAATTTGAATAATACATTGATTATTTTTAATCAGCCACTCAATAGTCCTTTGGTTACCATCATCCCTGATACATTAAATATTCTGTCATATTGGAATGAAAATAAAGATACGCTTTCGATTTTTTACCCGATTACCAGCTGGGACACAACTAAAATAACTATTAAAGATTTCGGATTAGATACTACAATAAATATTTTGACTAGTCTAAAAGGAACACAAAAAACATCTAAGGATACAGTTTTGAAACTAAGCCTCATAAGTTATGATTCACAATTACTGCCATCCGATTCCTGCATTATCAAAGGTTCTTTACCCTTTAAATGGATTAATACAGATTCTATAATTTTAATAAAAAATGAAAAAGATACAATGCCATTATCATTAAATGAAAATTATGCTTTGTATCATACTATCATAGATAAACTACCAAATGGTGAATATGAATTGATAATAAAAAATAATGCAGCATATTCCATAGCTGGTACAACTAATAAAGAAGAAAAAATTAGATTTTCAAAGTTATCTACACGAGAAGTTTCTATGTTAGAAATAAAATTTTCAAATGCACTCAAGTGGGATGGTATTATAAAACTAAATGGTAAATATTTTAAAAGAAGCTATCTAGTACCAATAGGGACTAGTGAATTCATTATAAATGAATTATTACCAGACAATTATGAACTTATGATAGTAAAAGATGATAATAATAATGGCAAATATGATACAGGTAACTTCGAAAAGCGTATCTTGCCTGAACGAGTATATCGATTTCCCAAAAAAGTAGAAATTATCAAAAATTGGGATCAATCGATTATATGGGATTTATAGAGCAATAAGGATATATACCTATATATTATTGCTACTACATTTCTCATCTTTTTTTTCTCTCTCAGCTATTCCTACTTTACTTTCTATAATATTTTTAATAAATATAATTAGAGATATTCTAATTAATATATTTATAAAGAATCATCTTACAAAGTTTTATTTAATTGTATTGTGATTTTAGTACCATTATTTGTAGATGATGATACTAATATTTTTCCTTTATGATATTCTTCAACTATTCTTTTAGCCAGAGCCAATCCGAGTCCCCACCCATGTTCTTTAGTAGAAAAACCTGGTTTGAATATATACTTCTGTATTTTCGAAGATATACCTTTGCCAGTATCTGAGATATCTATAAATGCATATTTTTCATTTACCGAAAGCTTTATCTCTACTACTTGTTTTTCTTTTTCTATATCTATAGAATCAATGGCATTTTTTACAATATTTTCTATTGCCCATGACAGTAATTCAGCATTTACTGGCAAAACAACATCTTCTTGCGGCTCTATATATAGTTTTAAATCTATCTTTTTCTGTGGTATTCTATGCAAAAAATATTGATGTATCTCCATTAAAAGCTCTATTATTGATACCTCAGTAAAATTAGGTTGAGATCCAATAATATTAAATCTATCACTTACGCGTTGAAGTCGATTAAGATCTTTACGCATCTCACTTATAGTTTCTGATGGTCCATACTCAGCTTCTAAAATTTCTACCCAAGCAAATAATGACGACAAAGGGGTCCCCATTTGATGAGCAGTTTCCTTAGCCATACCTACCCAGATAGAATCTCGCTCTGAAAGATATAAAGCTCTTGAAAAAAATATAACAATTAATACAAAAACCAAAATAATAGCTAATTGTAACAAGATAAACCATCTCATTTTACTAATTACTTGTGATGTTTTATAAAAGATTAATTGTTTCTCTCCATTTGGCAGCTGAATAGTTATAGGTTTGTTTTCAGACTCCATAGAGTTGATCAGCTTTTTCATATATGCATTATCAGTGAGAGCACAAGTATCTATATTGCCACAAGCATAAATTTTTGTTCGGGTAGTATCAGTAACTATTACAGGTATGTTAATATTATTTTCTACAATATCATCTAAAAATTTTTCGACTATATCATTTATGATATAATGAAATTTTTCTATCAATCGAGAATCTGCATAATATAAGTAATGTTTGGTTTTTCCTAAATCTATTTCTATAGGAGGGTAAATAAAAAATTTACTTGCATTTTCTTTGCTAAGATACTTTAAAGTATCATAGGGGGGATTTACATTTTTACTGGCTAATATTCTATTATTCTCGTTTACCATCAAAATGGGTATAGAGTTATTAGAGCTTATGATATCAGCATAAAAAGATAAATCATCACCACTTGCCGCTTTTATTATACGTTTAGTAGCCTCTGCCCATATATTCATTTTTTGACGCTCTTCGATTTCTAACATTGTCAAAAAATCTTGTGTTTCTTTTAATAGATTTGCTCTTTTTTGAATTGTTTTAGCCCATAATTCTATATTCTTTTGCTCAGATATAGCTATTTGCTTCATTATAGAGTTCATATATCCCAGACTGCCTATTACTATAACAAAAGCAAAAAAAATCAATATATATTTTACCCACCTATCTTTATTGATTTTATTCATCAATTTTTTTATTTCAGTTTTAACAATATAAATGATTTAATAATATTATCAAATTACTTATAAAAAGATAATTTATTCAATACTTTGAGATAATCTAGTATTTATTTCGTTCATAAATTCCTTTATTTTTGGCTTTAGCATTAATCCCATTACATAGGGAATGTCTATATTTATTGTTAGCCATAGAGTATTAGCTATCGGATCACTATTAAATAATATGATGATTTCGTTTAAATTTTTCATATTATTAATATTTAGTTTATAAGTAACCTTATTAGATGCAGTATCTATTAGACTTACATAAATCGAGCCTTGATCAGTATCTAACGTTATTTGATTACCTTCGATATTGATATTATTGATATTACTCGACAAATCATTATCGTCTATCTCTTCCCTGTGAGACTCTATTAGTCTCGAGAGACTATTAATATCAGAAAGATAATTCATGATAATAGAAACAGGATAGGGCGGTTTAATTATTTCACTATTTATTTCCATTTTTTATATTTTTTTTAAAAAAATTTAGCTATAATGTATATGCATTGCAGTGTATCTATAAGATTTCATCCACCTCCAAAAAATTAATATCAAAATCTTTTAATTTTTCTAATATAGGATCATAAATATCAGGATCTGTAGGTAACAAGACACCAGATTTATCGATTTTACCTTCTATAAATAGCTCTACTGCAATAGCGAGAGGTAGGCCAACCGTAGTAGCCATAGCTGTATTTTTAATATCTTTACCTATGTATTGAAATGAGGATTTTTTTACGTGCTTTTTATTATTTAGATGATATATAACCTTGTGCTGCATCACTACTAAATCTTTATCATTATCACCAAATTTCCATTTTTCTTCTAATAAATGTTGTAATGCTTGAGCAGGCGTAGCCTTTTGTAGTCCTACAAGTTTATCAGTAAAGATATCTAACCATTCAAATTTATGAAATTCAGGACTATTTTTTTCTATACCTACATAATAGCAAAAGATATCTTCTAATGTTTTTTCAGGAATATTAGGAAGGTAAGAAGCTATTAGTTCTCTCCAAGTCATTTTATCAATATTTTCTATTTCATAACTATCGTCAGTGATACCGAGCTGCACAAATCCATCCCATGCTTTGCAATACCCTGGCCGCCTAATAGTGCCTCTCAGCATAGATTTTACATTATCTAATCCATATACAAATCTATATTTTAATGAATCTCTATTAGGATATACTTCGAAATCACCTAAACCTGAAATATTAATTGGTTTGGTCCATTGAAAAATTCGATGATATGGAATGTATTTGTATTGACCATTTTCTAAAAATTTTGCTGGCTCCATACCTGCCAAAACCACATTACGTGGATTCCAAGTGAATTTATAATTCCAAGGATTATCATCACTTTCTGGGGCTACTAAGCCACCCGTAGAACTTTCGAACTCTAATATTTCACCATCTTTATCTTTGATATCATTTATTATTTTCATAGCAGACATATGATCTAATCCAGGGTCTAGTCCACATTCATTGAGAAATAATAATTTTTTTGATTTCACTTCGTTATCTAAAGCTTTCATTTCAGGCGAAATATATGAAGCTGTGAATAAATGCTTTGACAGAGCTAAACAATCTTTGGCAATAAGAATATGATACTTAGCTGGCACCATAGATACTATGATATCAAAATTTTTTATACATTCATATCTAGCTTGATCATCTGTAACATCTAATTTTATTTTTGGTATATCTAAATATTCTAATAATTCTAAATTTTGCTCAGCAACAGTAATATTCCAATTTTTTTCTTTTGCTTGTTTTGATAGATAATCTATTAATACCTTAGCTGAAAAACCAGCTCCTATTACTAATATTGACTTCATAATTATTGTTTTTTTTGATTATTATTAATAAATTGTTTCATATATTCATAATCGGGAGTAAACTTTCCTTTATACAATATAGTGCCCCTTTTGAGAGGTAATGGAATTTCTAATTTATTAAAATTTTTCTTCCAATTTGCTTTTAATAAAGCTTCTATATATGGCAAGAGTATACTCGAAAAATATGTACTAGCATCCATTGGAAGCTCTGTAGGCAAGATATCTACTGCTAGCACTGGTAAACCTTCTGAATATAGATCTATGATATAATCACGAGTAGCGGGATTGTAAATTAATACAGGATTTTCTACTTCTGTAGAAGTTTTTGTGATCTCTACTCCACCATTAATATCGCATGATATGTCGCCAATGCCTAATAATCTAAAATCAGGTTTACCCCAATTATCAATTATATATTTCTCTTCTACTACTCGAGGATATTTTTGATCCCAATAAGAAGCATGAATTAACACATTCAAATATGGCAAATATTGATAAAAAATACTTTCATAATTTTCGGGATGTAAATAATAATCATTGAGGTCAAATTTACCACCATCCCTTCTTTTTACCATATCTTTTTCTTTAAAAACAACTTTGTAAATATGATGTGGTGATGGAGGTATATCAGAAAATCTCTTAAGATCCTCAGGTAAGATTTCTTTTACAGGTAAAAAATGTAAAATTTCTTGTACACCTTTACTTACATTGCCATAACCAGTAATACCTATGATAAATGGAATCAAACTTTCAGGCAAACCATTTTTTAAAATATCAAAACCAATTTCTGACATAGAAGCTATGATATTATCAAGATTAGAATATTCAAATGCTCTTTTTAGCTTATCAAAAGGATTGGCAATACCTTTATAAACCAATCTTTTACCTACCATCCACAATGTATCTACCAAGCCAGCATTACCTGCATAATTGCCAAAAAAAATCAATCTTTTACCGAAATCATCTACTATTTTTTCGTAATCTATGAGGGTGGCCCTTTGTTTGATCAGTTGTTTTAGCATAGGAATATTATGTTTTTGTCCTTTTATAGTATGAGAAAAGAAAAGGTATACCTTATCAGCGTATATTTCCTCTTCAGGTATTTCTTTTATACCTATTATAATATCGGCTTGTTCTAAAGAATTTACAATTTTTGCACCAGCTTTTTCATATTCTTCATCGGTAAAAATTCTTTTATTTGAACTTTGTACTAAAACTTTAAAGCCTTGCTTTACTAGTTTATTAACATGTTCTGGGATCACAGCTACTCGTTTTTCACTTGGATACTTGGTTTCAGCTCTTATTCCTAAAATCATAATTCTATATTTTATGACAAATATATGAAAAATAATTATATTATTAATATATTTTGTAATATTCTTTATCTGAATAGTCTTATAATATCATTTAAATTAGCATAAATAACTAAAGCTAATAAAAACATCAATCCAATAAATTGAGCACCAATAAGAAATTTTTCGGAAGGTTTGCGTCCTGTGATCATTTCTACTAAAACAAAAAGAATATGTCCACCATCTAATCCAGGTATAGGAATAATATTAAGGACTGCAAGCATAATAGATAAAAAAGCTGTTAGATTCCAAAAAGCTAACCAATTCCACTGCCCTGGAAAAATTTTTCCCATGGTTATAAAGCCTCCTAATCCTTCATAGCCTTTTACTTCTTTAGAAAAAATCAGACCTAGTTGCTTTACATAAGAATTAATAATCTCCCAGGTCCTATTGAAACCTCTAGGTATGGATTGCCAAAAAGTATATTTATACGAATAAATTTCAAAAAATTGTGATAAGTCTGCTACCGGCATCACCCCAATGATACCTGTCGATGGTACGGCCACATTTAGAGTGATAGTGTCGTTATTCCTTACGACCCATAAATCAACTTCTTGATCTTTGTAGTTTTGCAATAATGCTTTTATATCTGTGAAATAAGGTGTTATAGTATCTTGTATGCCTATTATTTTGTCTCCTTTTTGCAATCCAGCTAAAGCTGCGGCACTATTTTCTACAACAGAATCAATAATAAATGGAAAACGAGGGAAAAAAAATTGAATAGGCTCATCCTGTTTGATTAGTTTATTTAAAAAATCTGATGGTACAGGTATATACACAAGGCTATCACCACGCTGTACTATGATAGTATTACCTTTTTCTAGTAATAAAGTAGGTATTATCTCAGTAAATGAATTGACAGGATGATCGTCTATGGCAACAACTAAATCACCATTACGAAGTCCTATAGCTTGAAAAGTACTATCTACTGCTAATCCATATTTCAAAGATGAATTAGGTAAATATTGCTCCCCAATATTCCATAAAATAAAAATATTAATAACTATTGCTAATAAAACATTCATCAATACCCCGCCAAACAAAATTAAAAAACGTTGCCAAGCCTTCTTACTCCTAAATTCCCATGGTTGAGGTTCATTTTTCAGATGGTCGGTATCCATGCTCTCATCTACCATGCCAGCTATTTTAGTATATCCTCCTAAAGGTATCCATCCTATACCATATTCTGTTCCTTTATAATTAAATTTTAATAAACTAAATTTATAATCAAAAAAAATATAAAATTTTTCAACTTTGACTTTAAAAATTTTAGCAAATAAAAAATGACCAAATTCATGAACTAAAATTAAAATACTAAGAGCAAAAAGTAATTGCAAAATTTTTATAATGACTGTCATAAATTATTATATTTGATTTATAATTTCACAAGATATTTTTCGTGCCCTCTGATCTACACTTATTAAATGTTCGACGTTTTCAACAGAAGTCGGAGTGAATTTTTCTAAAGTTTTTTCTATCACTGTATACATTTGAGTAAATTTGATTTCTTTATTTAGAAAGGCGTAAACAGCTATTTCATTAGCTGCATTTAATACACAGGGCATTATACCACCAATATTTAAAATATCATAGGCTAACTGCAGATGAGGGAAATGTTTGATATCAGGATTATCAAATGATAGAGAGTGTAGCTCAACGAAATCAGGAGTATCGAAATTAGTTGGTAGGCGATAAGGGTATGTAAGAGCATAAAGAATAGGTATTCGCATATCGGGAATACTCAATTGTGCTTTAATAGATCCATCTATAAATTGTACCATAGAATGAATAATAGACTCGGGATGAATCAAAACCTTAATATTAGAAGGTGCAATACCAAAAAGCCAATGAGCTTCGATAACTTCAAACCCTTTATTCATCAGAGTAGATGAATCAATGGTAATTTTATTACCCATTTGCCATCGTGGATGCCTTAGAGCTTCATCAATAGTGATATTATCAAAATCTTCAAATTTTAGATTTTTAAATGGTCCACCAGAGGCTGTTAATATTAATTGACTAACAGTATTTAACGCTTCTCCTTGTAGACATTGAAATATAGCTGAATGTTCACTGTCGATAGGTATTAGAAATGCTTTGCCTTGCTTCACTTCATTTATGACCAATTCACCTGCAACTACTAGAGCCTCTTTAGTAGCTAAAGCTATCCTTTTACCCGCTTTAGCGGCTTCAAGAGTTGGTTGTAAGCCAGCAAATCCTACTAAAGCTATTATCACTATATCAATATTATCACTCTTAGCTATATGATTGATAGAGTCTGCACCTGAAAATACCTTGATATCAGTGTCTTTTAGCATGTCTTTCAGTTCTAAATACAACTCTTGATTACTAATTACAACGGCATTTGGATGATGCTCTAATGATTGCTTAGCTAATAATTCAACATTTTCATTAGCAGTTAATACTTCTATTTCAAATATTTCTGGAAACATCTCAACAACCTCGATAGTTTGTCTACCTATTGATCCAGTGGAACCTAAAATAGCAAGTTTTATTTTCTCTTTCATTTCCAAAAAATTTCTGGGTTTACAGCATTGCCATCCAAAAAAACTGAGATATCTATAAAAGATTTTTCGGGTTTGGCATTACCAATATTAGAATTGTTTTTTACCTGAACGCCAATACCCACATTTACTTTATCTAGATTTTTGTAAATAGATATCATATTATTATTATGCTGTATAATTACTTGTTTGCCATTAATATGTGATATCATACCAGTATCTATCACGGTACCATCAGCCATGGCTTTCACTATTTCTGATGATTTACTTTCTAGACGCACATTCATAGGCATAGGGGCCTCACCATATTTTTTTATAATCTTTGGAGTGCTTAGAGGATACGATAATTTAATATTATTTAAATTAACATTTTCAGTTTTATAAAAAAAAGCCCTTAAAGTTTTATTATAACTAGTATCCATAGTCATTAATAAATTATGCAAATTATAATAATAAACTTCTCTCTGATTTAATATCTCTACTAAGCTATCAGTTTTTTTAGCTAAACTATAAGCCATTTCTTTTTCTTTAATATCACCATATCCTGGAATATATTGCCTAAGAGGTGTATAAGCAATAATTATAGTGGTAACTATGATCAATAACAATACAAATAAAGCTAAAAAAAGAAAAAATTTAAGTCTAGTAAGATAAATAGTAAAAATAACTTCTAAATTATCTAACCTACGTAATATTAGTATATAAGGATGCCTAAAATTTCTAAATAATCTTTTAGGAGTAATCTTTACATTTTTTTTCACAGCCAAATAAATATTTTCTTAAAATACAAATTTCGTAAAAATAAATAAAATAAGTAGAATTAACTTTTTATTTTCAATTTTTTACAAAAAATAGGAATAATAATACTTGAGCACAATTCAATGAACTTTTTAAAATATAAGGTGAGAAAATGTGGTGAAAGGAATCGAAAAGGTGTCTAGAAACAAATCATTGTTTTACTTGAGGTAGTTTATCTATATTTCGTATTTAATAGTCGCCAATACTCATCCCACGCCCATCTATCCGAGGATGCGAGGTTTAAAAGCCGACCAATGTCTGATTCTATCTCACTTATTAAGTATTTATGTGTGATTACAAACCACATCAGATAGCTTTGCAAGTATTTGGTAGCCACTCCTCTAAATCGTCGCAACCAAACCTTGAAATCATTTATGTGCTTATCGACTACCTGTACACTGTATACACCGCGTCTAATTATTTAATTATGCTATAAACTACGTAAAGTAAAACAAAGGATATTTTTATGTAGCTCCGTTCACAAATCGCATTTACGAAGCGTAATTTTTACAAAGCTAAATTTCCTGGCTATAATTATTTTAATTGGAATAGAGACTAAAAAAATTATTGTGAGGGAAGCGAAAGGGGTTCAGAAACAAATCATTGTTTTACTTGAAGTAGTTTATCTATACTTTGTATTTACTAGCCGCCAGTACTCATCCCACGCCCATCTGTCCGAGGATGCGAGGTTTAAAAGCCGACCAATGTCTGATTCTATCTCACTTGTCAAGTATTTATGTGTGATTACAAACCACATCAAATAGCTCTGGAGGTATTTAGTAGCCACTCCTCTAAATCGTCGCAACCAAACCTTAAAATCATTTATATGCTTATCGACAACCTGTACACTGTATACACCGCGTCTAATCTGCGTTTTATTTACAACAACTTTTTTACTTTTGGTCCCCTTCACAGCTTTTTTGAATTCCTTCTTTTGCTTCACACATATTAAGTTGCTATCTGTCACTCTATGCGATAGCTCTTCCCTTATCTGACTATTGGTTACTTTTTTGCGTCCTACGTGTTTGAATAGTA
>FZPS01000013.1_pt352 | contig 31139 bp, 27 predicted proteins | sample 1817821 | NCBI WGS metagenome assembly FZPS01 (sample SAMEA104158645, study PRJEB21678) | metagenome | place: Germany | collected 2015-04-21
GTAGGGGACATTGAGAATATGGCCTTGCCTCCGTGCCATACGCTCTTTCAGTTTTACGTGGCAAACGGCACGCTTTCGTGTCAGTTGTATCAGCGTAGTGCCGATTTGTTTTTGGGGGTGCCGTTCAACATCGCCTCGTACGCGTTGCTTACGCTCATGGTGGCCCAAGTGTGCGGCTACAAACCGGGAACGTACGTACATACGTTTGGCGACGTACATATTTACAACAACCACAGGGAGCAAGTACAGCTGCAGCTCTCACGTACTCCGCAATCGTTGCCTACGATGACTTTGAACCCGGACCGCAAAGATTTGTTTGCGTTTGAATACGAAGATTTTGTATTGACCGGCTACAATCCGCACCCAACCATCAAAGCGCCGGTGGCCGTGTAAAAACATGATGAAACCAGAAAAACCATACAAATTAGCGCTTATAGCCGCTTTGGGTCCCAACAACGAATTGGGCTTGGACAATCAGTTGCTTTGGCACATATCTGAAGACCTTCGTCATTTCAAAACCATGACTATGGGAAGTGTGCTGTTGATGGGACGCAAGACGTTTTTGTCTTTGAAGAAACCGCTACCCGGCCGTATCAATATTATGCTGTCCCGTAGTGACGTTACGTTAGAACAGGGGCTGGAATTGGCGGCCCGGCACATTCGCGAACAAGATCCGGTGTTGCAGCCCACTTTGGAACAATTGCCCAAAGGCACGTTACCGACCGTCTACGTCATTGGAGGCGAGCAGATTTACCGGCAAACCCTCCAGATGGCGGATGTGTTGTATATCACGCACGTGCAGGCTCCGTTGCCTGAAGGAGGTGCCGATGTCTTTTTCCCGGAAATAGATCCAACTATCTGGCAAGAAACGGCCCGTACGGACCACGAATCCGGGGCTACTTTTCCGTATCCTTTTTCTTTTGTAACGTACGAGCGGCGGGCCATAGGCGAATAGCACCCAGAACAACGGCTGCCAGCAAGGCTATCAGCAATCCCAGCGAACTGATGCGGGAAATGAGTACGCCCGTAGTATAGGAAGCCGGTTTGTAGGCAAATCGAATGTGGTGCTCCCCGGCCGGTACCAGCAGTGTACGGGTAATGAAATTGGAGCGTAAGATGGGCACTTCTTCGCCGTCTATGTATGCTTTCCAACCCTTAGGATAGAAGATTTCTGAGAAGACGACCACGCCGTCGGCTTCCATCACAGCGCTGTATTCCAGTTCGTTGGGACTGTAGGTTGTCAGTTGTATTGCCGAGGCGGGGGTGATGTTGGCCGGGTGCTCGATAGAGCCGGTGTTACCGGGAGTGTCGGCAGGTGCCGGGTGGGTAGCTGCCGGTGCGGCGTTGAGCCACTCTTGGGGCGGGCCGAGCATGACGGCGGTGGTGCGTAGGTCTGCGTGGGCAAGCGCCTCCAGTTCTTCCAGCGGGGTGTCTACCGGGAGGATGCGTTCTACCACCCAGGCGTTCCCCAAGGCGTAGGGGTTGGTAACGGGCAGGGACTCGGCCCCCAAAATGGTGTAACGGGTGTTCAACAAGTTGAGCACGGGGGTATGGGTGTGGTTGTTGTGGTAGGCAAAGATTTCTGTGGCCTCTTCAACTGTTTGACACTCGCCAAGTTTTGTGGCAAAGTATTGGATTTCAGGAAGTAGGTGTTTGTCTATGACTTCTTGGTAACGTTGCAACTTGGCTGCGTTGTAGCCCCCTACAGATTTGTGGAAATAGGCAGCGGTAGCGTCGCTGAATGTGCTGCCGGTCAGATCCAATACGCGGTAGTACACATGGGGATCTTCCAGGATGTAGTTGTCTACGGGGCGTTCTGCAAAGAAGTTTTTGTATTGATTTTTGGTGACAAAATGGGAATCGTTTAAATACCGTTTGCCTACAGGCAGGTAATCTATCAACAACAACAGGCCTAAGAGGATTGTAATGACTACAGGTTTTAAACGCTTGCGTAGGATGGGGTGTAGTACCAATCCGGCACTTAGGATGAGGGCAGCGGAGCGCAGCGCGTCTGCCTGAAGCAAGCTTTTGCGGTCTGCTACAAGAGCGGGTATCAATCCTTGAGGGAATTGTGCGTCTGTGGGGCCGCTGAAAGAACCGGCCAAAGAAGGAAACAGGGCGAGGAGTAAGCAGAAACCGGCTGTGATGCCGCCTGCGATGTACAATTTTTTGCGGAGGACGGCAGTCTCAAACTCCCCTTCCAACACTTTCCAAACGGTATAGATGCCCAGCAAAGGTACGGTCAACTGCCAGACCACCAGAAACATGCTCACCGTTCGAAACTTGTTATAGAGCGGTACGTATTTGAAAAAGAGCATAGAAAACCATTCCATGTGATAACCCCAGGACAGAAACAGGGCGAGCAGGGAAACACCGGTCAGGGTCCATTTGAGCGGACCTTTGATAAGCAGGAGTCCCAATAAAAAAAGGAACAGTACGATGGCCCCCATGTACATGGGACCGGCCGTAAATGGTTGTTCGCCCCAGTAGAGCGGCATATGGGATATGACGGCGTCTGCGTTGTAGCCCATTTGTTTCAATTTGCGGTATGTTTGAGAGTTCTTGCTCAAAGCTCCCGAAGAGGAGCCGCCCATAAAGTTGGGAATGAGCATATTGAAAGACTCCTTGCGGGAGTAGCTCCATTGCGTGGCGTAATCTATATCCAGGCCTTTGCGTGGGCTGTCTTCAGCTTCCGTTGCCAGTTCCGTTCCTCCGCGCATGGACTGCTTGGTGTATTCGTACGTGGGCAATAAGTGTCCGGCGCTTGTAGCCAGCCCCAGTAGGCCGGCCGCTACAACCAGCAAAGTGGTTTTCGCAAACTTTGGAACGGTACGCTTTTTTATGGATTGGATAAACAACCCTATAAGGATGGCTAAAATGATAAAACCCAGGTAATACGTAATCTGCGGATGGTTGGCCGCTACGTGCAAGCTGACGGTAATGGCTAAAAAGAGTGCGCCCAAAAGGGCGTTTTTGCGGTACGTATACACAAGAGAAGCCAATACCCAGGGGGCATAAGCCAAGGCTATCATTTTGGTGACATGACCCGCTTGAATGATTTGCAAATTGTAGGAACAGAACGTGATGGCTACCGCTCCTGCAGCGGCCAGCGGTATGTTGATGCCCAAGGCCAGGAAGAGCAGAAAGCCTCCCAGTAGAGAAATAAACAAATGCGAGGCGGGTGCCGTTCCTGTAGTTAACACTTTGTCTAGTATGAGGATGTGGTTGCCCGTTGTAATTTTGTTGATGGTCACTGTGGGCATACCACCGAACATGGAATTTGTCCAAAGAGCTTCGTCTTTGTGTGTTTTGTTGTAATCAGACGCTTCTTTGGACATGGCCTTCCAGGCGGTGGTGTCGCCTTGGTTCAAGACTTTTCCCTGGAACAATTGGGGTAGAAATCCGTAGGATAAGATGACAAAAAACAATACGGCTGCTCCTGCTGCAAGCCCTTTCTTAACAAACTCTTTCTGCATAGTACGCTTGATTTCTAACAAAGGTATAAAGAAACGGTGTATATTTGTGTATATGAAACGCGACGAATTTTCCGGTTTTTTTGGTGTTCTGGTGGCTACTGTGGGTTCTGCCGTAGGTTTGGGCAACTTATGGCGTTTCCCTTATTTGGTGGGACAGAACGGTGGAGCTGCCTTTATTCTCATTTACCTGGCCTTTGTATTGATTATCTGTATGCCCATCATCGTGTCCGAATTTATTATAGGACGCAGAACACAGGCCAATACAGTAAAAGCCTTTCAAATTTTGGCGCCCGGCACTCCGTGGAGCTTGGTAGGTGTGATGGGAGTGATAGCGGCTTTGGCCATCTTGGCGTTTTATACCGTAGTAGGCGGGTGGACGTTCGATTACCTGGTGCGTTCGGTGATGTACATCTTCTCTAAACCGGACGTCACGTCTTTGGAACAGCAATTTACGCAAATGGTCACCTCTCCTGTAAGGCCTATTGTATGGACCGTTCTATTTATGGGAGTGAATGCTTTTATAGTGATGTGCGGGATTAAAAAGGGTATTGAAAAATACTCGCGTATCATGATGCCCGTACTCTTTTTGATGGTATTGATTTTGGTTGCCCGTTCCCTTACTTTGGAAGGGGCTTCTGCCGGGCTGCAATTTTTATTCAAACCGGATTTTTCCAAAATCAATACAAAAGTAGTATTGGCAGCATTGGGTCAGGCGTTCTTTTCTCTCAGTTTGGGCATGGGATGTCTGATTACGTACGGGTCGTATATTCCCAAAAATGAAAACTTGAACAAATTGGCTTTTACTACGGGTATTTCCGATACGTTGTTTGCCGTACTGGCCGGATTGGCCATTATGCCGGCTGTTTTTGCGTTTGGAGTATCACCTGAAGAAGGTCCCGGATTGGTGTTTATTGTCTTGCCTAGGATTTTTGCACAGATTCCTTTGGGCAACGTGTTTGCCGTGTTGTTCTTTGCTATTTTGCTCATTGCAGCCATCACGTCTGTGATATCGCTAATGGAAGTGGTAACGGCTTATGTAACAGAGCGGTTCAAAATGAAGCGCAAGGTAGCCGTGGCATTGATTTCAGTGTTTGTGACGGTATGTGCTTCTTTCAGTTCTTTGTCACAAGGCGTATTGGCGCATGTGAAGATTTTTGGGAAATCCATCTTTGATTTCTTTGATCACTTATCTGCCAATATTTTGTTGCCTTTGGGAGGCTTCTTTATTGTCATCTTTATGGGATGGTATTTGAAGAAAGAGGTAGTTTACGATGAATATACAAACAAGGGCACCTTGAAAGGCACCCTGTTTTCTATGAGTTATTTTATTCTTCGTTACGTAGCTCCGGTGGCTATAGCGGCTGTGTTTTTAGACCTTATCTTACGGTAACGCCCAAATGCCAGTTTCCGTTGTATCCTACATCTTGCAGGGTGGTGACCTCCGGGTTTGATTCTAGAATGAGCCAATTACCCCCTTCAACGGGTGGTCCATTCCCGTCTGTCATCAATACCGGATGGGATCCTTGTTGCGTTAAGATCAAATTCAACAGCAAGCTGTGATTTTCTTCCAGCTTTATCACATAACCCTCTGTAAGGGTTACGCCCAAAAGGGATGCAGCACCTTTGAGCGTTTCCCACTGGCCCTCTTGTTTCATTCCCTCAATCATGATCCGCTTAAGATTGTATTCACTTTGTAAGACAAGGTTTGTTCTGCCCGGAATGACATCCCCAATCATAACAACATGTTTGGCCAGGTTTTCAATGAAATTCAAAAACTCTGTGATGTCCTCTGATTTAGTAGAAACGGATTCTTCTTCCGGTTCCGGAACGTATTCGGACATAGCCAAAAATGCTTCAAATATTTCCTCAAGCTGATCTTCGCTGTTAGCAACAATGAGTATAGATGCCGTAGTGTCTGTTGGATAAAGTAAGATGTTTTCCACAATCTTTCCTTTGTACTGCCGTACGTAATCGTTGTGCATAGAAACCAAGGCTACTGTGTTATTATCTGCCACAGGCGATGCAAACGGCCTGATGCCTGCGTTGGGGTGGAATAAGGATAAGGTAGAAGAGGTAACGGATAGGTTGGGAATAGCCTCTATGGTTGTGGCGTTTTTACCATGCTGTACCGTCACAAAAGTGTAAAAATCTTTTACCAAACCGAATACATCTGTAATGCGCACTCCGTACGTTCCCGTTTCTATGTTTTCAAAGAGCGCTTGTCCGTCCGATATATATACTGTGTAATCAGGATCTTCCGTTTGGCCTGCAGCAGCTTGTGCACTGCGTGTGTACGGTTTTGTTTTGAGCGTGCCGGAATGCAGTTTTTTTAAGTTCTGTTCCACTTGGGCACGGTAAGGATGCAGTTCTTTCTTCATCCGGTAGGCTGCTGTTTGCAATGTTTGTTCCGGAGCCGCTTTGTTCAGGGCTTGGACCAGTCGGGCGCTCTTTGTCGTACGTGTAGAGGCAGATTGCGCACGAATGGTATGTTGCATTCCTTGTGCAGGCACACTTTCTTCCGGTATTCGTTTTAAGTATACCCGGCCATAAGAAAGGGGCTGCATATCCTCGTCCGTAAGCGTTAACAGCAGTTCGTTGTAGATAGGCGTGGTGACTGTTATTTCCGGTCCGTAAGCCGTACCGGCTTGGCTTGTAGCGTATGCCTGGAGGGTATATGCGGTGTTTTCATCCAGATATGTAAATGTGATGGAAAAAGATCCCACACCGCTGCCTTGTCTGCGTTTTGTGGTGTTCAACAGGATGCCGCGTTCCGTTACCGGATGGCTTCCTTGCCTTTCAACAGCGGCAGAAGCAACTATTTCATTGTGTATCAATTTGCCGATTGTTACTTCACCTACCGTGGGCAACACATTTTCCACATCCAAGAAGACGTTGTTTTGTTGGCTGCGGATGTAGTGGATGTTGGTGTTCTCTTTATACACATCCCACAATTCCCAGCTGGGGTGTTCTATAAAAGCAGCCGGTATCGCTTCCGTTAATTTGTTTCCGTACAAAGACAAACGGCGTACAGATTCAGGCAAATGGCTCCAAGATGGGGGGATGCCTCCTGTGAAGTTGCATTCGTGCAAATAGATATCTACTTCTTCTGCCGTTGTGGTCAGGTTCCCCAAGGCTTCCGGCAAAGTGCCTGTCAAGTGGGGGTTGTTATTCAACCTAAGTACTTGCAAGTTCTTCAACTCTTCAAAGAGTGCGTCTGGAAGAGGACCTTCTATTTGGGTGTTGTCCAGTTGCAATTCAACCAATTTTTTGAGGTTGCTCAACCTGGAAGATAACAGCCCCGTAAGCCCTGTAAAAGAGGCTTTCAGATGCGTGAGGTTGGAAAGATACTCCAACTGTGCCGGCAGAGCACCCGTTAATTGCGGGTTGTTGCTGAAATCAATGGTTTTGAGAGATTTTAAATTGCCGATACAAGAGGGAAGTTCTCCGTTCAATCCAAAGCCGTTTAAGTTCAATGCCACAATGGCACCGTCTGCAACAGTTACTCCTTCCCAAAAATCAATATCTATGTCTGTTCCCCAGTTTTCTCCTTTTTTCCAGTTTTCTCCGTCTAAATTGTCGTACAGAGCCATTAGGCAGTCGCGTTGGGCATCGGGGACTTGTTCCAATTCCAAAAAGACACCGTCTTGTTGCGTGCGGATGCCGTGTGTGGTATCGTCCACCCAGACATCCCATCTGTCTTCTGTCCAGGACGTGTGGCTTTGGATAAACAAAGGTACCGGCTCTGTCAATTTGTTTCCGTAAAGCAACAGCTGTTCGCAGGCTTCTGTTAGGGAATCCCATTCTTCCGGAATGCCTTCTTCAAAGTTGCAATTGTGTAGATGCAGCTGCAGTTGCGGAGCGTCTGTTTCCAAAGAACCCAATTCTTTGGGCAAACGACCGCTTAAACCCGGGTTGTCGTTCAACTTGATTGCAGCAAGGTGTTTCAAATTGCTGAAAAACCCTGTGGGCAGAGGTCCTTCCAAGTTGGTGTGCGACAAGTCAATATGTTCCAGAGACGTAGCTCCTGTCCATTCTTTGGGAAGGGGACCTTCCAAACCTGTATGGGATGCGCGGAAACGTTCCAGGTTCTTCATGTCACCTATCTCTTTGGGCCACGTACCTTGCAAATGGGGGTTGTCTCCCAGGTCCAGTTCTTTGAGCGTAGTCAAGTTGCCAAAAACAGCAGGTAATGTTCCTTGCAAGCCAAATGCATTTACGTCCAATTTTGTGATTTTGCCGTTTTCTGTAGAGATGCCTCCCCACGTGCCAATGGGTTCGTTTGTGTTCCAATTTGTGGTTTTGGATGCATCCCAATTTGTTCCTCCCAACGTATTGTACAATTCCATAAGAGCAGCCCGGGCAGGGCTTTCTTTTTGCTCAAATACAAACGTTTGCGTCTGGGCTATCCCGGCCGGGTCGCTTATTTGTACCGCTCCGGAACGCGGTGCTCCCGTGTTGGCGGCTATCAGGAATTCCAGGGTTGCCGTGCTCATGGCGCGGGTACCTGTAAATTGAATCCAAGATTTGGCTTGTTCATCCACGGCTACTGTGTACGTAGTGTTGTGTTCCAAGGTCAAGGTATACGTTCCTCCATCGTGTTCCACCACATTGGTACCTTTTACAATCAATGTGTTTTTGGCACTTTGTGTAATAGAAACCGAGGCTTGCATGGTTCCGCTTTTGATGGTTAACGTACCCGTTGCATCAGTGGAAGAAGTAGCTGCTGCTGCTTTCAACTGCAACGTGGCGTTTCCGGAACCCGATGAGGGGCTTACGGAAAAACCTTTTCCTGAAACAGTTGCTTGCCATGAAATGCTGTTGGTGGACAAGTTGATGGTTTGCGTACCGCCTTCTTGCGAGAAGGATACAGAAGTGGGATTGGCTTTGATGAACGGCTCGTCTTCACAACCTGCAAGACATACCAGTCCAAAGAGAATAAGAAGAGGGGTGACAAGTTTTTTCATACCACAAAGACGTCAAATAAACCCGTTTGGTTGCTTTTGTTGGCAACCAAACAGGATTTATATCAGTTGAAAACTGTAGCAAATCGCATGTGCGATTTATAACAGAAGTTTGATTACTTTGGCTGCCAGTTCTTTAAAGGCAGCTCCGGCCGGGTGTTTGTCGTTGGCGGAGGGGATGCCTTCGTCAGCACGTTCCCGGACGCTTTGCACAAGGGGGATTTCTGCCAATATGGGGATGTCGTATTTCTCTGACAGAGCTTTTGCGCCTCCTTTTCCAAAGATGTAATACTTGTTGTCCGGGAGTTCTTCCGGCGTGAACCAAGACATGTTTTCCACTATGCCCAACACACGGGTTTCCAGGTCCTTATGAAAGAACATGTTCAAGCATTTTTCTACGTCCGCTACAGAAATCTGTTGCGGTGTGGTAACTATTATGCCTCCGCTCAAACGGATTTCCTGCATAAGGCTTAGGTGGATATCTCCCGTACCCGGAGGCAGGTCAATGAGCAAAAAATCCAGTTCTCCCCAACGCGTTTGTACCAATATTTGTTTCAAAGCGCTTCCGGCCAAAGGACCTCTCCAAATGAGAGCTTGTTCCGGTTTGGCAAAATACCCGATAGACATCCATTTGACACCATATTTTTCAAGAGGTACAAATACTTCCAGTTGGTCGTCTATAGGTTCTACAGCCGGCTGCTGATCCAAAGTTCCTGTAAGTGTGGGGATGGAAGGACCGTAAATATCTGCATCTGCCAAGCCTACCTTATACCCTTCCAGGGCAAGGGCTACGGCCAAGTTGACAGCAACGGTGGATTTTCCAACGCCGCCTTTGCCGCTGGCAATGGCAATGACATGTTTTACATCTTTCAATCCTTCAATAAGGGGTTCTTCTTCTTTTATTTGTTTTTTAGCTGTTGGTTGCATCGGCTTCATAGCCGAATAATCAAGTTTTCCCATGGTTTATTTTTTAATATCCATTTCTTTAAGCAGGTAGCCTGCTTCTCCGTACTTGTCCATGATGAACAGCACGTACCTGATGTCAACGGCAATGCAACGCTGCAGTTCCGGTTCAAAAATAACGTCGCCACTCATGGACTCCCAGTTACCATCAAAAGCCAGGCCAAGAAGTTCGCCATCTGCGTTCAGTACGGGAGATCCCGAGTTGCCACCGGTAATATCTGTGTTGGCTATAAAGCCTGTAACCACTTCTTCACCCGGTGCGGCGTAAGGACCGTAATCTTTGGATTTATACAGTTGTTTTAGTTTTTCCGGTACTACAAATTCCCAGTTGTCCGGGTCTTCTTTTTCCATTACGCCTGTCAAAGTAGTGTAATAGTCGTAAATAACGCCGTCGCGCGGTCTGTATGTAAGCACGTTTCCATACGTAAGTCGCATAGAGAAGTTGGCATCCGGATAGAGGGCTTCGTCTTTTTTCATTTCCATCATACCTGCAATGAAATTGCGGTGACCGCGGGCGTATTGTCCGTAATACGGCATGACGGCTTGTTGGCACTCCATGGCTTTTGTATTGACGGAGCGTCCCAGAAGCAACGCCGGATCGTTGTTTATTTCTTGAAGGGCTTCTTCATAAGTAGCTTCTTCTGCCAACCGATCTATCAAGGCATTCAATTTGTCTTGGTCTGCAAAAGATGTTTTAGCAAATAAATCTTCTACGAATGCATCTATGTTGCCGGAATATTCGTTGTCAATAGTTGCGTAAACGCTTGGGTAGTGTTCTTTGTCTACACGTGCAGCAAAAATTTTCAACATGGCTTTAGCCACTTTTACGTCTGTGGGACGGTTGTAGTTGCCAAAAAATCTGTTTGCTTGATTTTTCAAATTTTCCGCATTGATCTTTCCGTTTTCGGGCAATCTGCCAAACAATCTGGAGGCAAAAGAACTTATTTCTATGTTTCGTAACGACTCTGTTAAATACCGGTTGACGTATGTCATGTTCCATTGTCCTTTAACAGATTCTTCAATATCTGCCAGTGCCGTTCCGTATTTCTCACGTCTTGTTTTTTTGGCGTCGACCCATGCAGCAAAGGCGGCTTCTTCTTCTGCTCTGCGGGCTTTTACATTCAGTTTTTTGAACGTTTCGTTCATGCCGGTCCACTTTTTCCAGGCGTTTGTACTTCCTGAATATTTGCTGGCGTACTGCAACTGCACTTTGGGATCTGCCAACATGTCTTCCAGCATTACGTTTTGGCGGATGGTTCTTACTTCAATGCCAATACCGTTTGTCAATTGTTCCTGGCGGTCTACTTCTATGGAAGTCATATAGCGGGTGGTGCTTCCCGGGTAGCCCAAGGTCATCACAAAATCTCCTTGTTTTACTCCCTTCAGGCTTATGGGCAGGAAGTATTTGGGAACGAACGGTTTGTTGTCCGGGCTGTATTCTGCCGGTTCGTTATCGGCTCCCGCGTAAATGCGGAACATGGCAAAATCGCCTGTCTGACGCGGCCAAATCCAGTTGTCCGTATCGGCACCGTACTTGCCTATGGAAGAAGGCGGGGTACCTACCAGGCGTACATCACGGTACGTTTTGTATATGACAAAATAATACTGGTTGCCGCCGTACATGCTGTACATACGTCCCATAAAATGCGGGCTTTCTTCTTTGGCCCTGTCTGCATATTTTTTGTTTAAAAGGGACTCTTCAGCCGAACGGCTTTCTTCTGTGGTACATGTATCTAAAACGGCCAAGACTTCTTTTGTGACGTCTGTCATCCGTTCCATGAAAACGACCTGAAGGCCGGGAGACGGAATTTCTTCGCCTTTGTTCTTTGCCCAAAAACCGTCTTGCAGGTAGTTGTGTTCTACGGAACTGAGCGCCTGTATGGCACCGTACCCGCAATGGTGGTTTGTCAGAAGCAAACCTTCTCCGGAAACTATTTCTCCGGTACAGCCTCCGCCAAAAATGACAATGGCGTCTTTCAGGCTGGGTTTGTTGATGTTATAAATATCTTCCGGGCTTAATTTGAGCCCTGCTTGAGTCATGGCTTTGCCATTCAACTTGTTGAGGAGCGGCAACAGCCACATTCCTTCGTCTGCATGCATTGTGCTACTTGTAAGCAACAAGGCAAATAAAATGGTTGTTATTTTTTTCATAAGTTACAAAGGTAATTATTATTGATTGAAAAAGATTTTCTGTGTTCTTTGCACGGCCCCATTTCTGCCAACGCTTTGCGATGGGCTGCGGTGGGGTATCCCTTGTTGCTTTTCCACTCGTATCCCGGGTATTTGTCGTCCAGTTTCACCATGTGCCTGTCTCGGCAATTTTTAGCCAAAACAGAGGCGGCGGCGATAGCGGCAAAACGGGCATCGCCTTTTACAAAACACCGGTGTGGAATGGCATTGCCGGGCAGAGGTGCTTTTCCTCGGGGCAGGTAAGTGGAAAAACGGTTTCCGTCAACCAACACAAAGTCGGGCTGGAAAGGCAAATTGTCCAATGCTCTGTGCATGGCTTTGATGGAAGCCTGCAAGATGTTCCATTTGTCTATTTCTTGGGCAGAACAACGCCCTATTCCAATGGCTAAAGCGTGCTTTTTTATGAATTCTTCTACTTCAACGCGTTGTTTTTCATTCATTTTTTTAGAGTCTTGCAACAACGGGTGGTGAAAGTCTTCCGGTAAAATAACGGCTGCTGCAAAAACGGGACCGGCCAAAGATCCTCGACCGGCTTCATCGCATCCGGCCTCTTTTCTCCCGGCTATAAGGTGCGGATATAATGGAGGATACATATATACAAAGGTAAAGGAAAAATGATTACCTTTGCTGACTAATTTTAATGGAATGAAAACTTATAATACAGAACAAATTCGTAATGTGGTTTTGATGGGGAATACGAAGTCGGGCAAAACCACTCTTGCGGAAGCTTTGATGTTGGAAGGCAAAGTGATTGACCGTCGTGGAACCGTAGAAGCCAAGAATACCGTATGCGATAATACGGAAATTGAACAATTGTATCAAAGGTCTATTTATCCTACTCTTTTCTACTCGGAGTACGGGGACCACAAGATCAATTTTATAGATACACCGGGTTCTGACGATTTCATAGGCGGTCTTATATCGGCTTTTAGAGTAGTGGATTCAGGCGTCATGTTGGTCAACGGCCAACACGGCGTAGAGGTGGGAACAGAGATCTTTTCCCGCTATGCAGAACAACACAACATACCGCTTTTGCTGGCCGTAAGCCAGTTGGATCATGAAAAAGCCAACTGGGATTCCGCTTTGGATTCTTTGAAAGAAGCGTTTGGAAGCAAGGTGTGCCCTTTGCAATTTCCGGTAGAAACAGGATTGGCATTCAATGCATACGTAGACGTTTTGAAGATGAAGATGTACCGTTTCAAAGAAGACGGTGAGCGTGAAGAATTGGACATTCCTGCAGAGCTGGCAGACAATGCAGAAGAATTGCAAGCAGAGCTGGTAGAGCGTGCAGCCGAAGCAGACGAAGCGTTGATGGAAGCGTTTTTTGAGTCGGGAACACTTACTCCCGAACAAATTGTACAAGGATTGGTGTTGGGATTCCGCAAAGGCGAAATCATGCCTTTGGTGATTGTATCCGGTAAGAAAGACATTGGAGTAAAGCGTTTGATGGAACTCATTACGCTCATTGCTCCCCATCCCGGCTTAACAAGTGCCAAAACCGTTTCCGGTGAAGAAGTGCCTTGCGATGCAAACGGAGCTTCTTCCCTCTATATTTACAAGACGAGCCAAGAGCAACACCTGGGAGATATTGCATACTTCCGCGTGATGTCCGGAAAAGTTTCCGAGGCTATGGACCTGGTGAATGTGAACAACGGAAGTAGAGAGAGGATATCCGGTCTCTTTGTGGCAGCCGGTAGAAAACGTGAGAAAGTCACGGAATTGATGGCCGGCGATATGGGCTGTACTGTCAAACTGAAAAACGCCAAATCCAATCATACGCTCAACGGCGGAGGCAAAAGTTGGGAGTTTGAACCCATCGCTTTCCCGCCTTCTAAGTTCAGAACGGCTATCAAAGCCAAATCGGACAAGGACGACGAGAAATTGGGTGAAATTTTGAATAGAGCGGCAGCAGAAGACCCGACTATTGTTGTTGAATATTCCAAAGAGTTGAAACAACTCTTGGTCAGCGGCCAAGGAGAACACCACATCAATACCCTCAAATGGCATATCAACAACACCCACAAAACAGAAGTGGATTTGCTGACTCCTAAAATTCCTTATAGAGAAACGATTACAAAAATGGCAGCTTCCAGCTACCGCCACAGAAAACAATCGGGTGGTGCCGGACAGTTTGGAGAAGTACACATGCTTATTGAACCTTATGTGGAAGGAGCTCCTGAAAATTCCCGCTTTAAGGTAGATGGAAAAGATTTGGTGTTGTCCATAAGAGGCAAAGAAGAGCTTACCATGGAATGGGGTGGAAAGTTGGTGTATTACAACTGTATTGTGGGAGGATCCATTGACGGTCGCTTTATGCCGGCCATCCTCAAAGGAATTATGGAAAGAATGGAAGAAGGTCCTCTTACCGGTTCTTATGCCAGGGATATCAACTGTTACGTGTACGATGGAAAAATGCACCCGGTGGATTCCAACGAGATTTCATTCAAATTGGCCGGACGGAATGCATTTAGAGATGCCTTTAAGAAAGCCGGTCCAAAAATCATGGAGCCCATTTACCAAATAGAGGTGATGGTTCCCTCTGACTGTATGGGTGATGTCATGAGCGATTTGCAAAACCGCCGCGCCCTCATAGAAGGTATGAGTAGCGAGAAAGGCTTCCAAGTCTTAAAAGCCAAGGTGCCTTTGGCAGAGTTGCATAAATATTCTACGTCACTCAGTTCTCTTACATCCGGAAGGGCCAGCTTTACCATGGAGTTGGCAGAGTACACACAAGTACCGGCAGATATTCAAGAACGTCTGTTGCAGGAATACGAAGAAGAAGATAAAGACGATTAATTGCCTGTAGGGCAACGTATGATCAAAGCAGATTATATCACAAAGTCTTTCGGCAGTGTGCAAGTGCTCAAAGGAGTATCCTTGGAAGTAGCACCTGCCGAAGTGCTTTGTATTACGGGAGCCAGCGGTGCCGGGAAAACTACTTTATTGCAAATTTTGGGAACGCTGCTAAGACCCGATTCCGGGCAGGTGTGGATAGAAGGCACACCTGTTATGGAGCTGGCAAGTGACCCTTTGGCTGATTTTCGTAACAAACACATAGGTTTTGTCTTTCAGTTTCACCACTTGTTGCCTGAATTTACGGCGTTGGAAAACGTGTGCATACCCGGTATGATTGCAGGTACGCCTATAGACAAAGTCCGCACCCGAGCCAAGGAGTTGTTGGATTTTCTTGGCTTGTTGCATCGCATGGAGCACAAACCTTCAGAATTGAGTGGTGGAGAGCAACAACGCGTAGCCGTTGCCCGGGCATTGATCAACAGCCCCAAAGTGTTGCTGGCAGATGAACCTTCCGGCAATTTGGATACGCACAACAAAAACGAACTGCACCGTTTGTTTTTTCAATTGCGCGACACATACAAGCAAACGATTGTGATTGTTTCTCATGACCAATCGCTGGCCGCTATGAGCGACCGCAGCTTGACTATGCGCGATGGTCTTATCATCTGACGTGGAACCGTTTCGTTTTTCTCATTTTTCTATACAACACCATAGGTCGGCCATGCCGGTCACTACAGACAGTGTCTTGTTGGGAGCCTGGACATTGACCGGCAGCAACCCCCCGCCGGACATGTTGCTGGAAACGGTGCTGGATATAGGAACGGGATGCGGTGTTTTGGCCCTTATGATGGCACAACGTTTTCCACACGCTAGAATAGACGCTATAGAAATTGACGGTCCATCTGCAGAAGAAGCAAGGGAAAACGTACAGGCTTCTCCATGGCAGGACAGGATTTCTGTCATCCATGCAGATTTTAAAACGTTTGCATTTTCGAGAACGTACTCATTGATTGTTTGCAATCCTCCATATTTTCAACAAGCATTGGAAAGCCCCCATGAAAGACGAAACAGGGCACGCCACAGCAACACCTCCGGGTTGACCTATCAACAATTGGTAAATGGAGTATCCCGTATTTTGAGAGACGACGGCACATTGGCTCTTATCTTGCCGGCAGCTACTAAGGCCGCCTTTTTAAAAGCAGCCATGCAAAACCGCGTTCCGTTATACCCTTCCCGTATAACTTACGTGGTAACGAGTAAGAAGGCAGCCGCTCCCTCTCTTGTGCTGATGGAGCTGACTAAAAAAGAAACAACGCCCCAGGTTGAAACATTGTATTTATACGATGAAAGCGGAGTAGATTACCATCCTCAGTACCGAGATCTGGTTCGCGACTTTTACCTCTGGCAGGCGATACATCCGGACGCTTCCCTGACTAAGGGTAGTGAGCGCCGTTAAGGTACTAAATACCGTAACTCGCTGCGCCCCTTTATATTATAGCGCTAGCCTCAAAACATTCACTCACTACCCTTCACAGAAAACGACGAAAACTGCCCTTTTTGACTAAGGGTAGTGAGTGCCCTTGAACCACCAAGCGCTACAATTACCTAAGTATCTGCGTGTTAGTGCGCCACCTTCAAAACTACTACTCACTACCCTTCAGAGAGATCGACGGAGTAGTAACAGAATACGTCAGCAGAGCTACAACAGAATGTGCCAGCGGACGTACTACATCGGCAAAGGAAAACATTGGTTCCCAAAAAGGGAGGGGACCCACCGTCAGGTGAGGAAGATCTACCGCGCCACTACAGCCGTTCGTTGGATTCCGAATAAAGGACGGGAAATTTGGTGATTTAATATTGCACTGAGGGGCTTTTTATTAAGAAAAAGAAGTTGTACTTTTACTCGGTAAATCTCCAAGCAACAAAGAGTTATGAAAAAAACAGTTGAAACAAACGGCAGGTTGCCGGAAGAAATGTACGTACCTCCCAAGGTAGAGGTAACGGACGTTCTGGTAGAACAAAATGTTCTGAATAGCGGTAGCGGTAATACTAATGACATTCCCGGTTTTTCCGGTGGCGATTGGTAAAATTAGTAACAGTTAAAAAAGAAGAGAATTATGAAAACACATGTTTTGCTTAAAGTGACAGCCTTCTTTGCAGCTGTGCTATTAATGACCGGTTGTATTTTTGACAGCCTGAATACTGAACAAACGCCTCTGACAGCTACATTTGGAGCAAGTTTTGTCAACGCTTCTGAAGATGGTCTTCAAACAAAGATTTCTTTGACCCAGGATGGCAAGAATATCGATTTGGCCTGGGAAAGTGGTGATCAGATAGAATTGTTGATTGACTATAATGAAACGCTGACGAAACGATATGTTACAGTAGTTAGAGTTCCTGGAACAGAGAACAAACAAGCTACTTTTACATTTACTTTGCCAACTCCCGCTCCTGGCGTGACAACCTTTAACTTATATGGGGTCTACGGCGGTACAGTTGATGAAAACACGGGAATAGTTACTTTACCCAATCCAGAGAATGCTACCTCCAGCAGCCTGAAAGAGCTTCAAAAGAATAAAGGGGTGGTACTTGTGTTTGAGATAACAAACATTGAATTAGATAACCCAAGAGGTAATGCTGAATTTAAACAAATAGGTTCTCTGTTTAACATCAAATTGAAAAACACATCAACGTTGGCTTCCGAAAAGATTACAGAGGCAAGTTTGAAAGCTGCTACAGATATACCTGCATATAATGCCGATGATTTCCAATATAATATAATTGGAAAAACATTTGGCGGTACAAAGACACAAACCTTGACATTCAAACCGGCAGTACCGTCTACATATATTGGCCCTGAAGGCATTCTGGAATTTTGGGCCTGGGTTCCCATGGAGCATGGTGGAAATTGGCCGGCACTTGATTTTTCAGTAGATATTGCAGGTGCCGCCGATGTTTCGTACAGTGATGCAAAAACAGGCGTAGCATCAGGTCAGGCCTATTATTTATATGCAACAGTTGATGGTACAACTTTAGCTAAAGCAGGAGAAGGTGCTATAACAAATCCCTCCTCTGTAACAATAAGCGGAAGGGTTTTTGAAAGAATGGCCGATACCCGCGACGGAAGCGTCTATAGGATCGTAACCATTGACACACAAACCTGGATGGCTGAGAATTTGAGATATTATCCTACTCCGAACAACGGAATGTGGATCTATGGCAACAAAGAAATAATTAGCGCAGAGTATCAGACTTACGGCGTATTGTACAACTGGACAACCGCTATGGACGGGGCCACAGGCGGCAGCGCTAATCCTAGCGGCGTGCAGGGTATCTGTCCCAAGGGTTGGCACCTGCCGAGCGATGCGGAGTACACACAACTGGAAGTGTATTTGGCGAATAATGGGTATAATTATGATGGCTCTTATGGGGAAGACCCTCCTTATGATATAAGATATAAAATTGGCAAATCTCTGGCTAGTACCAGTGGCTGGCAAACGTCTACAAAAGAAGGAGGTGTGGGCAATGACGATTTTCCTGATTACAGGAACAAATCCGGCTTCACAGCTCTTCCGGCTGGCTACCGTTCTACTGGCAGTTTCTTCAAAGAAGGTGCCGAAAGCTATTGGTGGAGCGCTACGCCGAACATTAACCAAACCGCCTATACCCGGAGCCTACATTACTTTTACAGCTATATAACCTGTAACTCGGTCGGTAAATCTTCCGGTCACTCTGTTCGCTGCGTAAGGGATTAGGACTATTTGCCAATTTGGCACGCTCCCTTTACTTCTTTTTCCTTTCTACTTGTTTGTTGACAAAATCCCGGAAAATCTTGTGGCTGAATTGTTCTTCTGCAAAATAGAATGCAACCACTTGCTTTGCAGTAATCACTTGCAAGAATTTTTGGTGGTATTCCGTACGTATACGGCTTTCTTCTTCAAAAGTAGCCATAAACTTATCCAACGCGTTTTCTACGGACATGGTGGGTTTTTTGTCTTTTCTTGCAGGAGGAGCGGCCGCATCTCTGTGGTCACCGGCTAAGGTGCGTCCCTCTGATGATCCGCGAGGATTTAACGCTTTATACATGGCAGATTTGGCGGCGCCTCGTTCTGCGTGGACGGCTTTTATCTGACTATCCAATTCGTTGTACAGGGGCCAGAATTTTTCCGCCTCTTCTGCCGTAAAGCCTACTTTTTGTGTAATGTAGGCAACCTTTTGTGCTTTAAACTCTTCTTGGTAAGCACTTCTATCTTTATCGCGTCTTTGCGTTTCTTGTCTGTTCTCTTTTACGTCCATTGCCGGAACTTCTATGGTAACATGTTGTGCGTGAAGTGTCAGAGAAGCTACGCACAGTAAGCATACAAATAACATACGTTTCATGGCAAATGTCTTATATCATAAATACTGTTCAAATCTAAGTGCACAGGGTCAAATCCCGGGTAGTCCATATACTCCAGCAGGTCTTCAATATCTACATCCAAGAGAAAAGGCGAATTATCGTTTTCCGGGATGCCTTCCTGTACCCAGTCGTATAAGGTATGGTGATCAATTCCCCAGTACGCCCGTTCGTTAAGGACAGACAGTTCGTCTGCCGGGGGTGTATCCAGTCTGTTTTTTGTCAATGTAGCTACAAAAAGATAACCCAATCCAAAGAGCAATAAAAAAGCGGCGGCAAACTGCAATTGCGGCAACAGCAGCTTGACAAACGGCCGGTCTTTCTTTGCCCGTTCGGGAGCTGCGGCACGGTCTGCCTGTGTTTGTGCCGTAAAGAGGGCCCACCGGGCTTGTACTTCTTCAAAGTAGCCTTCCGGAACCGTAAAGGGGTTCTCTTTCAAGTGCGGATTGTATAAATCTTTGTGGCTCATGATTCAATCGTTAGATGGGATTGGTTTCAAAAGGTTTAAAGCAATAGTTCTTTGATGGCTTTCTGTACTTTTGTGTAGGCATGGTGGTATGAAGCTTTGAGAGCACCTACGGAAGTACCCAAAATATTCGACATATCTTCGTAGCGCATTTCGTCAAAATAACGCATGTTGAACACAAGTCGTTGTTTGTTTGGCAACCGATCAATGGCTTTTTGCAAGGCCGTTTGGATTTGGTCTCCGGTGAACAAAGGAGTATCAGCTTCCAATCGATCTTCGAGCGGAATGTTCGTATAGGCTTTGTTTTTTTTGATAAAAGTGAGGACTTCGTTAGTGGCTATTCGGTACAGCCATGTATACAATTTTGATTCCCAGCGGAAAGAGGGAAGTCCTGTCCATACTTTGAGCAAGGTGTTTTGCAGGATGTCGTCTGCGTTGTCGTGAGCAAGAACCATTTTACGGATATGCCAATACAACCGCTGGCTGTAGATACGTACTATTTCCTCAAAAGCTTGTTTGTACAGGCCGGTTTTGCATAAATCCCTAATGTTCTCGTCTGTGTTCACCTTAGTTTATAGCCTATTTTTTTAGTTCCAGCACCTTTTCAACGATAGCGGCGGCGTTTAAGTTGTAAAACTCCATAAGCTGAGCCGGTGTGCCGCTTTGTCCAAATCCTTCTTCCATGGCTACCATACGCATGGGTACGGGGTGGTGTTGCGCCAACAGACCGGCTACGGCTTCTCCCAATCCTCCTGCCACCAGGTGTTCTTCTGCCGTGACCACGGCTCCTGTTTTCTTTGCCGAGTCCAAGACAGCCTGTGCATCTAGCGGTTTGATGGTGTGGATATTGATCAGTTCGGCCTTGATGCCTTGTCCTGCTAGGATGCGGACGGCTTCCAATGCTTCCCAAACCAGGTGTCCGGTAGCCAGCAAGGTGACGTCTTCTCCCGGGTGTACTACCCAGGCTTTCCCAATCTCAAACGGTCCGTCCACAGGTGTGAAATTGGGGACGGAAGGCCTTCCAAAGCGCAAATAAACAGGTCCTTCCCACGCAGCAGCTGCTAAGGTGGCCAGGCGTGTTTGGTTGTAATCGCAGGGGTTGATGACAGCCATGTGCGGAAGGGCTCGGGTAAGAGCAATGTCTTCCATCGTCTGGTGCGTGGCCCCGTCTTCCCCCAAAGTGACGCCCGCGTGCGAGGCGGCAATTTTTACATTGGCTGCCGAATAACAGACAGATTGCCGCAGTTGGTCGTAGACCCGCCCCGTGGCAAATTCGGCAAACGTTCCCACAAAGGGAATGTGTCCGGTGATGGCTAGTCCGGCGGCTGTACCTATCATGTTGGCTTCGGCAATCCCGCATTGAAAAAAGCGATGGGGGTAAGCGGCGGCAAAGGCATCCATTTTTACGGATCCCGTCAAGTCTGCCGTCAAGGCTACTACAGCGGGGTTTGTGCTTCCCAATTCAAGCAGTCCGGCACCAAATCCGGAGCGTGTATCTTTGTTTCCTGTGTTTTCCATTGTCCTTGTGTGTTAAAAATCTCCCAACGTTTCCGGTAATTGCGCCAAAGCGGCGGCTTCTTGTTCTGCCGAGGGGGCTTTTCCGTGCCAGGCGTGGGTGCCTTCCATAAAGTCTACCCCTTTGCCCATGTGCGTATGCATGAGAACCATCATGGGTTTTGTGCGTGGTTTGAGTGTTTCTTGGAAAGCACGGCGCAGGTCTTCTTCACTGTGTCCGTCGCATTCCAGAACAAGCCATCCAAACGATTTCCATTTGGCAACCAAATCTCCCAATCCGGCTACGTTGTCTACGTGTCCGTCTATTTGTTGTCTGTTCCAATCTGTAAAAGCTGTCAAGTTGCCCAGATTGTTGTGTGCAGCAAAAAGCGCGGCTTCCCAAATCTGCCCTTCCTGGCTTTCTCCGTCACCAATCAGTACGTACACTTGGTGTGGGTCGTTGTCCAAACGTTTGCCAAGTGCGGCTCCGCAAGCCACGGACAGGCCTTGTCCCAACGATCCGGTAGCCACATGAATGCCCGGCAGTCCGTCTTCTACGGCAGGGTGTCCTTGAAGGCGTGTACCCAATTTCCTGAAAGTACGCAATTCTTCTAACGGGAAGTATCCCATTCTGGCCAATATGCTATAATAAAGAGGTGTAATATGCCCGATGGAGAGAAAGAACATGTCCATATTTTTTCCGGTCCTGTCCCACTGAGCAGGAGTTTGTCGGAGAAATTCCGTATAGAGCATGGTCATAAAATCGGTGCTGCTGAGAGAACCTCCCGGGTGTCCGCTTTTGGCGGCTGCTACCAGGCGTATAATATCTCTACGCACTTGTTGTACGAGTGCGGAAAAGGAAGGGCTTTTCTGTTGCTGCATGCTGTCTGAATTTGATTATCCAACAAAGATAAAAATTATATTTACCTTTGCGGCACGTATGAAGAACATCAGAAATTTCTGTATTATTGCCCATATAGACCACGGAAAGAGCACGTTGGCTGACCGTTTGTTGGAAATTACCCACACGGTGGAACAAAGAGAAATGGAGACCCGTGTTTTGGACAGTATGGAGCTGGAGAAGGAGAAGGGAATTACGATAAAATCCCATGCTATACAGCTTGATTACGAGCACAACGGAGAAAAATACGTATTGAATTTGCTGGACACACCCGGACACGTAGATTTTTCTTACGAAGTATCGCGAGCTATTGCATCTTGCGAAGGAGCGTTGTTGGTGGTAGATGCCACACAAGGAGTACAGGCTCAGACCATATCCAATTTGTATTTGGCTATTTCCAACGACCTGGAAATCATTCCTGTCTTGAACAAAATAGATATGGAATCCGCCATGATAGATACGGTAGAAGAGCAGATTGTTGATTTGTTGGGCTGCACTAAGGAAGAAATTTTGCACATCAGCGCCCGTACGGGAGAAGGCGTTCCGCAGTTGCTGCAAACCATTATAGAACGTATTCCTGCTCCGGAAGGAGACCCGGACGCACCGCTGCAAGCCCTTATTTTTGATTCCGTGTACAATTCGTTTCGCGGTATCATAGGATACTTTCGGGTGATGAACGGTTCCATCAAACAAGGCGACAAAGTCAAATTTTTCAATACAGGAAAAGAGTACGAAGCCGACGAAGTAGGCATCTTGAAAATCAAAATGATTCCGCGTAAAGAAGTCCAAACGGGAGATGTAGGGTATATTATTTCCGGAATAAAAACGGTATCTGAAGTCAAAGTAGGGGATACCATTACTACGGTAGCGCGTCCATGTCAAGAGGCTATTGCCGGTTTTGAAGAGGTAAAACCTATGGTGTTTGCCGGGTTGTATCCGGTAGATACAGACGGGTACGAAGATTTGCGGGCGGCTTTGGAAAAATTGCAGCTGAACGATGCGTCTCTTACGTTTGAACCGGAATCTTCCTTAGCCTTAGGGTTCGGGTTTCGTTGTGGGTTTTTGGGATTGCTCCACATGGAAATTGTGCAGGAACGTTTGTTCAGAGAATTTGATTGCGACGTGATAACGACCGTCCCCAACGTGTCGTATATTGTATATACCACGCAGGGGGAAGAAACGGAAGTGCACAACCCCTCCGGTTTGCCACCGGCAACGCTTATAGATAGGATTGAAGAGCCGTACATTAGGGCACAAGTTATTTCCAAAGCAGAATATTTTGGGACCATTATGAAATTGTGTTTGGACAAACGCGGTGTCTTGTTGAACCAGCATTTTCTGACATCGGACAGGGTAGAACTTACGTTTAAGATGCCGCTTTCAGAAATTGTGTTTGACTTTTACGACAAATTAAAGAGCGTATCGCGCGGGTATGCTTCCTTTGATTACCATTTGACCGGATATGAAAGAGCAGATTTGGTCAAATTGGATGTGTTGTTGAACGGGGAACCGGTTGACGCCCTTTCCAGCCTCATTCATAGAGACCACTCTTACACATTTGGCAGGCGTATGTGTGAGAAGCTAAAGGAGTTGATACCGCGTCAACAATTTGAAATTGCCATTCAAGCCGCCATCGGGTCAAAGATCATTGCCCGTGAAACGGTGAAGGCCGTTAGAAAAGACGTGACGGCCAAATGTTACGGAGGCGACATAACAAGAAAGCGCAAATTGTTGGAAAAACAGAAGAAAGGGAAACGCCGCATGCGCCAGATTGGCAACGTAGAAGTTCCGCAATCGGCATTCATGGCCGTTCTCAAGCTGGACTAATCAGCTTTACTTAGATTGGACAATAGTGCTACTCGGAAACATGCAAGTTTCTGAGGGCTCTTCTCACTTTTCTATCCATTTCTTTTGCCACAACGGTCGTGCATATTATAAATACAATACTTGCAATGCCGAGACCTACCAAAAACCCCCTCAACAAATCAGTAACAGGATAGAGGTGCCAGTATGTGAGGCATAAGAGACAGGCTATGGAAAAAGCGAGCAGCCGGGTGAATAAATATCGTAGTTTATAAGCAAATTTTTGTGCTTTCAGGGTGCGTACCAGCTGCTGCAGAGCATGCTCTTCAGAGCCCATTACATGTTCTCCCCGTCGGCTGCGCAGATATATCCAATACCGGCTACGAGCCGCTATTTCTACTCCCGATTCTTTAAGAAAGTCTAAATACCCTTCACGGCTGCCGGCGTAAGGATCTTTTTCCGGCAATTCCAGGGTGTATTCCCAGGCACCGGGGGTGTCTTTTTCAAAATAGTAAAATACATACCTTATTTTATACAACATCCAGCCATCAAGGGCCATGTCGTTTATCCAGGCTTCTTCTTTTTCGAAATTCCATAGAAAGAAGGGTTTTAGAATGCATTTTTTTTCCATCATCTTATAGGTTTAAAAATTTTTCTCCATTTGTAACCAGCTCTTGCAACCTTCTCCACTCGGCTTGCACCACTTGTTTACCTTTGGGGGTAATGATATACTCCTTGCGCCGGCTTTCTTCTTCCACGGGCAAGGCTTTGATCCACCCTTTCTCAAGCATGGTGGAAAGGGCTCCGTACAACGTGCCGGCAGACAAATTGAGTCTGTCGTTTGTCAATGCTTTTGTTTCCTGCATGATGCCGTAGCCGTGCAGTGGTTTGTGCAAAACCAGCAGGGTATAAAAGACGGCTTCTGTCAATACAATGTGATTCATCATTTCATTTATATAGGGCTCCGATATATCGGCAGCCGATACAAAGGTAGTTAAAAAAAGGAGACAAGCAAATTGCGTCTCCTTTTTTTGTAAGGTGTGAGTTAAGTGATTGTGTGTTTAACGATATTTAGCAAATTCAATATCTTTTGCGGCTTTTTCAGCAAGAGCAGGTACTTTGTTGATTTCTTCCATCAATTCTTGTACTCTGGCATCTTGTCCTTTGCGTGCAGCAATAACGGCTTTGATATAGTTGCCACCGGAGCATTTGCAGCCTTCCATGGCGGCTTCTGCTTGATCCAGATTGCCGTTAAGCAATTGAGCCAACGCTCCGTTCATGTGGGTTTTGCCATGCAATTTATCTAAGGCTTCTTCATATTTTCCGTTGAGGATATCCAATGCACCTTGGTTGTAGCGGGCTGTTTCGCATCCCGATTTTGCAAAATACTCCGCGGCTTTGTCGTAGTTGCCTTTGCGAAGTTCAACAACTCCCAGGTTGTTAATTACCATGGGATTGGAAGCGTCACATTTGGCCAGTGCCGTAGCTGCTTCGTTTACTTTGCCTGTATTTAGGTACATGGCGGCCAAGTTGTTGTAGCCACGCTTGCAGTTGAATTTTTCTGCAGCTTTTTTATACAGAGCAATTTTGACATCGCTGTCTTTTGTAAGTGTTGCAGCATAGAGCAATGCTTCTTTATTCATGGCATCCATGTTGGTTGCGGTAAGCTCTATCAACTCTTCATCTGAATAGTTTGTAAATTCTACGTTGGCAATCAAGCGTGCACGGCGCAATTTGGGCAATACTTTGTCTTCCAGTATTTTGTATACGGCAGACATGTTTCTGATTTCGCGTTCCCTAATTACGGGGTCTGAGTACATGGACAGTACACGTAAGATCAAATCTTTGTCACCTAAGTCTGTTTGGCTTATCAACTCTTGGAATCCTTCCCAGTCTTCACCCTTTGTTTGGAGGCTGACATCACCTTCAGGATTGATTCTGCGGGTAATGGTCTGGAACGCTTTTTCTGCACTCTTCATACGTTTTTCTGAAAGCTCCTCGTTGAAATCAATGGGTCCTTCCGGAGAGGCATAAGCAATGATATCCGTTCCTTTGATGACTCTTCTTTCATCTTGTGGCAGATTTTTCAAGAATTCCTGGAATTCTTTGATTTCGGCTTTTGTCAACTCACGAGCTCTTACTTGTGCCGAGTTTTTGGCATACATGATGTTTGTCTCTTCAGCTTCGTGAATGATCTTTTGGTAATTGTCGGCGATGATGGCAGTTTCTCCTTTCAGCTCTACCCATTTGTAAGTGATGTTGGCACCGTCTGCAATTTTATAAGCAGCAGGGAAAGGCCAAGTGTTGTCTTTGTGGATGACAGCACTGCGTAATTCAAGATGAGATTTGGCCATGCCTTCCACATAGTCAAAACGGATTTTGTGTTGGACGCTTTCTCCTTCAGTTCCTACAACATTGAAGTTGTCTAACACTTTTTCTCCCTGTAGCTTAAGAGGTTGCGCCGCAACTTCTCCGCCTTCGTAAACCAGTACGGGAGTAACTTCCAGTATGGCTTTGGGATGGAAATACCCTTGTGGGAATGTAAGGGTGTAGGTTACATCAATTTTATCGGCTACCACTTCAAGGATTTCCGGATTGCAGGCAATGGACACTTCGTCTGCATATTTCACCATATCCTTTGGGTTGTTACAAGCCATAAGCATCACTCCAAAAGCGGCAATGCCCAAAAAGCGCAATAAAGTTTTTTTCATAACACGTAGTTTATTATTCAAGTTGGTTTGTTATTCATACCTGTTTAGCTTACAAATATAGGACAAAAATCATATCTTTGCAAAGATGGATGTAACTGCAATTAAACAAAAATTTGAAATTATAGGGAACAGCCCTTTGTTGGACAGAGCACTGGATGTAGCTGCACAAGTGGCTACTACGGATTTGTCTGTTTTGGTTACCGGCGAGACAGGCGTAGGGAAAGAATTTATTCCTAAAGTCATACATGCACACAGCGTAAGAAAACACGGCAACTATTTTGCTATAAACTGCGGAGCCATTCCGGAAGGAACTATAGACTCAGAATTGTTTGGCCACGTTAAAGGTTCTTTTACAGGTGCCCATGAAGACAGGAAGGGGTATTTTGAGGTAGCGGATAAGGGAACGCTTTTTTTGGACGAGGTGGCTGAACTGCCTCTCTCCACGCAAGTACGTTTGCTGCGTGCTTTGGAAACGGGTGAGTTTATACGAGTAGGGTCGTCACAAGTACAGAAAACAGACGTGCGCGTTATTGCGGCCACGAATGTTCATTTGCACCATGCCATAAAAACAGGCAAATTCAGAGAAGATCTCTACTACAGATTGAATACCGTACCCATTGTGGTGCCGGCATTACGGGAGCGTCCGGGCGATATCCATTTGTTGTTTAGAAAATTTGCAGCCGATTTTGCAGATAAGTACAAAATGCCTGTCATACGTTTGACAGATGGTGCCAGAAACTTGCTGGAACATTACCGTTGGCCCGGGAACGTAAGGCAGCTGAAAAATGTAGCAGAGCAATTGAGCGTTTTGGAGCAAAACAGAACAGTTACGGCAGAAACTTTGCAGCGATACCTTCCGGCAGACAGTCCCCTTCACTTGCCCGTAGTGTATGACGGAGCCAAAGGGGCCGGAGACGATTTTATTTCTGAAAGAGATATTTTGTACAAAATCCTTTTTCAATTGCGTTCAGAAATGGATCAGTTGAAAAAGAAGATGGAAAGTATAGAGAACAAAGATTTTATTCCTTCTGCCCCTGCCTCGGCCATGTTGACTAGGGCGGCAAACGACTCTCATGGAGAAGAAGAAATTACGGAAGGAGAAATTTTGCCTATGGATACGGTGGAAGAAATGCAAGATTTGTCTTTGAATTCTTTGGAAAAAGAACTCATCACCAAAGTGTTGCAGAAAAACAAAGGACACCGTAAGGCTACAGCCAAAGAATTGGGTATTGCAGAGCGCACCTTGTACCGCAAAATCAAAGAGTATGAAATTGAGTAATTGTACCGGCACAATCAAACAGGTCTGTAGGAAAGGCAGCGTCGTTTCTTTTCTGCTGGTGGCACTGTTGCCGTTCCTGGTTACGAGCTGCTGGTGGTATTCTTTTTCAGGTACGTCCATTCATCCGGAGGCGCAAACCATCAGTGTGGGGTATATAGAAAACAGAGCGGAACGTATCAATCCGGCTTTGAGCAATACGCTGACAGAGGCCTTGATGGACAAATACACAAAACTTACTCGCCTTTCCGTTATCAATGAAGACGGAGACTACGCTGTGGAAGGGAATATAACAGGTTATTCCGTGGCACCTATTGCAGTAACTTCTGACGAAGTGGCTTCTATGGCACGTCTTACGGTAGCTGTTCAAATTTTATTTGAAAACAAGTTGGATCCGTCAGAGAATTTTGAAAGGAATTTTTCTGCTTATGAAGACTACGACTCTACTCTTTCTTTAGATGCAGTGGAAAGCGGTCTTGTAGACGCCATAGTGGAAAAAATAGTGGAAGATATTTTTAACGCAACAGTAGCCAACTGGTAAAAACACGCACCATGGATATTTCTACATTTTATAAAGAACACTTGAATGCAACGCCTCAGGAATTGGCTCCCCATGGTTACGTATTGCAAGATTTGGTACGCAGATACCCTTGGTTTTCTCTTGGACATTTTCTGCTTTTTAAATCTCTTTGCGGTATGGGAGGCGATGCCAGTCTTTCGCAGTCTGAAAAAACGGCCGCCTATGTATATGCACGCCAAGAACTGTATTTCATAGTAGAGCAGAGCAGAAGGGATTTTGAAAAATTGGCTGAAGAGGAGTTTTTCACATTGGATCTATCCAAGCAGGAAGGAGAGGTAACGGCAGAAAAAACAGATGTGAAACAGGAAAGGAAACAACAACAGATGGGTAGCCGTCGCGCCAAAGAGACTCCCGTTCAAGAATTTGTTTTAGACGTGCCGCAAGAACGCACTTTTTATCCGGGGGCCGATTATTTTGGGAAAGAATACATGGAAACGGTTCAGCTGGACGTATCTGTTCCCGTAGATCGGTTTATAAGTGAAAGCCCTCGTTTTACACAAGCATTGAAAAGAGCAGGTGAAGATGTGGACACATCTGAACAAGATGAACCCCCCACACTAGCTGATGATGAATTTGTAACTGAAACGCTTGCAAAGATTTATGCAGACCAAGGCTACTACAAGTTGGCCATTGCTTGTTACGCCAAACTAATTTTGCTATATCCGGAAAAAAGCACTTACTTTGCGTCCCTTGCAGAAGAAATAAAACAAAAATCCAACAATTGATATGTATACAGCAACCGCCATTCTTATAGTTATAGCAAGCATATTGCTGACCCTTGTTGTTTTGGTACAAAATTCAAAGGGAGGCGGACTGGCAGCCAATTTTGCAACAGGTAATACTACTTTTGGCGTGCGCCAGACAGCCGATTTCCTGGAAAAAACCACATGGACATTAGCTATCACCATTCTGGTTCTCTGTCTTTTGGGAACAACCTTTATATCTACCGGGCGCAGTAAAAAAGCATCCGATCTGGAGCAACGCTTAGAGCAAACGGAACAACCCACAGGCCTTCCACAATTCCCAACGGGAGCAGAAGACCTGCCGTTGTTGCCTGTAGATTAAAAAACTCCTTTTATTGACATTTTTCGGGAATGCGATTTCCCAAATTCGTGGTATACGGGTTTGCGCACTATGACAACATGGTCTGCGGGCACGAATATTTTTAAGGAATGGACACAACCATCCCAAGGTGTTTCTTTAGTGATTTCCATAGAAGATATAGACAGCACGTTTCCGTTTATTTGAAAAACGTTGTCTATTTTTTCCGGTATATAAGGTTTGTTTTTTCCGGCTGTGCCTAGCCTGTTGGTTTTCATCCACACGGTAGGGGTGTCTGCTTCTGATTGCCTTACAAGAGTGAGTGAGGGAAAGAACACCATACCGGGATCTGTTCTTTTTCCTTCAAACCATCCCAATCTATAGACAGATGGGTCGGCCTCTAGCCAATACCTTTCAAAAAGAAAATGTTCTCCGGCTTCTAAGTCTATATACAGCGTGTCTGATGTAAGGGCAACGGGTACATGTTGCTCAAACGTTTCGCTACCTCTGAGGGTAGCTGCCTTTCCTATACCTGTTATGATGAATCCTATCAGAGCTGCCAACCAACCAAAAAACAAGACAACGCCAATCCATTTGTGACGACGGATGTTGAAAACAAGCAGGGAGCCTAAGTACAAAAAGCCTAGAACCGGTAAGACAAGAGTGAGCAATCCAAACGTTTTGACCCAAAACATATTTCCGGTAAGGCCAATCAAATCCAAGAGAGCAGCAGGTGAAAAATGAAGTGTGTACTTTGTAACGGCAAACCCTAAGACAAGACTGATCAAAACAGCGGAACTGCTTATGATAAAGAACAAGCCTACTACCACGGCTACAATGCGTACGACAACACGCAGGGTGTTGTTGCGTTTTTTGATATAAACCGGGCTTTGTGTTCTGGTGCGCGTTTTTCGAGTGCGTTGCAATCCTCTGGTAGAGAGAGGCTCTCCACGCATGGCGTATTTTTCTTCCACCGTATGGGCTGCCGGTATGACAATCCACATGATGATATAGGCCAAAAAGAAAAATCCCCCAAAACTAACAGAAACGGTTCCCCACTTAATCATGGACCGGGCTACTTGCAAGATGTTGGGTAGTAGCAGTAAAGCAACGGCTATCAAGCGTATGATGACTACGTCTGTATGAAAATAGGCAGACAAACCGGAGCACACACCGCCGATGACTTTGCGATCCATATCGCGATACAGCTTTTTGTGGGGAGGGGATATGTCGTGTTCTGCGTGTGGGCTGTGTTTAGACGCTGTGCTTTCTCCTTCAATAACATCTAACGGTCCCATGATATCCAGGATTTCGTCTACTATTTCTTTAGATACCACATCAAGACCTGCATGTGTGCGTTCCAATAGAAGTTCGGCAATGCGTTCTTCTATATCATCTACAATTTCTTCTTCGTCTTCATTGTACGAGTAATACCTGCGCAAATGGTCCAGATATATTTTAAGGGAATGGTAGGCCTCTTCTGATAAAGTGAAGGCCGTTTTGTTGATACTGACTTTGACTACTTTTCTCATTTTCTTAAAATATCAATGGTTTCTACCAATTCTTTCCAGGCTGTATCCATTTCCGATAGCATGTTTCTGCCTTTATCGGTTAAGCTGTAGTATTTTCTGGGAGGCCCCTGCGTGGACTCTTCCCATCTGTATGTAAGCAGTCCTTGGTTCTTTTGGCGCGTAAGAAGCGGGTAGAGCGTTCCTTCCACCACAATAATCCGAGCATCTTTTAATATGCCTATCAATTCAGAAGCATAGGCGTCTTTTTTATCTAAAATACTTAATATGCAATATTCCAGTACGCCTCGCCTCATTTGAGATTTTGTGTTTTCAATATTACTTTGACTCATAATCTTTCCTGTTAATGTATTAAAGGCTTAACGGTATTCGCTGTAACGACGTAAATTTTCTGCAGTTACGGGGAGTCCGCGCATTTGCAATTTTTCAGAGGCTGATCGAGCTTTGGGTACGGCAATCCATAGAATAATGTAAATCCAGAAGCCTGCACTTCCCATAAAAAAAGAGGCAACAGCCAACACCCGCACCAATACGGGGTCGCAGTCAAAGTAAGCGG
>FZPS01000146.1_pt473 | contig 31135 bp, 40 predicted proteins | sample 1817821 | NCBI WGS metagenome assembly FZPS01 (sample SAMEA104158645, study PRJEB21678) | metagenome | place: Germany | collected 2015-04-21
GTCCAATACTAAAGAATATAATTTTTATACTTTTCTGGCATAAAGGAAAAAACACCCTATCTGCCAAACAAAAAAAGGCCTGATACGATTGTATCAAACCTATTCTATCGACTTGTCTTTATGATACCGAAATGATACCAAAATTTTCTCTGGTTTTAATTTTTGATACCGAAATGATACAAAAATTTGAGTATTTTTCATATAAAAATTCAAAATTAGATGTGCGTAATGTATACCACTATCACCGGGCATAAGGACTAGTGGTTAGCTTATTAGTTCAATATAGGTAGCACGAGAGTTACCAATAATAGTTTTATTAAAGGAGAAACACTTATGTCCGATTATGAACTTCCAGTTACTGTCTCTTCAATGAGGCATGAATTCGGAACCTTCTTTGACAGAGTTAGAGTTCTTTATAACTTAGCATTCTTCAAAGAAGAAAAAGGCTACAGAGCGGAAGTTGTGAAAAAGTACGCTGATGAATTGTTTGAGGCTAACCGCATCAGTGAGTATGTTTACTCCATCATTGGAGAAGCGATTCAAAAATTCACACTACTCTCTCCAGTCAAATTAAAAGAGATGAACCCAACTAAGCTCGAGCAATTGTGCAAGTGGATTAACATCTCTATTGATGACATTAACGGTGAAATAAACGATTTAATGTCGAAGTAACTAGCTCCTTAACGGGAGCTTTTTATTATTGTGGAAAGTCAATTGTTCCAGAATCAAACACCGAAACAAAGGATACTTCGGAATTGGTTTTTTCTTGATTATAAGTAAACGTTAAGGACTTCATTAATGAGTAATCGTTTTTAACAAGTAAGCTAGCCTTAACTTGTGTAAAACCGTTAGCATCATTCCCTAACACAGTCTTCACGTAATTGGCTGGAATATCAGCACTAAAACGTATATCAGTTCCTTCTTTTGTTTCAGTTATATTACTAAAGTAATCTTTGTTTAAAGAGAACGAGGACAATCCTGTTTTAAGATACTCAGATTCATCATATGTTCTCCAAGTCCAGCCACTACCATCGTTTTCACAAATTTGATTATTTCTAAAATAGGTAGTTTTTTCGGTTGTTGTAAATTGTTCGCCTTGGCCATAAGTGTTCAAAGATTTTGTATTTTCTATCTTTTTAGCTTGGGTTCCATCATCAAACTTTACCCTGAGCTGAATCGACTTAGAATTAACTATTTCAGAAGAATAAAACTGTTTGATACTATAATCGAAACCATTAGTTGTGCGAATATTGTAGTTAGATACAGAAGACAAAGCCTTTTCAAAATTAGATAGTTCGGTTTGACCATCTCCGCCAGAAGAACCGCCATCAGAAGGTTTATCTTGAGACCCACATGCCACTAATGCAAAGCAGCACACTGCTAGGCTTGAAATAAACATTAATTTATTTTTCATAATGGGAATCTCCTTTTGATTATAAACGCAAGTCCAAGCATTAATCCGCTCACCGCGGCAGCGACCCCTAAAAACAAGCTATCAAAAACCTTTTCCGAGATAGCAAATTCAGAATTAATGCCATTAACAAATGCATTGTATTGTTCAATTAAACTATTAAGTTTTGCTTCAACCATAGCTCTATCAGAATCGGTTAAGCCACTCATTCTTGATTGAAAATCAACAATTTTAGAATATGTTGATAAATCAACATTAGTGATGTTATCAATTTCAGAAATGAGTTGATCTCTTAATAGAGCGCTTTGATATTCTTCAGTATACTCACTCGAATATTGAGCTGTGTATGTAACATTGCCTGTGCAGGTTGATGAAACATCTTTATCCCAGCCAGTGAATGTGTAGTTGTAAGTATTATCTGAAGGTCTACTTGGATTTGATGGAACACTAATGGTATCACCATAATGATAGGTGCCAGTAGAAATCACTGTTCCATCATAATCAACAAATGTGACTGTGTATTCAATATAAGTACTTGAGAATGAGGCTGTATATGTTGCATTACCTGTGCAAGTCTCAGACACATCTTTATCCCATCCAGTAAAGGTATAGGTATAAGTATTATCCGCATCTTTAGATGGGTTAGGAACATTGACCTGGTCACCATAATGATAAGTACCAGTACTAATTACATTTCCACTATCATCCAAGAAAGTGACCGTGTACTCGATGTACTCACTCGAATATTGAGCTGTGTATGTAACATTGCCTGTGCAGGTTGATGAAACATCTTTATCCCAGCCAGTGAATGTGTAGTTGTAAGTATTATCTGAAGGTCTACTTGGATTTGATGGAACACTAATGGTATCACCATAATGATAGGTGCCAGTAGAAATCACTGTTCCATCATAATCAACAAATGTGACTGTGTATTCAATATAAGTACTTGAGAATGAGGCTGTATATGTTGCATTACCTGTGCAAGTCTCAGACACATCTTTATCCCATCCAGTAAAGGTATAGGTATAAGTATTATCCGCATCTTTAGATGGGTTAGGAACATTGACCTGGTCACCATAATGATAAGTACCAGTACTAATTACATTTCCACTATCATCCAAGAAAGTGACCGTGTACTCGATGTACTCACTCGAATATTGAGCTGTGTATGTAACATTTCCTGTGCAGGTTGATGAAACATCTTTATCCCAGCCAGTGAATGTGTAGTTGTAAGTATTATCTGAAGGTCTGCTTGGATTTGATGGAACGCTAATGGTATCACCATAATGATAGGTTCCAGTAGAAATGACGGTTCCATCATAATCAACAAATGTGACTGTGTATACGTTCTTAACACTAATTACAAAGGAATCCTCAATTTCTCCATAATTAACTGTGAGGGTTTTGATTCCTGCGGTCGTTGTATCAAAGCCAGTTATCATTGATGCTTCTAAATCAACATATTCTGTGTAGTTATCGGCTGACTCAAAGACAATACGCAAATATCCGCCTGTTAAATCCAATTCCTCACCAAGATAATAGACAAGTTTTTCTGGTTGAACCAGTTCGTAATAATTAATTGTTCTTTCAGTAACAGTGATATTAAATTCACATTGGAAGCCACCATATTCTACAAGAACAGGAACAGTACCAGTTAAGCTTGTATTGAAGGAACAAAAAGAATTTTCCAATGTTATTTTTTTATTTGTTCCGTTAGTGTAATTAATCTGTAATTTACCCGTTGAAAAATCAGTCGCTTGTCCCAAAACATATGTCGTTTTTGATGGCAAAGTTGACACGGCAATTGATGAAATCTTGTAGATATTGATAACAAACGATGTTTGGAAGCCGTGATAAGTTAATATGATTGTTTGCTCGCCAAAAATTGAATTATCAAATCCAGAAACATCGCATTGAGACATATCAACAACATCAGTCGTTTCATTGTCATAATGGACATTAATTTTGCCGCCACTTAAATCTAATTCTTCTTCATTTATTAGATATTGTAGCTTTGTTGGTTTTGTATTAATCGAAATAGAAGTAATGCTCTTTTGAACAACTGTGACAGTCAAATAATTGGAAGACTTTACTCCTCTATACTGAGCATAAACAGTTTGGACACCAATTTTGTTTTTGTTATAGCCCTGCAAGTATTCCTGTTCAAAAGAGATGGATGTAGAAACACCGTTTTGATTCGTGATAGAAAGTGAATACGAAGATAAATCTAATTCATAGTTCTCCAAAATCTGGAACTCAAGTGTACCTACAATTTCAACCTCTTCAATTGAATTATTATCAAAATATTGAAGAGTTGGATATTCGTAATCTGTGAAGTAATCAAAGCACCAAATTGAAACAAAATCAAAGCCAGTAAAAGTGCTTTTGTTTTTAAATGCATCATAAGAGACGCCACCAGAAGTTTGAGAAGAGTACGCGTAATTGGCTTTAACTGAATCATAAAAACAATTTGAAACAGTGTAAGTCACGTAAATATTTGTGCCCTCTGCAGGACTGCCAATGATAGCCCTTTTTGTATATTCCGCTCCTTCGGTTCCGAGTTCACCGACAGAAAAGCAATTTGAAATCTTTATTGTTGGTTTGCTTGAAGATGATCCAGATTTTACACCGCCAAGAATACCTGATGATGTTTCATAATTCTTATTATTATAGTAATAATAACAACAAACATTTCCTGTATTATAACAATCGTTAATTGTTATGCTTGTGCAAGCGTAAGCACAAATACCACCAGTGGAAAAACCCATACTATTTCCACTGGTTCCATTCACACGTGCTGTAACGTTACCAGTATTATAACAATAGGAAATTGTTGCAGATCCAACACTCACAGCGACAATGCCGCCTAGGTAAGTAAAGGTTTCAGAGCATGAACCATCTATGTCGACGGTATTAGAACAATATTGAATTTTAGATGAGCCTAAGGAGCAACCAACAATACCGCCAGCATACGGACACTTGTTAAACGCTCGTAAGTTTGTGCATTTCGAAACGGTAGAAGAAGATAAAACTCCAACTATTCCGCCATTGGCATTTGTGCCTGTAGTGATGCTATTAAATGCTTGTGATCCTGAAGGCATTTCTTCAAAATGCAACAAGCCTTTATTCACACAAGAGGTGATTGTGGAACTAGACAAAGCATATCCACAAATACCACCAGTCATTCTTCCGCCGCTATCAAAGGAGGAGCCAGAAGGCCATGTAAAATCAGACTCATTAACGCAATTCGTAATTTTAGAGCTTTCGATTCTTCCTGCAATTCCACCTTCTTGACCATAATATCGTTGAGTAACACTTACTTTCGAACTGCAGTCTGTAATGTTGCTGCTTTTCATAAAGCCACAAATAACACCTGAATAAGGGCTGGCACCATTGCCATAGAAGCTGAAAGTTCCACTTTTTACATGACAATTTGTGACCTTTGTAGAAAGACCATACCCCACAACACCACCAATATAACTGGAATTCGAACCGCTTAGAACATAATTAGTGAAATTCAAATTTTTAACGACAGCTTGTTTTGCGTTTCCAAAAAAACCAACATAATGAGTGGTTGAACTATTTTCAGAGACTTTTAAGTTATCAATAGCAAAGTTGTTGCCATCAAAAGTTCCTGTAAAAGGGCTTTCTTCTGAACCAATAGGGAGAAACTTTGAAGTACTCCCATTATAAAAAATGCCTCCAGATTCATAATCGGAATCTAGGATTTTGATATTTGAAACAAGACTAAAATGAGCATCAAGATGATTAGAAATATTAAGAAGATGATTCTTTGAAGAAATCAAGAATGGCGATTCTTCTGTTCCGTCTCCATCTAAAAACTCTTGTTGTCCATCTGCGTGAACTGCAACTGGCAATTTATCTACATGTTTAGCAGAAATAGCTAAACCACAAAGAAATAAAGGCATAGTGCTAAATAATAAAATTTTCTTAAGTTTCATAGCAATCTCCCGTATACTCAAATTCGCTTTTATTTTACTACAAGCATATACGCTCGTTCAAGTGCACGAAACGAACAAAAAAATCCCTGCTACTAGGATTTCTCCGTTCACAGGGATAATTTAGTTCTTTAATTTGTAAATTGTTGCTTCAACTTGGTTAGTGATCCACTTTTGTAAATCGCCATAGTTCTGAGTGATAAATGTTTTAAGTTCTTCCGTCAGCTCGGAGGTGATTATGGCTTTAGCTTTATCAAAGGCAATAGCTTGTTCTTCTTTACCAAAGGAACCACTATTCTTTAATGATTCAACATAGGTTTGGAATGTTACCTGCACCGCATTAGTCACGATGCCGATTGCTTTAGTGAATAATGCTTGAGCTTTCTCGTCTTTGATTTTAGTGGATAACCATTGGGACAACTTAATTCCCAAGAAGCTTATTAGCGGCAAAATAATACATGTCGTAACTGCCGCTAAAACATTGAGTAAAATTTGGTTCATTTATGAGCCTCCTTATTTAAATGATTTTCAATTGAGGATATGGCTTCGGTGACTGGACCATCACATCCTTGTTCCTTAAGTCCTTTTAGACATGCAAGAACGCCTGTTGTAAGAACTTTTTGTTCTTCTTTGATGGATTTGATGTCGTCATCTTGTTTGTTCTGCCTAAGTATCCATTTATGAATTGTGGTAAAACAAGCAATTATCGTTCCTAGAGCAGTGATCACTGAAGCAATGATGATAATAACTTCAACTAATTGGCTCACGGTTGTTCCTCCTTATAAACACTTTCTAGATAAGAAAAAACCTCATTTAATTCATTGAGGTAATTTCTAGGATTCTTTTTGAACTTTAATGCTAATTCCCTATCTTTTTCAGGGAAGACGTATTCAAATTTAGATGTTTTAGTATAATGCTCCACTAGTGCTTTTATCCTAAACAAGTGATAAAGAGGCTTGCTGTTATTAACATCATCAAGTCTAATTCTAAAGTAATCAACAACTCTGCCGAGCCACTTCTTGAAGCAAGTTTTCCAATCAATGTTGATTAGAGCAATGAATGTTTCTCGATACTCTTCGTCGAGATATTCAAGATTGTCTTTAACCAAAAGAACATTATCCATCCAGATAGCAAAATAAGACATAACTCTATCATCAAATCTACAAAGCTTTTCAAAATATGGCGCACCAATTACGAAGAAATCATAACCATCTTCTTTAATGACGTTTGTACCATCATATCCATCGACAATTACAATGTAATCTTTATCGCTTTCATCATCAGAAAGTCCAAAAATCGAAGAGCCAACTTTATAAATTGCAAGGATCTTATTGTCTGGCATTATTTTAGTTAGTAACGTGAACATATTTTGGTTCATTCCCCCTACTGTCTTCTAAGTAAAGACCACTTGATGTGATTTGGCCTGAAAGCTGATAATGGTTGCCCATATATGTGTAATAAACGATGCCACCGCTTCCAGACATTGCTCTAGCTTTAAATGTGATGTAACATCCGCCAACATAAACGCCAATGACACCATCGCCTGAGTTTAAGCTAGTAATGTCATCAAACTTATAAGTGTTGCCACTTTTTGAAGAATACATCCACTGCCATTTTCCTCCGTAAATAGAACGCAAATTTGAGTCGACTCTATTTGCAGCATTATTTGCAAGAATCGATGGAGCAACGATTGTAGGAACGTCGTAAGAAGTATCTAATGTTAACGAAGATGTAGTTTTTGTGTATCTGCATAAAGGAAGCTCATAAATAAGACCACCATTCATTAAGTCTTGTTGAGTAAGCGATGGCCATGTGGAACTAGCTTCTTTCTTTTCAAGAGTTACTGAATTGTTTCCAAGATCAATCTTAATAACAACATAGCCATAGGCCGAGCCATCTAAAGAGACAGAAATCTTAGTGTTACTTTCTACATAGATTCTTCTCCCATAGACCTGCACATAGCCATTTTGAAATGAAATGTAATTATTGCTTGTGCTAGGGAGGCATCTGCCAAGCACCCAAGCTAATACACCATTTTGGTTACTGGCCATAAAGTGGTTCATGTCAGCATCCATTTTTGCGGTAACTGAAGATGCATCAAATGTGATTTTAACTAAAGCCATATTAGCCCCTCCTATCAATTAGTTTAAGTTTATCTGTCAAAGACAGACGGTATTCACCAAGTGTTATTTTGGCAATGTTAAAAGTCCCTTTGAATTCCACCTTTGAGACGATGGTTTCATAGGTTTTACTTTCGGTAATAAAAACCACTATCGCACCGACTTTTAAGTCTTTTAATGCTTCAATCTTATTTGTGATAAAAGAGAAGTTAAAAGTGATTGTATGTTCTAAGGAAGAATCGACCAGTGCTTTAGTGGCTTTTGTAAGTAAAGAATCATAGTCTTTATCACCATAGAACTCATACTTCATTTTGACCTTCTGAATTCTTTTTAATGCTGGAGCGGTTGTTACCACTTGGCCATCATTAGTTAGGTAATAAACAACTTGATTTGTATGCTGCGTATTTTCAGCTTTTGGAATGTAATAAACTTTGTTTAAGCTTATCTCATTGGTGTCGTTTACATTGAGTTCAGTGATCGTTCCTAGATTAGATTTCATGGTGATTCCAATCTTTGCAGAAACCACTTTGATTCTTATCTTTGAAAACTTGCCATTTGCGAGCACCACTTCATACTCAAGTCTAATGCCGTACGTTTTAGAGAACTCTTCCACTAAATCGAGGATGTTTTCTTTGGTATCAGCTTCATACTTTAGATTGCAGTTTTTCACCACTTCTATAGCTGTTTCTAAATAAGAGACATTTTGGTAAGTGTCACCTGAGTACTTAAACGTGTTATTAATAAGGTTCACAATAAACTGAGCAGAGTTACCGCTAAAGGTCGTTGGTAAAGGCACATCAACATCGAGCAAAGAAAGATAATCCTTTGTTTCCACTTTTGTTTGAGCCTTATCATCAGTCTTGATTGAAGTGATTATTCCGACGTATGGATAACCTTTATCTTTAACGATGAGTAAGTCGCCAATTTTAGCGTTTAAACTTTGTTTATTTACTGTGAATTTACTCTTTTGAGGAATAAGAGCATCTAGAATGATGTCAAAATCATCAGTGGCATAAGCATGGTCTATTACTTCGAAGTTTTGTTCGTTTAGAAAGATTAAATGCATATGACCTCCTAATGAGCAATGTACTCTTCTTTATAAGCAATCTCACATGTAGCCTCTTCTCTAACACCAGGATCAAAAAAGATCTCACTTTCACCCGGAGGAAGAAATAAGAAGTTGTCACATGAGAAGTCCTGCTTATCGTAGTAGTCAATTTCTTCTCCGCCATAGATAAGCTTGATATATTGATTTACAGGATCAGAAGAAATCTCGATTAAAGGCTCATCACGTTCATCGACTAAAAGTCGAAGGGTCTGAACATCTACACCATTTTGTCTGATGATGACTCTAGGGTTATAGCAGTTTCCATAAAGTCTAATGAGTAAAGGAACATCTCTAGGCGAATCGTTATAAACGGTTACTTTCCCGTTAAAACTAATCGCATAAACATATGGATAATCATAGGTGTATATCTTCCCACCACCAGTATCAGTAACATCGATGTGAGCAGACTTATTGACTAGCCATAAGGAAAGGCAATCAATCTTAACTTGTGTCTTTAGTACGCCTTGCTCTAATTGAGTCTTTGAAGATGACTTAACATTTACAAAGCAATATTTCTTTCCTGCATCAGTTTCATAGAAGAGTCGCATCTCTTTACTTTTAGTAAGAAACTCTCTCCAACGAGTAAAACCCTGATAGCCATCAATAAAATCTAAAGTGAAATCAATGGTTCTTTGAGGGATGGTTCTTTTAGTCTCAACAAAGCGTGCGTTATAGTCTTCGTACTCGATTTCAAATTCAAATCCTAAACCATCGAGTTCTTCAATGACACAATTATGTGAGTAATCAAAATAGAAGGTGCTACCAACTTCATTAACAAGATAAAATCTACGTCTCATTAGTAGGCACCTCCTAATGCTGTATTAATTGAATCAATATCCACATCACCACTTGAGTTAATGGTGACGTTGTTTGTGGTTGTCGAGTGATCATCATTCATATATGAATTACTAGTTGATTTGACTGTATTTTCAGCATCAAAGTCACCTGTGCCGAACATCTTTCCAATGAGCTTAACTAGCCATCCGACAGTGTGGTCAAGAATCCATTTAACCGCAGAGATAATCGCGTTAAGGATATCTAAGATAGGTTTAAGGATTTGGAATAAGATTTGAAGGACCGGAACAATGACTGCTTTGATGACATTACCAATAATCACTAAGATTGGCGAAATCGCTTCAATAATTGTGAAAATGACATCGAGAATATCCATGATTGGCGTTAAGAACGTCTCAATTAATGGAAGAAGAATCTCCAATAACTCCGCAATTACTTCAATGATTCCACTGACAAATTCGATTAATGGTTCAAGGATCGCGAGAATGATCTCCAGGATTGGTTCCAAGATATCAATGATGATGTCTAGTAAGACAACCACCACTTTGATCACTTCGCTTAAGATATCAACGATGACATTAATGATTTCGATAAGGATGTTTAAGATTCCATCCACAAGCTCAATAATGACGTCGATAATTTGAACCACTAATTTGATGACAAGCTGAATGATTCTAGCTACTACCTGCAAGATCTTAGCGATCAATTGAGTAATAGGAATTAAAACAGTCGTTAGCATCTCAAGGATTCTAGTAATAGGTTCGATAAGGCTCTCAAGTAGTTTTACTACTTCATCAAGCACCATCATGACTACATCTAAAACGCCATCGATGATTTCAACTAAGACATCAATGATTTGATTAATAACATTCATCAATATGTCGAGGATAGGTTTTAACTTCTCGATGATTTTACCGACAAGCTCCACGATTTTATCGATGAGTTGTTTAACTATATCCAAGAGCCTTTTTAATAAAGCCCTGAAGTTTTCATTCTGTAGAAGAAGCACCGCAATGATGCCGATAATAAGAGCCCATGGACCTGCTTTAGCTACAGCGCCTAAAACTTTTGTAGCACCAAATAATGCAGACACGGCCTCTTTAAGTTTTCCAACTAATCCAATAACTTTGGCCACTATGGTTAACACTGGCCCTAAGGCAGTAAGTACCCCACCGATCACGCCTATGACAACCTTTAATCCAGATGACATTTCTTTCCATTTTTGGATGAGTTCTTTCACCTTAGGAATAACTGTGTCCTTAAGGAAGTTAACGATTTTAGTGATAACTGGAGCTAATGCTGTAGCAAGCTCAGTTCTTAAAGAAAGGAACGCTTGCTTGAGTGCGTAGATTTCGTTGCCAAGTTTACCAGTTGTCTCTGCATCTTCTTCGGAGACAATACCAACTTTTTCCGCTTCTTCCATCCATGCTTCAAGCTCATCTTCTGATGCACTTAAAACAGGGTTTAAAAGGGTGCCAAGTTTATCACCAAAGAATTGATTCGCTAAAGCAGTTCTAGTAGCAGCATCTTCCACTCCTGCTATAGCACTACGGATTTTCTTGAAAGCTGCTTCTGCATCTAGACCAGCAAGATCATCCATTGTTAAACCAATTTTGGATAACTGCTCAGAGACATCATCTCCATTAGCAATTTGTCCTAAAAGGTTATTAATCTTTTGGAATGCTTTATCTAGATATTGGGTTTCACTACCAAGTTGTTTAGCAGCATATTCCCATTTTTGAAGAGCTTCTAATCCAACACCTAACTGCTTTGCAGTATCAGCCATCTGATTGACTGTTTCAGTTGTCTTTAATGCTAAAGCCGATAAAGCAGTAACAGCTGCAGTTACTGGAGCTGTGATGTATTTAGTCATCGCACCACCTATGGCAGACAACTTATTAACATCGATTTTCCCTAAAGCAGATATTTTGTTATCTGTTTGCTTTAACTCTTCATTTAGCTTTGCTACTTCTGCCTCTGTATATTGGACAGCACGTTGCATTTTCTTGAATTCTTGCTCACTGACTGTGCCGAGTTTTACACCTTCTTTCGCAAGTTCAAGTTGTTTCTTTTGTTCTTCTAACTTTTTCTTAGTGGTCTCTAAGATGCCGTTAAGCTTATCTTGTTTTTGTTTCCACAAGTCGACGTTAGAAGAATCGTATTTTAAGTTTTTATTAATTGCAGCTAGGTCTCTTTGTTGCTCTTTAAGGTCAGAATTGAGGGATTTGATAGAAGACTCAAGTTCCGTTGTATCAAGACCGAGCTTAATATTTAGACCTTTAATTGCTTCTGCCATCACCCTCACCTCCTTAACCTAAAAAGGCATCTATATCTGCCTGAGTTGCTTGTCTAGAACCACCTTCTTCATAGATAGATTTTTGTAATTTGACTATTTCAAGATAGGTTCTAATATCAAAGAATTCCGCATCACGAATCGGGATTCCTAGTTGAGCCAAGTTGAAAATTATGTTTGCCGTGATGTTTCCTCTTGGCCTTATGGTTTTGGGGCTAAATCAGTCCCTTCGGAATTTTTCTTAATTTCCCCTAAGAGTTCGCCAATGGTATTAGCAAGATTTGTGAGCTCTTCAACGTTGGATAAAACGCTAAAGTCAAAGAGTTGAAGGAAACGGTCATATGATTCATTGAAGAAAGGTTTGTGTAAGATATAAACCAATCTAAAAAGGACATCGATAAACTTACCAACATCGTTTCTGTTTTCGCTGATCGCTTTATCTAACTTTTCGACATCATCAAATAGTTCAGTACCAAAGACGTTTCTGTAAGAAATGATGGTAAAAAGGGAAGAAGCCAATCTGAACTCCTTCCCATTGAGTTTAACTGTGCGTTCCATACTCTATTCCTTATTCAGGGATTTCTGGAATCACTGGAGCGGTAGTTAAGAAGTTTGTGTAGTTACTATCACCTTTAGCACAGACACAGTTAGTGATTAAATCATCGCCAACTTCAATTGGTCTAGCTGTGATGTTAAGAGTAACTGAGTTAGCTTCAATGCTATCCGCTTTTGATTTGGTTGCTTCAGCAATTGGGGTAACACTACATAAGTAGTACCAGACTCTTCTTGCTTTAGCATCACCTTGGAATTCAAAACCTAAGGCAAAGGTCACTACTGGTGCGTTAGCGATTTCCACTAAGTTACCATTCGCGAGTCTCTTATAGCCTAAAACTGCGGTTTTGAAATCGTCAGGGATTTCTGTGAATTTAAGTGTTAAGGTTCTACCTGCATTTTGGACTAATGATGCGTATAAAGTATCATCAGCATAAACGTTGGTAGATCCACCCACTACTTCACTCGAGAACTCTTGAGCCCCCGGTAATGCGACTGGAGTATCAAAGCTCCAGTTACCATTATTGTCTTGAGCGGCAATTGAATAATGGACGTTACGTAATCCGAACGTGATTTTGTTATTTGGCATGTTTAAAATCCTCCAGCCTAATTTCATAAACTCTATAAATAGAGCCATCCGAGTTTTTGTATTCAGATGTTAAAGAAAAGATGTAGTCGTTTTTTAGAAGAGCAGTTTCTAGCTTTTCCTCTAAGGCTTCATCTTTTTTCTTTGTTGATAATGTAATTTGAATCGTTCTTAAGTAGTAAGTTGGGCGATCATCTGCAAATTCAGGTGGTCTTTTTGATATCTCCTGATAAATGATGAACGGAGCTTCTGCATTTTGCTCATTGTCATAATCAAGATGAGCATAGATGACTGTAGGAAGAACGGTTAATAACACTCTTCTTAGTTTCTTAAGCATTATCCACCTCCATTAATTATCTTTCTGATATCGTCTAGCATTTTCGGTGTGAACTCATCGTAAGCAGGTCTTAAAAAAGGGCGAGCAGATACGAGTTTTCCACTACGATGCTTAAAGCCAAGTTCTACTAAATGAACGATGGAACCTTTGGTTTTGGAATAAATAACAATAGTTTTGTTTATGCCTTCACCATATGATTCCTTAATAAAAGAATCGCCTAAATGCTCATGTGTCCACGGTGTTCTAGGTGCATGTTCTTTTATATAGTCCAGGATTAAGTCGGCTGTTTCATCTAAGCGTTGTAATATCGCTAATTCAACGTCCTTAGAATAACTTTTAACGGCCTTTTCAATCTCTGGTGTGAGAGCGGTAAGTTCTAAAGATTCCATTCAACGATGTCCTCCTTTTTGATTTGGGTTTCGCTAGCATAAAGTTCCATCCACATTCCGTTTTGATAAGTCCTCTCTACTTTGTAGATGGTATCTTCATTAGGAACATAAAGGTACTTGCTACCGTCATAAAGGAACACTTGAATTGAAACCTTAAAATCAAGTAAAACTTTGCTCTCTTTTGAAGAGTAATGTTCCTTAGAAGTGATGGAGGCTGTCATCCCCACCACCTCTTTGGAGCCGACCAAACGCAAGACCTGGTTTCCCAGATCATCAGCATCTGTTTTAACATGTAATAGGAATAAGTTGATGTTGCCGGAATTAGGATACGCTATCACGAGGAAGAACCTCCACCAACCTCAGGTCTATGCAAGCATAGTTGCCTGAGTAAGACGTCAAAGCTCTTGGGAAGCTCTTTCACTTCTCCGTTACTATTGAATCCGAAATGTGTCTTCACAAATATGGTAATAAGAGCTGTCACTAAAGGATTGTCATCTGATTCAGCGGTTTCACGAGGAACTCCAGCTGTGACTAGCAACTGGCGGCACGAGGCAATATGAATCAAAATTTCATCATCAGCGTAGTTTTCTGTTGCAGGGATAAGCAAAGCTTTCTTCATCTTCTCTAGCATGTTTTCGCACGACATTTTAGACACCTCCTCTACTCGTTAGAATATTCTTCCTATTACTCTTAAACGGAAGGACCCGCCTTCATACAAAAGAAAAAGGATCTCTCCTTATTCAAAATGTATTGCGACTAGCGACTTATCAAGGTTAGCGGGCACTCCTCCGTGTTTCGACCTATGGTCTATTCTCCGTCATCAGGATTTTCTGGATCAGGAGTTACAGGTTCTTCAGGTTGAGCGGCATTGGATGAGCCAGCTTTTTTAACTCTTAAGAAACCTTTGTAGCCGATGACGTTACCACCAGTGAAGACAGAAGCCTTATAGCAGATAATGCCATCTTTGAATTTATAATCAGTGGATTTGGCTACTTCTACACCACTGAAGATTGGGACTTCGTAGTTAGCGAGTGGACCATAGGCGATACCATATTCACCAGCTTGAGTACTTGCAGCAGAGATAGCTTTACAGTGACTTGAGATGATGAATGGAATACCATCGATGGTTTTTGCCTTATAGTCAACAGTATGGACTTTTCTACCTTCAGCGGTTCTTAAACCAGCAAAGGCTCTTAAATCGTTCTTGTTGAGGATGAGGACACAACCACCTTCGACTTCTTCATCACCGCCATAGGCATAGACGATATCATCGAGTGTGTTCTCGTCAATCGCGCTAATTTCTAAGTCGGTAGCATCTGCTAAAGCTTCACAGTTAGCAGAGAAGATACCTTTGAAGGTGTTTGTGGTACCTGCACCACGAAGGATTTGTTCGGAGATTTTCTTTCTTAAAGCGATATTAACACCCTTTAAAACTTCTCCTTGGTAATCTGCCGCTGGGAGTTTCTCTAACTCTTCGGTGATTTCTGCATAAGCAGTAACTTTAACTTTGGAGATTGTTAGATAACCAAATTCTGGTTCTGCCGTGGTATAAGGATCACCTTCAGCGGTAAGACCACCAGTACCATGAGATTTCACGAATGATTTCTTATAGGTTTCTCCACCTTTAAGATTCACTGCGTGAACTTGTTCTACTAATGTAGAGACTTCTCTAAATGGAACCGGAGAGATTTTGTCATCGACATGCTCTGGGAGTAAAACTCCATCTGCAGTTACGGTAACAGTTCTGCCCTCTTTGAGAGCTTTGCCACGAGCTTCTACTTCTTCAGCAGTTTCTGTGGATTTGGTTTCAATGATCACATTAACATCAAACTTACCTCTCATAGCGAGTTTCTTTTCGATGGCTTTGCGTTCATTTGTAAGTTCGTCGACTTCTTTATCAAACGCTTCTAACTTTTCGACATCTGTTTCGGAATCGACTAAGCCACGGATTTCATCAATACGGGCTTTGATTTCTTTGAGTTTAAGTTCTAGATTCATAAATGAATTTCCTCCTAAATTTTGGTTTTAATGGATAGTCTTTTAACTAGCACTGTTCTTCGTTCAAGAGTCTCTTCATTCTCCAATGCCTTTAGTTCAGCATCCGCTAACTCTAAAGATCGAGCGCTTGCTTGGATGGAAGTTTGGTCGTAGGCCGGCAAGTCCACGACACTGACGTCAAAGAGCCTATCAATTGCCGTGATAGTTCTTTTTGGTAGCTTTCCACTTTTATCCCAGCTTTGACTTTTAACAGTAAAAGCAAATGACATCTTGTCTAATAGACCAGCTTCAATGGATTTAAAGATATCCCTGTTACTGGTTGTGTCGATGAGTTCGGCATGAATCTTCAAGCCTTTTTCATCAACTTCTAAAGAAAGAGAACCATTTCTGGTCCTCGCTAAGATAAGATGAGTATCCGTATGGTTATATTTAAACGGAACATCTTTCATATTAGTTTCTTTTAAGGCATTGCCATCAATGACTTCGATAAAGCCATGTCCCTCGGTTCCGATAAGGGTTTCCTCATTGAACACGATGGCATAGCCTTCCACTATCATTTCGCCTTGATTATTTTCATCTTCTCTTGATTCGATAGATGAGAATCTTGTTTCTTTATCATTCATCTTCATTGACCTCCTCCTTTGATTTAGGTTTCTTAAAGAATTTATCTAGTTGATATTGAGTTGCTTTATCAGCATCAACATAGTTGAGTGATTGTAATCTCTTATGTCCACCTTCTATTGGTTCAAATCCTAATAAGGCTCTAGATTCATTGAGCGAGAGGATTCCTAAACCCATCAGTTTTTCAATCGCCTGGACCTTAGTGTTCCAACTAGCGTATTGAAGTCTTTCAGAGTAGAAGATGATTTGTTCGCCTTTCTCTAATTGGCCTCTTGTTAATAAAGCCTTAGAAAAGGCTTCAGATAAAGCAATGGCGATACCTTCAATAACGGATTCATAGAAAGCGTTATATTCGTTTTCGTCATACTTGTTATCAAAGATAGCCTCACTAACTCCAAAGTAAGAAATGATCTTCTTTTGTAAGAATGAAAGCGTGTTGCTATCAATGAGTTTTGGATCCACGTTAAGAGGAACATATTCGCTTTTAAGGTCGACAGGGATAATGGCACTTCCGTTATCCTTGCTCGCTTCTTTAATCGCATCATCGAATTCCTTCTTCTGCGCGGTCTTATCTTTCTCGTTAAGGATTCCATTTATTTTTAATAAACCCTTAATTTGAAATGATGTTTTTATCGCATTATCTAATCCCTGCAAGATTGAATCATTAATCTTGATTGTCTTAAGAAGAGCGGCATGGTCGCTAACGGCACTAGTTCCACCAAAGACATCATTGATTCCATAGAACCTTCTTAAATGGATAATTGATTCATAAGGAAGTAGATATTGCTTTCCATTAGAGAAATAAAAACGGAGGAACACTCCACCGCTTTCATCTTTGAGCATTTCTACCGAGTTCGGCCTGATTGGCCATAGCTCTTTCAAGTCATAGTTCTCATCATAAACTGGATAGATAAATGCATTGTTATTTAAATAAAGCAATGTGACTACTCGATAAATGAAATCATAAGGAGTCATCAATGGGTTAGGCTGGAACTTTAATAGGTATGCCAGATTCCCCTTTTTCTCCTGTACGGTTTCATTATCTTCTGTCTTCACATATCTCGGTTTCAGTTTTGCTGAGTGAGTCGCTATTCTATCAATACAAATCTTCACAACATCAGAGGCATTGATGTTATCTCCAAAGTCAGTGAATAGGTTTAATGTTGATTTATAAATAGAAGCATCATAGTTCACAGGTGCCACTACTTTTTTCTTTCGTTTGAATATGTCGAATAAACCCATAGTGACCTCCTAACTTATCATGTTTTCATAATCAGTCTTGTATCTGGTCAATACTGCATAAGCAATAATCAACGCGACACATCCATCGATTCTTTTAAGTTTGCTATTTAATTTGCTCGGTTGGATGTTTCCATTAAGGTCAACCTTCGCTTGGGTGTTAGCAAAGCACCATTTGAGTATTGGATTGTTATCATAGATAACTAATTTATTCTTAAGGTCTCCCTCAAGCTGTTTCATTGGTTCGGAAAGGGTGTAGATTCCTTGACGGATTTTCTCCATCGTGAATCCTGCATCTTCCATTTCCTTAACCCAATATTGCGAATTCCATGGATCATAGCCAATCCATAAAGGACGGATATTATGTTCTCTAACCATAGAAACAAACCACTCGGTTACCTTTGAGAAGTCATTTTGGTTTCCTTCTGTAAGAGTGATGTAGCCCTTTTTAACCCAAAGGTCATAAGGAATCTTGTCTTCCTCCACTCTTTTAAGGACTAACTCGCTAGGCATAAAGAAATGTGGGATGACATATTTCTTACCATTTTTAATGACTAATAGGACAGCCGCTGTTAAATCGGTAGTCGAAGATAAATCCACTCCACCGATGGCATAGGTTTCGCCTAGGTCATCTAGTTTGAAGCGGGTTTCATTGTTCAGCTCATCAAAGGTGAGCCAGGAGCCACTTTCGATTTGTTTAATATTGAAATCCTTACAAAGCATCGTGACTTTAGTGCCTAAATCGTTCTTGGCTTTGTTCATGATGTCATTGAAGTAAGACAAAGTCTTAATGGTTCCTAAAGAGGGATTGCTCTTCTGCCAAGAGGATGGATCACAAAATACCTCATCCATATTGTCTTGGGTATAGAGCCAAGGAAGAATCCTTTCATCCTTAATCTCACCTTTAATCATCTTTCTGACATAGGCGAGTTTGTTATCGAGGAATCCTCCTATTGTTGTTCCTTCGGTTGTAATAATAAAAATCAAAGGTTCTTTCTTTGTGGATTGAGATTGCTTAATAGCGTCATAGACTTTACTATCAGTCATCTCATGGACTTCATCGATACATCCGACTTCGATGTTATAACCATCTTTGTTACGGCTTTGAGCGGATAACTTTTTGATTTTGTTTTTGTTTTTCGGAGAGTAGATATAGAAAATGTTCTTTTTGGAACGTTTTTCATTAGAAAGAGCTTTAGATTGCTCTCTCATGTTATTGATTTCTTCAAACAGAATAGATGCTTGATCGTTTGTATTGCTTGCGCAGACAATATCAGTTCCACCATCACTAAGGAAGAATTCGCTTAAGTCAATACCAGCAATAAGAGTTGTCTTACCGTTTTTTCTAGCGATAAGCAGTAAGACTTCGTTAAATCTTCTTAAATGGGTGTCAGTCATCTTGAATCCATAAGCCACTTCTAATAAAGCTTTTTCCCATAATTCCAAGATAAATGGTTGTCCATTGAACGGAGATTTAGTGTGCTTGCAGAATCGTTCAATGAATTCAATTCTAATTTGACCAGGACGTTCATCGTAATAGTATCGAGGATCATCCAGATCATGTTTTAAGCCATTTAAGACACTTTTTAACTCTTCGCCAGCAATTATGCGGCCTGAGTTAATTTCGTCTAAATAAGATAGAAAGAAACTCATTCTAGGCTATCTTCCGTTTTCTCTTCCGGTATCGAAATCTCATGATAATGAATTTCCGAGTCCTTTTTACCTAAAACGAGTTTCTTCCCGAGAATAGATCCATCGGTCACGCTTTGTATAACGCATCCTTTTTTAGCAACAAGGACACGTCTACCTTTTTCAATTACGATTTCCATATTAATCATCTCCTCTCACTAGGCTAAAAGTTCTATTGGTTCCTACGTTGTTTGCGGAATAGGTTTTGAGTTTTACAGATGATACTTCGCCACTACTAAATGTAATAACTCCAGTATCATTAATGACTTCACCAACAGGAACAGGCATAAAGTTACCCCAAGCACTTGGGATGTAATCTCCGCCTGAGATATCAATCTTGAATGTTGAACTAGAGAGATATTCATATGTGAAATTGACGGCGTTAGCTTCAATCATGATGCAGCCAAACCCAACGCTGAATTCAAGATCTATAGAAATCGAACTATTTTCATAATGGAAGAACTTTCCTGCTAAAGGATCGTTTGCGCCCACAATACCGATAGTCCAATTCTTATTTGTGGCAATATCAATATCCTCTTCTTCTAACCTGTCGTAGACAATCTGATGAATGGAGATAACTTTAGAAGCTCCTCCGGATAAATCCTTTAAGTTTCTAAACATTTGAATAACCGATTCTCTTGTTAAAGATGTGCAGTTACCAAAGTTAGCATTTACGTTAAAATTGCTTTGCAACGTAATCTTGGTTAAAAGCGGACAATCTTGGATTGCTTCCATTGGGATAGCAACGTTGATTGTGTTAGGGAACCAGATTTCATTTAACTGAGGACACCCCTTCACAACTGCTGTACCACCAGTGAAACTTTGAAGTCTATCTGGCAAATAAAGTTTTTTAAGATTTGGTATATTCCAGAACGCATAAGATGTTAATGCTCTTAAATTTGAATTAGCGCTAAAGGTGACATATTCACTACCGCATCCGCTCAAGTTGTATTGTCCCCAACTCGATAACGAAGATGGGAAATTAATGTCATCTAAGTTTTGAATACGATATAGAGCATAGTTTTCTAAGGTTGCTAACTGGCTACCAGGTTCAAACTCAATGTGTGTACATCCGCTTTGATAAAAAGCATGAGATTTAATGGTTGTAACCGTGTAAGGAACATTCACAGTAAATTCATTCGTAGCATCAGCTAGGAAATTAGTCGTTATAAAACTAACGCCCTCAGGGATTTCAAAGTGATCAAAGGTTCCTTCTACTAATTGAGAGAGCATTTTGAATTCTTCAGATGTATGAATGATTCCCGGGTTCCCTTTTAGGACTGTGGCCACTACAGGCTCAGAAGCATAGATATAATTTGCTGTGATTGTAGAGTCGCTATTAGCAACCTCATCACAAGCCACAAAACTCATTTCCCACGCTCCCTCATAAGCAGTAATAGCTTTTGGAATTTCAAATTCGTTGTTATTCACTCTATATAAGTAAGTCGCATTAGCGTGAGTGAATTTTAAGTAATGATATGTGCTATCAATTTCTGCATCTACTTCAAACAAGAGTTTTACTCTTTTAGATTCGCGAAATACAGAGATCTCTAAAGGAAAAAGCTCTGATTCAAGTCTACCGTTTTTATTAACATGGATATTAATTTCAAATGCCATTTTACTGCTCTCCTTTTATTGACCTCATGAATTCATCAAATTCGTCATCATCATCAATTTTGTTTTTACCAGCTATTGTGTTTATGGTTTTGATGACTTGCTGGTAGGCTTGAAGAGAAGCTAAATAGGTTTTAAACCTTTGAGAGATTCTAACATTACCTTTAGATGATTTTTGGGTAACACCACCCCTCTTCATCTTCTCCTCAAGTATGTCCATCTTGACCTTTAAAAAAGCCGCTTTATGTAGCAGCTCATCTAATAATTGTTTTTTTGTTTCGTCGACGTCTTTAACTAACAACAGGAGTCGCTGATATTCGGCGTCGACAGCAGCTTGATTCATCAGCCTACCTCCTATCGATTTTTTTAGCTCCAGAAAAATTCTGGTTTTTGAAAAAATGGGTCCCGCGTATTTCTGAGGTGGGCGCATCGGTACTGTAAAAAATTACTTTTAATTCTTGACCCGGGGGATCGTAAATTTTTATTTCTTTGGAACTAAATTACCTTCCTCATCAAACTTATAGCAGGCGTTCTTTCCAACCCTATGATGCACTTCGTTATGACAGTGATCGCATAATAGTATCAGGTTATCAGAATTGGTAGCGACCTCAGGATCATCAACATTCCTTATGTTTAAATGGATTTTATGATGGACCTGTGTGCCTACGTTTCCACACATCTGACACATGCCTTTATCCCTAAGGATTACTTGCCTACGTGCTTCATGCCACCTGTCGGACTTATAGAATCGCTCAAGCTTTAATGGCTTATAGCTCTTCTGGTTGTACATCCGCTTCCTACGGTTCATCGTATAAGTCCCCATTCAGCAAATTTTTCAAAGCCACCTAAGGACTTAATATAGGTTCTAGCGATGTTGACGATTTCTTCATATGGCTTTCCATCGATGGTTTCCTGACCTATAGCGCAGCAAAGATAAACCGGCTTATGTGTAATCTGCGCTTTGAGGAAAGCATAAATATTTACACTGACATCAGCCTTGGATAGATCTTTACCATGGAGTCCACCACCAGTGACAGCATCTCCCATATCAGAACCGAGCTTTCTATTTGTGGCTCCGCTATCAACATCTGGTCCACCAGTCCAATCACCAATAGGATTAATCTCTGCGTTTTTAAATGCACATTGAATATCCTCTTTTCTAGCGTTACTTTGACAGATTATTAAACGAGAACCGTCAACAATGTATTTGCCATCATAAGGATGGTATCTAAAGATATCCTGACTAACCTTAGCGAGGAATCTTTGCTCTGGTGAAGTAGGCATTCCTTTAAAGATGCCATTATCACCACACCTGATTTTGTCTTGTTGGTTTTTGCGTAAGTTATCATCTTGGTTATGCCAATCAAAATCGACATTATCGATATTTGCTATTCTCTTAACAATTGACCTGACTGAATCGAGGTCTAACAATTCACTTGATTCTACGATAATGTGACATTTTCCATGGCCGAGCAAAACTTCAACAGCAATTTTCGGGTTTTCGACATCTTGATAAGCAAGATCCACAATAGCGCCTGCTATACGATCCGCTAACTTATCAGGATGGCATGGATTTACTTTTTCAAACATAGTTTGCCTCCTTTATGTCATTTTTTCTTATACTGATTACTTTGTAATGAGTATAAACGTCAAAAAGCCCCGTTTTTGGGGTAAAAATCATGCTTTTTCATATGTATTATTAGACTCATTGGAATATATTCCTAATGAGACAAATAATAAAATTAGCCCATATAAAGGACTGATTCACCGAACTTAGTTTTAATAAATTCTTTAATGTTTTCTTGTTTCAATGCTTCTAATAAAACTTTTACTTTTTTATCATCTTCATGGCCTGTTTTAACAGCGATCACATTCGCCATTTTTCTAGCAATGTCACTATCTTTATCTTCAGTAACTAAACAACGGTTCACTACTCCTGAAGATAGAGCATAATTGCCATTAATAACTGCATAAGAACAATCAGATAACATGAGTGGAATATTTTGAGCTTCTACTTGGACGAAGTTTGCCTTTTCCATTCCATTTACTTTTAGTAATTCTACCGCTCTATCGTAGTTTGATTTATCGCTAGGCACGATAATTTTATCCGATGGAACATAACTATCTAGCGAAGACTTATTACCTTTGTAAATTCCCATTGGCTCAAAATGGACATCCATCACAGGGACTAAATGAGTTCCGTTTGAGGAATTGAATTCTTCTAAGTAAGGTTTGTGCTGAAAATAATTGGCATCTAGCTCACCGTTTTCTAAAGCATAGTTAGGTAAGACATAGTCATTGAACACCTTTACATCTAATTCGTAGCCTTGATTTTTCACATAGCTTTTACACTCATCTAAAATCAAAGCGTGTGGAGTAGAGCTTGCTCCCACTACGATTGCTTTATTTGATTTGCCACATCCTGCTAACGCAAGCAGGCACAAGCAAGCAGGCAAGAGAAATTTCATTAATGTTTTATGCATAACACTCTCCTTAATAAAAATCTAACCAAAAGGTTATTGATGATTTGGATTGTTGAAACAAGTATGATCACAAGGATCACCGCTTGAGCAATAATGTTCCAATTAAATCTTTGAAAGCCATAGACAATCGCATAATTCCCTAATCCGCCACCACCGACAACTCCAGCCATTGCAGAATAACCGATGATATTGATTAAGGTAATGCCAATTGCGTTAACTAAATACGGAACCTTACAAGCCCACTTTATACGGATGATAATCTTTAGATTACTTGCGCCATCTATCTTTGCGGCTTCGATAATCGAATATGGTACTTCGGATAGGATTTCCTCTATTAATCTAATTTCAAAAGGAATCGCACATATCGTAAGAGGAACGATCATAGCTTTGGTGCCTATTGCTGTTCCGATTAGCATCCTTGTGAAAGGGAATAAGAACACCACTAAAAGGATAAAAGGAATAGATCTACCTACATCCACCACTCGATTCAAAATAAAGTTGATTACCTTATTTGGAAACAATCCTCCTGGTCTAGTTTCCGAAACGATAGAGCCAAGTGACATGGCTATAAGCCAGCTGATGGTAAGCGAAACGAATGACATATAAATAGTTTCTATTAGCGCATTTATCATTCATTCTCCTTTACCAAGAAAAAAAGTCCCTTTTCAGGACTCCTTCTATAATTTTGATTCTCTTATTTAAGGCCTCGCCATAATGGTTTAAGTTCTGCAGGTGTGTTTTCCCAGTCAACCTCATCCATCGCTAAGCCTTCCTTGATACAGCCTTTAATCACCGTAATCCATCTATCGGTTGAGTAGTCATCCGTAACCCCGGCATCTTGGCATCTTTTGAGCAGGGTTTCAAGGCCCTTTTTGGTTTCTATATAGTGCATATTCTGACCTCCTTTTGGTCATGAATATATTCGCTCTATATCAAAGATATAGCAAGTTAATAAGAAGACACCTGGATCATTATTTCCAGGTGCTTTTTACTTCGTTTCTATGCGTGCGCGGTTTAGCTTTCCCAAGGCGTGTTGAACCACTTAACTAAATCTCTAAGTGAGTCTGTTTCAAACAGCGGTTCTTCATGTTGAAATTCTCCACTCTCGCTCTTTCTTCCCCAAACGCTGTAACGGTGTTTATTCCAGCAGCAGTTAATTTGGATTGTGAATTGGACGTCACCAGTTTCTAATCTAGCGAATCGGAAGTCATCATATAATGGTCCGTTAAGCGGACAGTTGTTTTTAAACCAGACATACCAGTTTTGAAGGTCAACCTTACCACCACTTTTGATTTGCTTTATGATGTTGCCCATCTTCTTTGTCTTGTTGGCTAAGCTACTATCTTTGCAGAACCAATCATACCAACCAGCAAGAATCTGAGTTTTTACATCTCCGCTTGAGTAATCCCCATTATTGAACTTATCTATCCAATTGGAGATGCTAATTCTTTCTTTCATTAAGCGATTACCTCTGTGACATCTTTAAATGGAACCATGACATTGATTCGATTTGCAACCATCCAAGCGACTTGTTTGTCATTCATGTTACCGCCAGTAACTCTGATTGAAACCCAAGTGCCTGAAAGAGCATGTTCGTCAGTGCTTATTTCAAACACTGTTCCAATGACTTCGTGACGGCCATATTTTCTAAAGATGGCTTTCACTTGATCATCGATTTTTAATTGTTCTTTTTTCATCGTTTTTCATTCCTTTCTTACTATATATATCACTCTAAAGAGTGATAATAGCAAGTTAATAAGGAACTTGTGTGGGTGAGGGAAAAACGAAAAGCCTCACCCACTTTTGTCGACAACTAATGACCGGAATCATTAGGAGTTTCTAAGATTAAAAAATCCTCTATTTGTGTTAGAGGAATCTTTTCGCCATCTCTTAACAGATAGCAATTATCATATGAACCTTTGTTTTTGATATAACGCTTAACAATCACGTCTGCGTATTTCTCATCAAGTTCCATTGAATAACAGTTGCGCTTGCTCTTATATGCTGCAATCAATGTGCTACCACTACCGCCAAATAAGTCGAGTACGAGTTGACCTACAAGTGATGAATTATTGATTGCTTGCCCAACAAGTTCTAATGGTTTCATGGTTGGATGGAGATCATTCTTTCTTGGCTTATCATAGAACCATGTTGTTGATTGGGTTCTATCGTCAACGAAGTAATGCCCTGCTCCTGGTTTCCAGCCATATAGAATTGGCTCATGTTGCCATTGGTAATCTTGTCTACCCATCGTAAATGAGTTCTTAATCCAGATGATGCATTGAGCGAGCTTGAATCCTGCTTCGCTAAAAGCGACTCTAAAGTTAATGCCTTCGCTATCTGCGTGACAGACATATGTAGGTGCGCCTTCCTTAATTGAATCAAATAAGTTCTTAAAAACTTGTAGCAAAAACGCATGGAATTCTTCATTTCCCATGTCATCGTTAAGGATTGTGCGCTCATTCATGCCACAACCATATCCGCCTCTTTCTTTGTATTGTTGCCCTCTTTTACCGATAGCAACGTTATAAGGTGGATCGGTGAAAACCATATCAGCAAGCTTTTCGTCCATTAAGGTTTTAACTTGTTCTGCATCGGTTGAATCACCACACATCACGCGGTTTTCATCTAGTAAATAAATATCACCTTGCTTGGAATAAGGTTCATCAGATAGATATTGTCCTTCATCAAAATCATCATCCACTACTTCTTGGAATTCACTAGCAAAGATATCATTAAAACCGACATCAGTCATATCGATTCCAAGTAGTTCCCAATTAATCTGTTTGAGTTCTTCTTCTAACTTTTTCTTATCCCACTTTGCGATTTCTGCTGTTTTGTTATCTGCAAGTCTTAAAGCATTAGCTTGGTCCTCGGTTAAATCATCAGCAATGATGACTGGAACCATTGTTAATCCAAGTTTCTTTGCGGCTTTTAATCTGGTGTGACCAGCAATGATCACCATGTTCTTATCAACGATAATTGGGTTCTTAAAGCCAAAGGCTTTGATAGAAGAAGCTACTTCATCAACCGCATCATCGTTCTTACGCGGATTGTTTTCATAAGGATAAATATCATTAATCGATATCATCTTCACATCCATCTTCCTCATTCTCCCATGTTTCACCGTTGTCTAATTTCTTTTCGGCAAGCGCGATTTTCTCGTAATCCATCATCCACTTCTTGCCATATCCCTTTTCTAAGAGATAGGCATTGGCCTGTAATGATTTAGGAACAGGAATCTTAATATCAACGATTTTGAATTTGTCTTGGCCTGTTTTTGTCTTATAGCCTTCCTTACCTTCTTTTTTCATTTGATAGCCCTCTGCCATTTGGATAAGGTTATCGACACAGAAGATAAGGCCGTTGATGTTGTTTTTATCACAGGCTTCCGCTAAATCTTTATACTTTCCTTTTAGGGAAGAAAACTCTTTGATCGTGATTCCTTCCTTTTTGCAGATATCCCTAATTGGGATACCTGCTCTAACTAAAAAAGAGATTGATAGAAGCTTTGTTCTAAGAATCCCTTGCTCGTTCCATTTTTGATAAATATCTGACATACCACTATTCCTCCTTTTTGCCAGACGCTACAGATTTCTGCAGGAAGCAAAAAAGAGCCATGCGCGGCTCTTAATAGGAATCCTAGGCTTTATGCCAGCATTATGTAGACAATATGCCTACACTTATCGATTGTACTTCTAGTTTACCGAAAACCACCGTTTTTCTCAATTGACGCGGAATAACATTATTTGTCTTTCTTAATCTGATGATTAACAGGATTTTCGATGTAAAAAATCTATGAAAAATCAAACTGTTTTACACATTTTATTTTTAGATCTCAACCTAGTTACTACCGAGGTTATAAAAAAGCCCACTATTTTTAAGTGAGCCTTATTCGATTTTACTTTAATACATAGTATTAGTCATCTTCTATGACACATAACTATAATTATTTCTCTTAGTCATCTTCCATAATTTCAAAGAATTCGGTATCTGTTAAATCTTTATCGAAATTATGTTCGTTATCAGGATGAGGATATTTCTTCTTTTGCTTCCTTACCTTTTTAACAGGTTTCTTTTTCTTTTTACCAAATGGCCACATTGATTAACTCCATATAGCCACGTTCGTTTCTAGCAATACCTGCCCAATCCAAAATTGCAGCAATGACAAACAAAGGATCAAATGAGCTTTCACCTTCTTCTTTGCCATAGTATTCTGTTGCGATGGCATACATGACAGTATCTCTACCACATTTATTCTCGCCGACTTTGCTGCTTCTACAGCCGCCTTTAATCGCTCTTCCGTGTGGTTGTTTCTTCAGAAAGTCCACCACTATATCAAAAATCGAGAACTCAACATTCTGGTATGGAAGTTTATCTGATACAAAATAGTCTCTTCCGCCAATTGAAACACGAGCTTCATCTCCATTAAGTAAAGTGATCCATTCATCACCGCCAACTTCTCTTAATTTTTTGATAACTAATTCAGATGCTTTCATTTACTTTTCTCCTTTATTTCCTAATAGTTTAGATGATAACGATAGAGATTAATAGACTTTATAAACTTATATTTTTCGAGATTTTATGTTGAAAAAACTTATGACTTTATAATGTATTTTCTCTTTGATTAATTGCACTCTTAATTACATTCTATCAAGGCAATTTTGTATTTGCAACTCAATAATTCGGCACTTTTGTACTAGTGCATAATAAATACACTTTTGTACAAGTGCAAAAGAATAAGGGATGCACTCCCTTAATCTTTGATTAATTTTCTTTGCTTTTTTAATAGTTTTTCAAGTTCTTCGGCATCAATTGGTTTTGATATAAACTCTTCAGCTTCTTCCTTTGTGATTTCAACAATGTCTTCCATACATGAACCATTACCATATCGATATGGCGATCCTTCTGGTTCTGATTCATCAAAACCGACTCGATTATCCCAAAGAGTCGTTCCGCCATCAACCCATTTGTCTGTATTTTTATCATAACGAAGAGAAAAGAGTTGTTTATCATCTTCAACGAATAGTCTTTTGTAGTTATCACCTAATAATAAGAATTTCATTATTCATTTTCCTCCTTGTATGCTTTTCTATATTTCTCGATGTTTTCAACGAAGTGATAGCCATCATTGATAATGAATGTCCAGAACAAGTAGCCTTGAGCTCTATGGTATCTTTCTTCGTCATATTTGATTAAATCTAGGATTCTAAGATTATCTTGCATGTCAATCATCTTAACTAATGCAGATATCGGATTCTTAAGAACCACTTTGATGTATTCACCATAATCAACCGATTTATCATGTGTGATTCTTTCTAAGGCATCCTTTATATAGATATCAAAGTATCTCTCAAATCCACAGTCGACATAGATTTCTCTAACATCATTAATGGTGAATTCAGTGTCCTCCACCACATCATGAAGGAGACAGACTTCCTGGACTCCGTCATATGGAACGTTGTGCTTGTACATGAGATCCTTATCCATACAGAAGAAATCGTGAGGCTTGATACCAACTAATTCTCGATAAGTCTCTAAACATCTAGCTGGATGGTTTGCGTAATCCTCACCATTTTCTCTTTTTTGATTTCTGTGAGCGTATTCCATTATCTCCATCGCGAGATAGACAGAACTCGTATCAGACTCCAATAATTGCTTTTCCTCCACTCCTCTTTCCATCAGGTATTCATGGATCTTCTTTAAGTTTTTGTTCATGTGTCTTTCCTCCTTTTGCTCCTAAATTATAGAAAGAAAGACAATAAAAAAGGTCAAACCATATTTGACAATTGATTTGACCATCTTTAATTATTATATAATTAGCGAATCAGCGTAACCGTTCTTTTCTAGTAGATCATTAACATCATCGATGTCGTAAATCTTGTTTTCAATCGCGTACCTAATAATCAATGCGAATTTGTTAGATGAAGCCAGTGTATATCCGGCTTTCTTAAGAAGATATTTGCACTCATGATTAGTAGCTTTTAAAGCAAATGCAATCTTCAAACAGACATTTAATGATGGATTTGATTTTACGGAAATGATTGAGGACCAAAGCTGTCTAGAAATATTAGCTTTGTTATAAAGGTCAGAAGGGTTATCAAAGCCATACTTATTCATAAGTGAATATAAGTATTCAACGAACGAAGAAGTCTTTTCTTTTGTGGTCCGATGTTTCGCTATGAATTCTTCTAAACTTTCCATATCTTAGTTGGCTCCGAATTTGATCTCTTTAACATGGGAGGAATCAAATTTCCATCCTTCTGGTTTTGCTTCCCAATCAGTAGAGATAATTAACTTAGAATCACAAAACATATCTTCCTTAGATACAAAATGTGACCAGATGATAACGATGTTCGCTGAATTTGCTCAAGAAGAAGCTTTATCAGTATCTCAAAACGTAAAATGGCGAGTTGAAAAGAACATCAGAGATGGAAAATACCGCCTACCAGTAAAGCAAATGCTTGGTTATAGATACGACGAAAAAGATAGAGTTGTCATTTATGAACCTGAGGCTGAAATCGTCAGAAAAATGTACTCTCTATACCTAAAAGGTATGGGTTGCATAGAATTGGTAAAATATCTAAAGGAACATAATATACCCAATAGGCAGGGAATCGTACATTGGACCGGCAACGTTGTACGTGGAATTCTTAGAAACGAAAAATACGTTGGCGATTATCTTTACCATAAGTCCTATGTAAACGATCCCCTCACCCACCAATGCAAGCTAAACCATGGAGAAATAGAACAATTTATAGTTAGAAACGGACATCCTGCAATAATCGATAGAAAGAGCTGGGATAAGGTCCAAGTAATGATGGATGAGAATGCTAAAAGGTTCAGAGTTCCATCTTACGAGAATGGAAACTTCAACCCTGCTACATTAGTAAATCCTATGATTGGCTTTATTAAGTGCCCTTATTGCGGCAAAAACTATATCTCAAAGCTAAACCATTACAATGGCGAGGTATCAAATAGGCATTATATGTGCAGCCAAAACAGATATACAAAGACATGTAAATCCGATAACTATCCCGCTAAAGTCTTTGAAAAAATAATGCTTAAGCAGATAAAGATACTAAAATCCAATCTACCACTACTTAAAGAGGCCTTGTATGAATCTTTTAGTGACAGTCATAAAGAATCAAGGGACAAAGAAATAGACGTCCTAAATAGTCAAATTGAAAAGCTAAAACAAGATTACGCTTTAATTGAGAAATACTTTGATGACTTTTATATGAGCAAGAAAAAGCAAATGACTTCCGAGATAGCAGAGTTAACAAAAAAGAAGTTGATTCTGCAAAACGAATCGCTAACTGCCGAATCGGTTGAGACAAGAGTAGATAAAATAGCAAAAGCTATTAAAAAAATTCCAACCGATGCCGAATCGATTGAAGGCATAGATTTCAAAGAAATCTTCACCAATGCAGTGATTGTGAACAAAAAGCTAATCTACTTTATTATCGGAGACAGCGTTGACAAATACCCACTAAAGCCAAACCTTAGATTTAAAGGCAATATTAAATATAGGATTAGGATAACTGACTTCAACACATCATTCGGTATACTGATCAACAGATAACCTAGCTAATACCTATGCCACGGCACTCTCAGTGAGTGCCTTTTTTGATAGTTTAATTCCTTTCTAGGCTATGACTTCAAATCACGTTAGCCGCTAACGTGGTGCGAACTAATACACTTTCAATAACGAATGATTTTCTGTGAATGCTTTTACACTCTGAATTACAAAAAACAGATAAAAAGCAAAGAAAAAGCGAGTTTTCCAACGGATTACTCGCGTATCTTCTTAATGGTGCCCTCGGCCGGACTCGAACCGGCAAGGTATCGCTACCAGTGGATTTTGAGTCCACCGCGTTTACCAATTTCACCACGAGGGCGCTACAAAATTATAGTAAAATTATTAAAACTTTACAATTA